>Ga0335069_10005862_pt1 | contig 17982 bp, 14 predicted proteins | sample Lox_Sample_11_FD_206714 | JGI IMG/M metagenome (GOLD analysis project Ga0335069, IMG submission 206714) | Soil microbial communities from Loxahatchee National Wildlife Refuge, Florida, United States - Lox_Sample_1.1 | ecosystem: Environmental > Terrestrial > Soil > Wetlands | place: USA... | reverse complement strand
ATCCCCGTCAGCACCTTGGCGAAGGTGGACTTGCCGCAGCCGGATTCGCCGACGATGGCGAGCGTCGTGCCGCGTCCGGCGGAAAGGTCGATACCATCGACCGCATGCACCTCGTAACCACCGCCGCCGAACACGCCGGGTGACTGGTGATAGGCCTTCTCCAGTCCGCCGACCGAGAGCACCAGCTCCGCCGACGCCGTGGCGGGAGCGGCCTCGTTGCCGTTGGCGGCGACCGGGCGCGCATGGCGCGGCAGTTCCCGGGTCCGCACGCATTTCACGCGATGGAGGCCGGTCTCGCCGTAGAGCACGGTGTCGACCGGCTTCGTGGTGCAGCGCCCCGGCTCGACATAGATGCAGCGCGGTGCGAACACGCAGCCCTTGGGCCGCGCCAGGATCGGCGGCACCTGGCCCGGGATCGAGGAGAGCGGCCGGTTGCGCTTGTCGGCATTGAGGCTCGGGATCGCGTTCAGGAGGCCGCGGGTATAGGGATGGCTGGGGTCGCGGAACACCTCGGCGATCGGCCCTTCCTCGACCAGCTCCCCGGCATACATGACGCCGATCCGGTCGCAGATCCTGACGACGGTGCCGAGGTTGTGGCTGATGAAAACGATCGCCGTGTTGTGCTTGCGCCGGAGCGTGGCGACCAGGTCGAGCACCGCCGCCTCCACGGTCACGTCGAGCCCGGTGGTGGGCTCGTCCATCACCAGCAGCGAGGGCTCGGCCATCAGCGCCATGGCGATCACCACGCGCTGCTGCTGGCCGCCGGAGAGTTGGTGCGGGTAGCGGTCGAACAAAGTCTCCGGATCCGGCAGCTTCACCTCGCGCAGCATGGCGAGGGCGCGTTCCTTCGCCTCGGCCTCGCTGGCGCCGGAATGGACCACCGGCACTTCCATGAGCTGTCGGCCGATCGGGATCACCGGATTGAGGCTGCTCATCGGGTCCTGGTAGACCATGGCCATGCGGCTGCCGCGGATCGAGCGGAGCTCGGCCTCCGACATCTTCCCCATGTCGCGGCCTTCGAACAGGATATGCCCGCCGGCGAGGCGTCCGGCGCCGCCGAGATAGCGCATGATGGCATAGGCGAGGGTGGACTTGCCGCAGCCGGATTCCCCGACCAGGCCGAGCGCCTCGCCCTCATGCAAGGTCAGGCTGACGTTCGGCACGACCTTCAATTCGCCGGCGCGCACCATGTAGGAGATGGCGACGTTCTTCAGCTCCAGGACCGCCTTCGGCTTCACCAGCTGGGGGCCGGTGGGCGGAGAGCCGGGAAGGTTGCGTGCGGCGGAACCGGTCATCTTTCGCTCAATCCTCGATCTCTTCTAATCCCTGAGGCTGATCTCGCGGATTCCGTCCGCCAGCAGGCTGAAGCCGACCACCAGCGAGCTGATCGCCATGGCCGGGAACAGCGACATCAACGGCGCGATGCTCATCATCGCATAGGTGTCCTTCACCATGCCGCCCCAGTCCGGGTCCGGCGGCGGCAGGCCGAGGCCGAGGAAGCCGAGCACGCCGATGGTGATGGTGGTATAGCCCATGCGCAGGCAGGCATCGACGATCAGCGGCCCGCGGGCGTTGGGCAGGATCTCCGCCAGCATGATGTAGAGCGCGGATTCCCCGCGCATCTTCGCCGCCGCGACATAGTCCTGCTCGCGGAGCTCCAGCGTCATGCCGCGGACGATGCGGACGATCTGCGGCGAGGCGATGAACACCACCGCCATCACGATGTTGAACGCCGAGGGACCGAGCCGCATGATGACGATGATGTAGAGGATGATCGCCGGGAAGGAGAGGATGATGTCGGCGATCCGATTGATCAGCTGGTCGACCCAGCCGCGGTAGTAGCCGGCGAGCAGGCCGAGGAAGCAGCCGATGGCATAGGCAATGATCACCGCGACCGGTGCCACGCCGAGCACCGTGCGCGAGCCCCAGATGATGCGGGAGAGGATGTCGCGACCCTGGTTGTCGGTGCCGAGCCAGTTGACCGCGCTGGGCGAGGGATCGACCAGCGCGTCCATGTTGCTCTCGTTGGGGTCGTGCGGCGAGATCCAGGGCGCCAGGATCGCCACCGCGATCCAGAACAGCACCAGGAAGGCGCCGACCATCCCGATCGGCGATTCCTTCAGCAATCGCAGCCGGGCCCAGGTCCGGGCGAGGAAGCCGGCATGCCGCCGCGGGGTCGTCGTGGCGGTCATGAGAAGCGGATCCGCGGATTGAGGTACATGTAGCCGAGGTCGCCGAGGATCTGCGTCGTCACCGTGACGAAGACCGCGAAGAGGGACGCCGCCTCGACCGTCGCCACGTCCTGCGCCAGCGCCGCTTCCAGCAGCATGCGGCCAAATCCGGGATAGGCGAAGACCGCCTCCACCACCACGACGCCGGTGATGAGATAGTTGATCTGCAGCAGGATGACCGTGAAGGGCGCGATCATCGCGTTCCGCAGCGCATGCTTCAGGATCACCTGGCGGAAGGAGAGCCCCTTCAGGATCGCGGTGCGGATATAGGGTTTGGTCATGACCTCGACCATGGAGGCCCGCACCATGCGGACGACGTAGCCGAGGTCGTAGAGCACCATCACCGCCACCGGCAGCACCAGCTGCGCCGGGATCGACCAATCGCCGCCGGGATCGAGCGGGGAGGTGCCGGGCAGTAGCCCGAGCCAGATCACGAAGATGCTGGCGAGGAACACGCCGGAGGCGAATTCCGGCACCGACGTGGTGACGATGCTGGCGACCGAGATGGTGCGGTCGAGCTTCGAGCCCTCGCGCATGCCGGCGGCGATGCCGAACAGGATGGAGAACACCACGATGATCACGAAGGCGATGGAGGCGAGCAGCAGCGTGTTCGCGAGGCGCCCCCAGATGACGTCGTTGACCTGGGTCTTGTAGAGCGTGGAATAGCCGAGGTTGCCGGAGAGCGTATGGCCGAGCCATTCCACGTAGCGATCGACCACCGGACGGTTGAGGCCCATCTTCTCGGTCAGCTGGTCGACCTGGTCCTGGGTGGCGAACGGGCCGAGCACCTTGCGCGCGACCTGGCCGGGCGTGAACTCGAACGCCGCGAACACCAGGGCGGACACCGCCAACATGGTAAAGATGAGCGACAGCAGTCGCTTGCCGAGAAACGCCAGCATCCCGTCGCCGCACCCCCTGTCCGTGGGCGTCATACCAATCAGCGGTTGTTCCGCCGGGCCGCCGGTTCGCCCGGCCGGCCTTTGTAGGATCCATAGAACAGGAAATCCTCGCCGAACACCAGAGAATGGCGCATGGGGTCATGAAACCGGGGCCATGAAACCCGAGGGGCGTTTCCGCGTTTCGTTGCCGGTGTGGAGGGGTGAGGACCGGGATTTGGCCAGAGGTCTGCCGGAAGCGGCTGGTGCTGAGTTTAGCGTTACAGCGCCTGATTCGCAGTCGATGCAAGTACCATCAATGGAAAGTCATCCCCCGCATCCGAAATCCGGCCTCCCGGAGAACTTCTCGCTATGGCTGGACGCATTCCGCTGGCTCGCCGCGCTGTCGGTGGTGATCACGCACAGCGCCGATCGCTACCTGGTCTATGCCAGCTCGATCCCGATCCGCGAGATCACGCTGTCGCATGCGATCTACGCCTTCTTCGCCGGCTTCGCCCACCAGGGCGTCATGGTGTTCTTCGTGATCAGCGGCTTCCTGGTCGGCGGCGGCCTCTACCGGGACTTCACCCGCGGCCGGCCCAACATCCCGGAATACCTGGTGAAGCGCCTGCTGCGGCTCTGGATCGTGATGATCCCGGCCCTGCTGCTGGCGCTGGGCCTCACCTATCTCGGGCTTGCCGTCTATCCCGGCGACGGCACCGGGGTCTACCGCGCGGATATCGCCAGCGAGCTGACGCCGACAGTCTTCGTCTGCAACGCCGCCTTCCTGCAGACCGCGGCCTGCCCACCTTTCGCCGACGTGGGTGCCCTCTGGTCGCTGTTCAACGAGTTCTGGTACTACGTGGTGTTTCCGCTGCTGTTGATTGCGCTCTTCGCGTGGCACCGTCGTAGCGTTCGGCTCTCGGCGGCGCTTGGCGCGCTGGCGCTCATGCTGGCGCTGACCTATTTCCAGTACTACGGCAACGGCGGCCACCGGGTTGTCACCGCCTTTGCGCCCTATATGGCGATGTGGCTGCTGGGCGTCGTCGTCGCGGCGCGGGACAAGCAGATCATCCGCTGCTCGGCGCCTGTAGCAGCCGCCCTGTTTTTGGTCTGCCTGCTGGCGATCCGGCTCGGCGTGCGCCGGAACATCGACGATTACCCGGTGACACAGTTCGGCCTCGATCTCGTGGTCTCGACCCTGTTTGCGAACCTGCTGCTCGCCCTGAAGGTCAGCCGCCGGCTGATCGCGCCGCCGGGCCGCTTGCTCCACACGCACCTCGCCGGCTTCTCCTTCTCGCTCTATTGCGTGCACGTGCCGATCCTCAACGCCTATGGCGCGATCGCGATGGCGGAGTTCGGGTTCGGCTGGCAGATGAATCCAACCGGCTGGGAGCCCTGGCTGCTGATTGCAGGCGGCCTCTTCGCCGCGATCGCCGGCGGCTATGCCTTCTCGCTGCTGACCGAGGCGCATACCGACCGCGTGCGCCGCGCCGTGCTCAGCCGGCTCGATCTCCGGCGCACGCGACCGGCGGTAGGCGGCGACGGCTGAAGCCGCCCCGCGGACCGGTCAAGTCCTGAACCTCAGGCCGCCGCGACCATCCCCGTCTTCGGCGGGTGGCGTCCGACTGTCCAGCGGCAGGAACTTGGCCGAAAGCGGTGCGGCTCGCGGTGCCGCGCGCTTGGCAACGGCTCCGCCGCGGACGGGCGTCCGGACCGCCGGCACCAACGCCGAGGCCGGCTGCGCGCCGGCGCCGGGATCCGGAGCGAACATGGCCCTGCGCCAATGGCGATCGATCGCCTCGCGGACCGGTTGGTGCTCGGCGACGTAGTTCGCCAGCACGAACGCCGCGAAGAACACCATGACGCTGAAGTTGTCGCCGGAGTGGAACAGGCGCGTCTCCGCCATGTTCGCGACCGCGAAGACGGTACAGAACGCCAACAAATAGGTCGCCCATGGCACCTTCTTGCGGATCAGCGCCACCGACCGGAAGATCAGGTGGATCATGACGAAGGTGCCGAGCAGCGCACCCGGGATGCCGATATCGGTCGCCAGGTTCAGGTAGGCATTGTGAGCGTGCGGCGGCGCCCAGCCGACCGCGGCCTGGATCCGTACGAACTCCGGATTGACCGTGAGCCAGAACGCGCTGAACCCATAGCCGAGCCAGGGATGGAGCTCGACCGAGGGCCAGGTCGCGATCCAGAGCGGAATTCGCCCCGTCAGCGTCGCGTCCTTGCCCACCGCGCCGGTAACATCCTGAGCCTTCATGACCAGCAGCGCAGCGCATCCGACAGCGACGATGACGCTGAGCAGCTCGAGCAGGGTGCGTCGGGCGGTTGGAAGCTGCTCGATCCAGGGCACAATCATGATGCCGGTGCTGAGAAGCATGCTGGCCTCGGTCGTCGTCGATCGGCTCTTATAGGCGACGAACACAATGAACAGTAGCGTGACACCGTGGATGAGACGTTGCTTCGGCTCATAGACGAACCGCCAGAGGTAGATCGTATAGGCGGCGCTCGCGATCCAGCCGAGGGCGTTCTTCTGGGAGAAGACGCCGGCCCAGGATCCGGCATAGGTCTCCGACATCGCGTTGTGGGTAGGATCGTAGCCGCTCTCGATGCCTATGCTCGGGACGAAGATGACGAAGAAGACCGAGGCGACCAGGAGCCAGAGATGGGCGCGGCCCAACAACTTGATCGTGCCGACGACATCAAAGCGCTCGATCAGCCAAAGTGCGAAGACCATCGTGGTGTAGAACGGGATCAGCCGGCGCGCCGTCACATAGGGCGAGACCGACCAGACGACGGACAGCGTGCACAGCACGACGAGGATCATCAGCAGTGGCGTCCGCTTCACCGAACGGATGACGACCTCGCGGTTGAACGCGACCCAGACCAGCATGTAGCCGAGAATGATCACGTTGCCGGCGGAGTTATAAGGATTGGAATCCGAGGATCCGACAACGGTGTTGGCACGGTTCTCGCCGATCGCCGCCACGCCGCTGAGAATGAAGATGGCGAAGATCGCGAACGCCTCTTCTCCGATCCGCCGGAGCAGGGCCTGGAACGGCGGTTGGGCCTGCTGGACGCTCGAAGTCCGGATTGATCGGAGGTTCAGGGACATTCTTGGTTACCTGGATTGATACCGGAAGACTGGGACCTGCTCGGCACCGGGGTCATGATGAATTATAGAGAATTAACGGACCCTTAGCACTTCAGAAAACAGCGCAGCGTAGTTCCGGGAAGCGGCTGCGACACTGAAATCTCGGGCCCTTTCCAGCAGCCGGTCGCTGCCTCGCGGGGCGGCCAGAACCTGGTCCATGGCGGCGGCGAGGGCGGCCGGATCGCCCACCGGAACCAGCCGTCCGTAGCGCTCGCCTTCGGTGATTTCGGAGGGCCCGCCCGGGCAGTCGGTAGCCACCACCGGCGTGCCGCAGCCCAGGGCCTCGATCAGAACCGTCGGAAGCCCCTCGAATTTGGAGGAGAGGGCGAAGAGGCCGGCGGCGCGGACATATGGGAAGGGATTGTCGCGGAATCCGACCAGCGCCATGTCCGCTGCGGCCTCGCTCGCCTTGGCCTTGGCCTCGAGCGCTGCCCGCTCCGGTCCGTCGCCGATCAGCACCAGGCGGCAGCGGCGTTTCCGGTGTAGCAACGTGAACGCCTCCAGCAGCACGCCGAAATCCTTCTGCGGCGCGAGCCGTCCCACCGCGACGATCACCGGCGGCTCGCCCGGCGCGAACCAGGGGTGGTCGAGCGGAGCGGCCGCCTTGAGCGCGAAGTCCGGCGTGATCACGGGATTGTGGATGACGCGGATCCGGGCGCGGTCGATCCGCGCCACCCTGGCGAAATCATCGGCGACGCCCTGCGAGACCGCGACCACCGCATCGGTCATCGGCATCACCATGCGACACGCCAGCGGAGCGATCCGTCCGCCAAGGATGGCGCCGGGCCTGGAGACCTCGCTCAACATGTTGTGAAGGCAAGCGACCACTTTCGTGTCCGTGCCGGACAGCTTGCGTGCCAGCGTGCCGACCACGCCGTTGCGGAACGTCTGAGCAAACAGGATTTCGGGTCTCAGCTTCCTGAGCGTGGCGGCAAGCTTCGGCAGGGCTGCGGTGGAGGAGCGCGAGCCGAGGGAGATCACCTCGATCTCCGGATCGAGGAACTGCAGCAACCCGCCCTCGGCTTTGTTCAGAGCCAGCACCGGGCGGAAGCCCTCGGCGCGTAACCCCGGCAGCAGGTTCACGATCACGCGCGCGACGCCGCCGAAGGTCATGACGTTGTGGTAAGTGACCACGCAGGGGCGGCGGTCGGCGGTCCCGCGCGTCATGACGGTCGGCGATACGGCGGTTTCGGCGTTCATGGCTTCATCATGCCCCGTGGGTCACAGCGACCCGGCGCCCGCCTCCAGCGCCGGCGAGCGCATCACGATCAATGCCACGGCGGCCCAGGCGGACACCACCGCGATCACATGCGTCGCCAGCGTCGCGGCGGCGGCGCCAACCGCGCCATATTCCGGCACCAACAACAGGCAGAAGCCGATGTCGAACACCGGCATCACCAGCTGGATCGCGGTCCTGAGGGTCACATGGTCGGAGCCGATCAGGATGTCCATGGCGAGGTAGTAGAACGCATAGAGCATCGGGAAGGCCGAGAGAAGCAGGAGCACCGTGTAAGTGCCGCGATATTCCGGTCCGAGCACGAAGGGCGCCAGGGGTGCCGCAACGCCGACTGCGGCGCCCCCGACCAGGCCGAAGCCGATGCAGAACGGCATCAGCTTGAAGGCGAAGCGCAGGCTGAGGCGCGGGCTCTTGCCGCCGAGGCGGAAGAACTGGTTGTGGCTGGCGAACATCAGCGAGCGCACCGGCATCACCGCCGCGTCCGCCAGGCGGAATGCCGCGACGTAAATGCCGACCGTCGCCGAGGACGACAGGTTCAGGATCACCGGACGGTCGATTTCGCGGAACACCGAGAAGGTCGCCTGCTGGAGCGCGAAGTGGAAGCCGTTGCTCCAGTCCGACCACAGCACGCGCCAGGACGGCATGCCGAGATCGCGCAGGACCATCACCACCGAGGCGATCGCGCCGAGGCACGAGACCGCGCAATAGAACCAGCTCCAGGAGATGGGGTCGCGGCCCGGCACGGTAGCGATCCAGAGCAGGGCGGCGGCGACCCGCATCAGGCTGAAGCCGGTATTCTGGATCGCGGTCCGGACCGGCCGGTCCGATCCCTGGAAGCAGCCGGCGGTCAGCACGTTGATCGGCTGGAATACGAGATCGGCGATGCTGACCAGCACCACCATCTCGAAGGCGACTGCGTGCCGGATGATGAGGGGAACGAGGATCCATGAGATCAGCGTCAGAATCGGGGCCGAGATCGCCAGGAACACAATGCTGGTCCCGAACGCCTCAGGATAGACGCCGGCGACACGCGACACCCGGCGGATCACCAGCCGATCGCCGCCCCAGCCCGCGAAGGCTCCCAGAATTCCAACCAGCGAGACCACGGTGGCAAAGTCGCCGAAATTGGCACTGCCCATGGCTCGGGCGACGATGAAGAAGGTACCGAGGCTGAACAGGAGTCGGAGACCGTTGCCGACGGTCATGATGGCCGTGCCGCCGACCAGCCGGGATTGCAGCAGGCGCGTGATCTGCCGGCGGATCAGCACTGTCTGCGGTTGCACCTCGCCCCGTCCGAGTTCGGTCTCATCGACGGTCAATTGTACTCCGCCCTTTCCGGGGCAAGCCCCGCACAAATTCTATGCATCGTTCGGCCGCGCGATAGGGATTGCAGTCGCGGTTCACACTCTTTGGCCATGACGAATCGAAAATCGATGGATCGGAAATGCGCCTCGCGGAGTTTCTGGGAGCGGAGTGGCTGGGGCCGGTTCCAGGACGTGGATTTTCCGGTGATTGCAAGGCGTATCAACGCGGCTTGAGCGAAAGGGATGCACCGAAAACGAGCCATCGCAGCGAAGGTGCCATGAGCATCAGGCAATGTCGCATTGTATTTTGTGCAGAGCAGCATTAGACAGGAACAGGGCATGACGACCGAAAGTGTGTCAGTGGGAGCGTACCGGACCCTTTCCGATCTCATCCCCCGCCGCCAGAAGAATGCCATCAAACGTGGTATCGCGTTCGGCCGGCGCCTGGTTCCCGCCACACCGCGGCTGGCCCCGAGCTTCATGATCATCGGCGCACAGAAGGCCGGTACTACCTCCCTGTTCAAATATCTGATGTGGCACGGTGCCTATCTGCGGCCGCTGCTGAAGGACATCTACTTCTTCGACCGCGATTTCGACCGTGGCCTGCCTTGGTATCTGAGCTTCTTTCCGGCGCATTCGGCGGCCGAGGAGCATGCAGCGCGCCTCGGTGGACCGGTGGTGACGGGTGAGGGCGCCACGCACTATCTGCTTCACCCCTGGGCACCGGAACGGATGCGGTCGCTGTTCCCCGAGATGCGTATCGTCGTGCTGCTGCGCGACCCCGTCCGCCGTGCGGTGTCGCACTACTATCACAATGTGCGCATGGGCACCGAACCGATGGCCGATCCGCTGCAGGCGTTCGAGGCGGAGGAGAGCCGGATCGCAGCCGATGCGCGGCGCATGGCCGAGGACCCCCATTTCTACAGCGACGACGTGATGCGCTATTCCTATCTGGGGCGCGGGCGCTATGCCGAGCAGCTCGCCCGCTGGTTCGCCTGCTTTCCACGCGAGCAGATCCTGGTGCAGTTCAGCGAGCGGTTTTACGGGGAGCCCGATCAGAGCTTCCGCGAGATCTGCCGCTTCATCGGCATCGCGGAAAGATCGCTGCCGGCCTATCCGCCGGAAGGCGCCGGCGGCGGCAAGAAGCCGTCCGACGCGGCCTTGGCCTACGCCCGCGACCACTTTCGCCCGCACAACGTGGCGCTGCGCGCCCTGCTCGGAACCGATCCCGGTTGGGCGAGTTGAAGACCGCGGCAGCGGACGGCGGGCGACCCACCGTCGCCACGATCCTGGATAATACCTCTCCCGAATCCACTTGCCCGGCGAACATGCTTGCACTGAGCGAAGAGACCAAGGCGGCCATTCGGGCGGTGCCTTATTTCCGTGAAAGCCGGTATGTCGATCTCGACGTGCCCGGCACCATCGACTACTTCCGCCGCAAGTTCGTCGAATCCGTCCCGGCAAAGCCCTTGACCGCGAACCATGTCGTCACCGATGTCGGAACGGGCTTCGGTTGGCTGGCGATGGCAGCCGCGCTGCACAGCCCGGCCAAGGTGATCGCCGTGGACCCCGACGTCGCGCGGCTGAAGGCGGCGGAAGCGATCGCCGGGCTGCTGGGACTGGAAGGCCGGATCGAGTGGCGGCCGGGCTCGGTGGAACAGCTTCCGATCGGCGATCGCGAGAGCGACGTCACCTTCTGCATCGAGGTGCTCGAGCACATCTATGGAAACCCTGCGGGCTTCAGGGAGCTCGATCGGGTGACCGGCCGGTACTTGATCTTCACGACTCCCAACGCCGCTTTTCCGGTGATCGCGCACGACACCCAATTGCCGTTCTGTCATTGGCTGCCCGGCCCGTTGCGCGACGGCTATGCCCGGTTGTTCCGCCGAGGGCACAAGCAGCACAACAATCGGTTCTGGACGCCCTGGGACATTTCACGGCACCTCCCGCAGTTCAGGCGAGTTTCGAACTTCATGCACTATCGCCGCGTCGACGACTACTTCGCGCTCTATCCCTATTACCTTCCCTATGGCCGGGGCGCTTGGCGCGGGCGGCCTTCCATCGAATCGGCGCTGTACTATCGCCTGGTCAGCCGGCTCGGAGGCTTGACGCCCTACCTGCTCCCATCGCTGTCGGCGACGCTGGAGAGGCGCCCCAGCGATGGCTGAATATTCGGAGGCCGCCGGAGCGCTCCGGGCGCTGCAAAGGCCGGTTCCCGCCTATCCCCTGGAGGCGACCGCCGGCTACGTCCCGAGCCTGGACGGCCTCAGGGCGCTCTCGATCCTGCTGGTCGTCGCCTCGCATCTCGGCCTGCACAACGTCCTGCCCGGCGGGTTCGGCGTCACCGTCTTCTTCTTCATCAGCGGCTTCCTGATCACCCGGCTGATGTTCGCCGAGGTCATCCGCACGGGATCCATGAAGCTGGGTCGCTTCTATGGCCGTCGTTTCCTTCGGCTGGCTCCGGCTCTGCTTCTGATGATCGCCGTCACCTCGGTCGTCGTCTCGATCGAGCTGCAGGCGGTTCCTTGGCAGGAGATCTCGGCGGCGCTGTTCTATTACGCCAACTACCACATCTATTATCACCCCGACCTGCATCTGCCGATCCGGGCGATGTGGTCGCTGGCGATCGAGGAGCACTATTATCTCGCCTACCCGTTCATCTTCGCGCTCCTGGTGCGGCGGCCCGAGAGGCTGTTGATGCTGCTCGCGGGGCTCTGCGTCGTCGTGCTCGCCTGGCGCACCGCCCTCATCATGTTACTGGACGTCCCCACCACACCACCGGATCCCGGCGAGCCCTACACTTATCTCGCCAGCGATTGCCGCGTCGATGCCATCCTGTTCGGCGCGATGCTGGCGGTATGCACGCAAACGGACCGTGGACGCGCGCTGATCCGACGAGTCGTGAACTGGCCCATGTTCCTCATCTGCGCCGCGGCGCTGCTCGCCAGCTTCGCGGCGCGCAATCCGGTATTCCGCGAGACCCTTCGCTATTCGATCCAGTCGGCGACCTTGTTCGTGCTCATCGCCTGCTGCCTGTTCGGTCGCCAGTTCGACCTCATGCGCAGGGTCCTCGAGGTGCCGCTGATGCTCTGGATCGGCCGGGTCAGCTACTCGCTCTACATCTGGCATCTGGCCGTCGTCAGCACCATGAAGTGGCAGTTCGCCGGCGGCGCCGGCTGGGAATGGGCGCTGCCCAGCATTCCCGCGATCTTCGCGGTCGCGGCGCTCTCCTACTATGTCGTAGAGCGGCCGGTCTCCCGGATGCGCGCCAAGCTGCACTGAGCCGGGCGGGGATCAAGCGCGGGCAGGTGCCGCGCGGAATGCCTCGGCGATCGCAGCGTAGGCGGCTTTCGGACGATAGTCGTCGTCGTAGAGCAGCGGCCGCGGGCGGAGACCATCCGGGCGGGCGAAACTCGTCTCATAGCCCCGCGTGATCCAGCTGTCCTTGTCCCATAGGCCCCAGGTGATGACCGCCGTCACCTTCCGGTTGGCGAGCGCGACGTCCAGGAAGCGTTTGTAGGTCGCGGCGACCGCTGCATCGCGGGCATGGATGTCGCCCGGTGCGCCACGGTCCACCACGTCCACTTCGGAGAGAATGATCTGCAGCCCGCGATCCGATACCTCCTGAAGGAACTTTGCATAGGCGGCTTCATCGAACTTCGATTGCCATTCGACGCGGAGGTGGCTCTGCATGCCGATCGCGTCCACCGGCACGTTCTTCGCCTTCCACCGATCGATCAGCCCGAGCATCGCCTTGCGGCGATCGAGCTGGTCGGGCATCTCATATTCGAAGTTTGCCTCGTTGTAGACCAGAAGCGCTTTGGGATCGGCGGCCCGTGCGGCTTCGAATGACCAGTCGAGGAACTCGGGGCCGAAACGTTCGAGCAGCACCGGCACGCGCAGCCCGTCGGGCCGGTGATCCTTCGGCCTCAGCGCCTCGTTGACGACGTCCCAGGAATGGATCCTACCGGCGAAATGGCGGCACGTCTCGGTGATGTGGTCGGTGATCGCCTTCCGGGCTGCCTTCGGATCGGTCGTCTGCTTCACCCAGGCCGGGACGCGCTTGTACCAAAGCAGGTTGTTGCCCTGGACCGCGATCCCATGCGCCCGGCACCAGGCCACCATCGCGTCGGCCTGCGCGAAGTCCATCTCGCCCGGGCGGTGCGAATGGGTGTCCCAGAAGACCTCGACGGCGGAGGTCACGATCTTGCACTCGCGCGCAACGATCTCGGTCAGCTTTCTATCCCGGTCGAGCGACGCGCCACGCACCCAACTGCCGAACAGAATGCCCTTGCTCTGGGCGAGGGCGCCCAAAGTCTCGGTCTCGGCGCGTGCGATCGAGGGGAGGAGCGGGAAGCCTGTGCCGGCAGCGCCGGCGGCCGCGACGCGGGCCATGAAGCTGCGGCGATTGAGGCCGTTCAACAGATCCTCCGATATTGCGGAGCTGGGCGATCGACCGGGGCGGATGCGGTTTAGGCGGTCTGAGAGTTGAGGGTTTTCACCGCGACAAACGACTTGGTCATTCCCAGGAATCGCTCCCGGAATATTCGCGCGTCGGGGAACAGCTCCTTCACCTGGGCTTCCGACAGCAGGTTGATGTTGCGAAGCTTCTCGTCGATCCGCGCCTGGCTCGGATGCATGGTCCAACCGAAGAGGGAGAGGTAGCGTACGAGGTGTCGCGCGATCCCGAATGGCAGCCAATGGAGGAACAGCATGTGGAAATGCACTTCCAGGGGAAACCACTTATTGGGCGTCTGCACGTAGTACTGCGGGGCGACGCGGCGGATCTCCCGGGCAAAGGCGGTGATCTCCGGCCAGCCCCCGACATGCTCGATGACCGAGTTCGAATAGGCGATGTCGAAGCTGTTGTCGTCGAACTCGAGCCGGGTCGCGTCGCCCTTCACCTTCCTGATGCGTCCCCGCTCCCAGACATCCTCGTCGATATTGACCAGGAGAATCTCGGGCTGGACTTCGATGAGGGACCAGTTGCCGGGAGTTCCACCGATGTCGATCAGCTTGTGGCCGCTCTTCAGGCCGAACGCCCGTACGAACTGCTGCATGCGCCGTTTCCGGAAATCCAGCTGAATCCGACGCGCGAGCTTACCGGATCTCATGCTTCGTCACCTTCATCGAGCAAAAGCGATCAGGGAAAATGGTCCATGTCCGGGCAGTCGGTTGCCCGAGGACGACGCGCCTTTCAGACGATCAGGGCGCCAGGCGGCGGCGTTCCACCCGATCACCCATGCTCGTCTGCGGCAGGACGCGGGCGACCGCGGCATCGAACTGGTCCACCATATGCTGCAGATCGAGCTTCTGCCTCGTTTCAATGGCGCCGCGGGTCAATCGGTTCCGCAGGTCTTCGGAGATCGCGAAGTGCCGCAGCCCCTCCAGCAGGCCGACGGACCCTTCCAGGATCAGTCCGTTCACGCCGTCGGTCAGGTACTCGATCTCCGGCGGCTGCACATCCTGCCGGCAGGTGATCACCGGCAGGCCGAAGGCGAAGGAGTGGTTGATCACGAGGCCGACCTTGCCGGGCAGCACGACGGTGTCTGCTACGCGGAAGATCCGGCTGAGCGGCTTCGGATCGAAGATCGGGCCGAGGAATTTGCACCAGGAGGCGTCGGCGCAGCGTGCCTTCAGCGCGGCCTCGTCAGGCCCGCTGCCGACCACGACGAGCTCGACCGGCAGGCCGTAGGTCTCGCGCAGCTGCTTCGCCACGTCGATCAGCACGTCCACCTTCTTCGGCCCGTAAAGCCGGCCGATGAACAGCAGGACGATCGCACCCTCGGCGATGCCGAGTTCGCGCCGCAGCGCCGCGCGGTCCAGCGTCTCCGCGCCATGGGCGGCCGCGATCACCTCGGAGACGTCGAGCGTGTTCCAGAGCACGCTGATGCGGTCGCGCGGCATGCCGATCTTGGCCACGTATTCCGCGCCCCGATCGGTATAGGCCATGTAGCCGCTGGCCATGCGGATCATGCAAGACTTGACCCATTCCACCATGCGGCCGAGCACGCGGCCGGGGAGGCTGCGCTTGCTCCGAAAATAATCATTGGTCTGGCCATGGCCCCAGAGCAGCACCGGCTTGCCCATCAAGCGGAAGAACAGCAGCAGCAGGTCGCTGGCGATGTATTTGATCTCATGCCCGACCACCAGGGCGGAAAAATCGCCGTTGAGGACCGGGCTGACGGCCGACTGGAAGGCCACCGAGCGGCCGAAGATATTCAGGTATCTATTCCGCACATGGATGCTGGAAAAGGCGAAGGGTGGCTCGGCGGCGAGGATGCCGGAATTGGGTTCCGGGTCGCCGTAAACCACCACGTATTCGCGACCCTGAACGCGGGCCAAACGATCGTAGAATGCGCGTCGGTAGACCGGAATGCAGCCCTGGTGAAGTATGGCGATGCGCGGGATGGGCATCTCGACGTTGATCCTCCGAGCCCTGCAGCCAGTGTCCGAACAGAGAAATCGATCGGGAAGATCGATTGTCCGGAGTGCGATCTCCAAGCACCATCCGCCGGCGAAGCAGTCATGGCAAGCATAATGACCCTGCACCGACAAAGTTCGCTCGAAAAATCTTGGGAATACAATTTTTTGCTTATCACACAACTTTATGGGCCGGGATTGCTGCTGCATCGCCCGCGTGATCGGTGGTAAAACCCGGCCAAGATTTTTTCGGTCTGACTCTGGATTGCTTCGATTGGACGACACTTCGCGCTTAACGTGCAAAGAACATCGTCATAAGATTTCGCCGGAATGGCCTGCATTCCAGCCGGAAATCGGGGGTGCCACGATTCTCGTGCGAGAACGGAAGGATCGGGCAGCGAGACAATTTCGCGCGGCGATTCCGCTCGCAGACACCGCCCTGCGCAAGAGTAAGGCGAAGTCTCGCCGATTAAGTATTCGGCGGATCATTACAGAAGTTTGTGAACACGCGGTGTTGAAATCTTGACGGTCTTGAGCACGATCAATCTCGTCTACATGCTCTCCGGCTTCGTCGTCGGCCTCCTTGTGGGCATGACCGGAGTCGGCGGCGGCTCCCTGATGACCCCGATTCTGATTCTCCTGTTCGGAGTCGCGCCGGCAAATGCGGTCGGAACCGACCTCCTCTATGCCTGCCTGACGAAGTCGGTCGGAGTCACGATCCACGGTCTCAACCGCACGGTGGACTGGCGCGTCGTCATGCGCCTCAGCCTTGGCAGCATTCCGGCTTCGGTTGTCACAATTCTGCTCCTCGGCCTCCTCGACCTTCATGGCGCCGGCGGGAACTCGCTGTTCTCGAGGGCGTTGGGGTGTGCGCTGTTGCTCACCGCCGTGGTGCTCATATTCCGCCGCCAGTTCGTTGCGCTCTACTCCCGGCACGTGCCGCGCCCGAGCGAGCGGCGGCTGCGCGGCCTCACGATTCTGGTCGGGGCGGTGCTCGGCGTGCTGGTCTCGGTCTCTTCGGTCGGCGCCGGCGCCCTCGGCGCGACCGCGCTCATCCTGCTCTATCCCGAGCTGCCGGCATCGAAGATCGCCGGCTCCGACATCGCCCATGCCGTCCCGCTGACGCTGGTCGCCGGCCTCGGCCATGCCCTCCTCGGCACCATCGACTACGTGCTGCTGGTTTCGCTGCTGGTGGGGTCGATGCCGGGGATCATCGTCGGCAGTCAGCTGGTGACCAGGATCCCGGAGCGGGTGCTGCGCATTCTCCTCGCCGCGGTGCTGGCCCTGGTCGCGCTCAGGCTGGTCGCGGTCTAACGGAATTCCTGAAAAATACCGACCCTGGAAGGCTTTAGCCGGGCAGGGGTGGGTCCCGTTTTAAGTGGTTTACGGGGGGCGGTCCCCCGCCTATATGTCACCCGCCTATTCACAGAGGACCGAAGATTGTCCAGACGCCAAGCCGTCATTTCCCATCTCCGCCGCCTGGAAGCCGAGAGCATCCACATCATGCGCGAGGTCGTGGCGGAGTTCCGCAATCCCGTGATGCTCTATTCGATCGGCAAGGATTCGTCGGTCATGCTGCATCTCGCGATGAAGGCCTTCTATCCGGCGAAGCCGCCATTCCCGCTGCTCCATGTGGACACCACATGGAAGTTCCGGGAAATGATCCAGTTTCGCGACGAGACCGCGAAGCGGCTCGGACTCGACCTGCTCATCCATGTGAACGAGGACGGGGTCAAGCGCGGCATCAACCCGTTCGATTCCGGCTCCTCGCTCCACACCCAGGTGATGAAGACCGAGTCCCTGAAACAGGCGCTGGACAAGTGGCAGTTCGATGCCGCCTTCGGCGGCGCGCGCCGCGACGAGGAAAAATCCCGCGCCAAGGAGCGCGTCTTCTCCTTCCGCACGGCCGCCCATGCCTGGGATCCGAAGAACCAGCGTCCGGAGCTGTGGCGGGTCTACAACACGCGCATCAACAAGGGAGAGTCGATCCGGGTCTTCCCGCTCTCCAACTGGACCGAGCTCGACATCTGGCAGTACATCCTGATGGAGCAGATCCCGATCGTCCCGCTCTATTTCGCCAAGCACCGGCCGATCGTCGAGCGTGACGGCGGCCTGATCATGGTCGATGACGACCGCATGAAGCTGCGGCCCGGCGAGACGGTCGAGCAGCGCCTGGTCCGCTTCCGTACCCTCGGCTGCTATCCGCTGACCGGCGCCATCGACTCCTCGGCGGCGACGCTTGAGGACATCGTGACCGAGATGTTCACGGCGACGACCTCCGAGCGCCAGGGTCGCATGATCGACCACGACGAGAAGTCCTCCATGGAGAAGAAGAAGAAGGAGGGCTACTTCTGATGACCGCTCCCGACACCACTGTCGCCGTCGCCGATTTGAAGGCCTATCTCGCCGCCCAGGAGAAGAAGTCCTTCCTGCGTTTCCTGACCTGCGGCTCGGTCGATGACGGCAAGTCGACCCTGATCGGCCGCCTGCTCTACGACACCAAGCTCCTGTTCGAGGACCAGCTGGCGACGCTGGAGAAGGATTCCAGGAAGCACGGCACCACCGGCGACGACATCGACTTCGCGCTGCTGGTGGACGGGCTCGAGGCCGAGCGCGAGCAGGGCATCACCATCGACGTCGCCTACCGCTTCTTCGCCACCGACAAGCGCAAGTTCATCGTCGCCGACACGCCGGGGCACGAGCAGTACACCCGCAACATGGCGACCGGCGCCTCCAATTCCGACCTCGC
>Ga0335069_10005861_pt1 | contig 17982 bp, 14 predicted proteins | sample Lox_Sample_11_FD_206714 | JGI IMG/M metagenome (GOLD analysis project Ga0335069, IMG submission 206714) | Soil microbial communities from Loxahatchee National Wildlife Refuge, Florida, United States - Lox_Sample_1.1 | ecosystem: Environmental > Terrestrial > Soil > Wetlands | place: USA... | reverse complement strand
ACCAGGCCAGGTTTCAATATCTGGTGGTGGCGTGGTTCATCAGCTTCTGCGCACCGGCGATGTATGCCTTCGTACTGATCTGGCGGGCATCGGAGGGGCACCTCTGGCCCAAGCGCAAGTTTCTGCGCTCCGCCTGGCAATTCAGCTGGCGTTCGCACCTGGGGGGCGTAACGCAGCAGTTACAGCATCGCGCGCCGGTGCTGCTGGTGGCGTACTTCCTGCCGGTCGCGCAACTGGGAATCTATTCCGTGGGCGTCAGCCTGGCGGAGTTGCTGTGGTATATGCCGAATGCGATCTCCACGGTGCTGATGCCGTATGTCGCGTCGGGCAACGAAGAGGACGCAAGCCGCACGACCCCGAGCTTCTGCCGGATCGTGCTGGTCGCAACGGCGGGTCTCGCGGTAGCGCTCAGCGTGGTTTCGCGTAGTCTCATTCCGCGCCTGCTGCCCTCGTTCGTTCCGTCGCTGGTGCCGTTGTACCTGCTGATGCCTGGCGTGGTGATTGCGACGATTTTTCGGGTGCTGTCGAGCGATCTCAACGGGCGCGGGCGGCCGCTGGAGACCTTCTATCCGGCAATTACCACTCTCGTCGTGGAGTGTCTTGCGGGACTGATGGTGATTCCGCGCTACGGCCTGGTCGGGGCGGCACTGGTGACGTCTGCCGGATATGCGCTGAACTCCACGCTCTATGCGTTGTCGTACCGGAGGCTGGCCAAGATCAGGATGAGCGATCTCTTCCTGCTGCAGCCGATTGATCTGCGACGCATGCAGTCGGCCGCACGCGGAGTGTTCGCCGCAAAGCGAACTGTTCGTCCGGAGATTGCACTGGTTCCGGAAGATCTCTCGCTGCCGGTGGAAAAATGAGCCTGACCGTGCCGACACTCGATATCGTGATCGTGAACTGGAACTCCGGTGACCAATTGCGGGAATGTCTTGCATCGGTCGCGGCATCGGACCGGCGGGGAATCGAGTTACAGCGGGTCGTGGTGGTCGACAACGCCTCCAGCGACGGGTCGGTTGATAAACTGGAGTTTCCGCTGCTTCCAGTAACCGTGATCAAGAACGAGATCAACCGGGGATTTGGCGCCGCGTGCAATCGCGGCACCCGCGGATCCAACGCCGATTACATTTTGTTCCTGAATCCCGACGCGCGGGTCAACCCAGATACGCTGGCGGCTTCGGTTCAGTTCATGGAGTCGGCTGCTGCCCACGACGTTGGTATCGCTAGCGTTAAGCTGATCGATGAGAGCGGTCACACCAGCCGCTGTTGTTCACGGTTTCCCACGCTGAAGATTCTCTGCGGCAAGATGTTCGGGTTGAATCTTGTCCTGCCGAAGTACTTTCCTGACCAGTTCTACATAGAGTGGGATCACAATTCGAGCCGCGAGGTGGAGCAGGTACAGGGCGCGTACCTGTTGATGCGGCGTGCGCTGTTCGAAGCGCTCCGCGGATTTGACGAGTGCTTCTTTGTCTACCTGGAAGATGTGGACTTGGGCCTGCGCGCCCGGCAGACGGGGTGGAAGAGTTATCACTATGCGGGAACAGAAGCCTTTCACGCCGGGGGAGGGACGTCGCGCCAGATCAAGGCACGAAGGCTGTTCTATTCGCTACAGAGCCGCTTGCTTTACGCAGCCAAGCATTTCTCGACGGCTTCGGCAGTGTGTTTATTTCTCGCCACGTTGCTTGTCGAGCCGTTCTCGCGGGTCTTCTTCTCTCTGATCAAGGGTTCTTTCCGCGAGATCGTGCACACGATACAGGCCTATGGAATGCTGTACGCGGCGCTGCCGAGGCTGCGCAAAGTCGCGCACACACGACAGAGCGATGTCGCTGCGACTTCAGCGCGGACCGAGGCGGTCCCGGAATAAGCTATGCGCCTTCTGATGCTGCCGCGCTACAGCCGGCAAGGGGCCAACAGCCGTTACCGGCTCTGGCAATTCATTCCCGGGCTGGAAAGCGCCGGCCACCAGGTCGATGTGAAACCGATGCTGGGCGACCGATACCTCGAGCAGCTTTATCGCCAGGGCGTGCGGCCACTTGGTTCGATCATCGCCGGTTATGCGCGACATCTTTCGCGGCTAACGCAGGTGCATCGGTATGATGCCGTCATCCTCGACCAAGAATTGCTGCCGTACCTGCCGCCGGTGTTCGAGCAATGGCTCTGTCTCCGTAACGCTAACGTTATGGTCGATTACGACGATGCGGCGTACCTGAAGTACGAACGCTACTCGTGGCTGCGGGGGAGGATCGGCGCCATTATGAAGGCAGCGAGGGCAACGGTCGTTGGCAACCGTCACCTGGAAGCGTACGCGCGACAATTTTCGGGCGATGTACGTTTCATCCCAACGGTGGTAGATGTCGGCAAATATGCTGCTAAATCGCACGCTGCTTTGGACGCAATACGCATCTGCTGGATTGGAACTCCCCTCACGGCTGCGGAATATCTTCCGGCGCTGCTTCCGGTATTTGTCGAGTTGCAGCGGAGGTTTCCCCAGCTAAGTTTTCGCCTGATTGGCGCGGGACGAATCGCCGGGGCCGATGCAGTCAATGTCGAGATCGTGGATTGGTCGGAAGAAAAAGAAGCGGAACTGATTGCCGAGTGTGATATCGGGATCATGCCGCTGCCGGATTCCGAGTTCCAGCGCGGCAAATGCGGATTGAAGTTGATTCAGTACATGGCCGCCGGTTTACCGGTGGTGGCTTCGCCGGTCGGGGAGAACCGGTATATCGTCGATCACGGGCAGAACGGTTTCCTCGCGTCCGATGCGAGCGAGTGGGTTTCGCAACTGGAATTGCTGATTCGCGACACGGCGCTGCGTGCGCGCATGGGAGCAAGCGGTCGCGAGAGAGTTGAACAACGTTATTCTCTCGCGCAGGGGCTTGCTTTGTGGACGCAGCTTTTGGACGATCTGCAACACGCCGGCAAGAAGGCAGTGCTTGCAACTCCGTCACGAGCGGAAGAGCTCAAGTCGGAAGTGGCTTCTCAATAATGTGCGGCATTACCGGATTCCTAACTGCGAGTTTTCCCGGGCACGCTGAAGAGGTTGTCGGCGGCATGGCGGATGCACTGCGTCACCGCGGACCGGACGATCATGGGACGTGGGTCGACGCGGCGGCAGGAATCGCGCTCGGCCACCGGCGGCTCTCGATCATTGACACGTCCGCGGCCGGACGCCAGCCGATGATGTCGGGCTCCGGCCGCTATGTTCTTTCCTACAATGGCGAGATTTACAACTACCGCGAAGTGCAGGCGGAACTTGAACAATCGAACGGCCAGCCACTGCGGTTGCGCGGGCACTCCGATACCGAGATCATCCTCGCAGGGTTCGAGCAGTGGGGAATACCGTCCACAGTGGAGCGCTTTAACGGAATGTTCGCCCTGGCGGTGTGGGATCGCCTGGAACGCATGCTGTGGCTTGCCCGCGATCCTTTCGGCGAAAAGCCGCTCTACTACGCGTGGTTCGGGGAGACGTTCCTTTTCGGCTCAGAGCTGAAGGCGCTTCGCGCTCACCCGGATTTCGACGGTTCCCTGGATCGAAACGCGTTGGCCCAGTATTTCAAATTCAATTGTGTTCCGGCTCCGCATTCGATTTACCGGCAAGTGAAGAAGTTGCCGGCGGCATCAGTGATGAAGATCAGCCTTCTTCACGCCGGCGAAGCGTCGCCTGTGCCGTACTGGTCGATGGAGGAAACAGCGCTGCAGGGGCTGCGGGATCCGTTTCGGGGCCCGGTCGAGGAAGCGATCGAGGAACTCGACCAGCTCCTGCGGAGCGCGGTGAAACTGCGAACGGTTTCCGACGTGCCGCTGGGCACGTTCCTCTCGGGTGGCTTCGATTCATCCCTGGTCACCGCTCTCATGCAGGCTCAGCACAATAACGCGGTGCAGACGTTTTCGGTCGGAGTTTCCGACAAGGATCTTGATGAGGGCGAATATGCGCGGCAGGTGGCGGGGCATCTAGGCACGGAACATGCCGCCCTGACGGCGGCGCCGGAAGACGCGCTGGCGGTGCTGCAAGAATTGCCTTTGATTTACGACGAGCCGTTCTCCGATTCCTCGCAGATTCCTACTCTATTGCTGTCGCGTTTTGCGCGCCGCAGTGTCACGGTCGCACTCTCCGGAGATGGTGGCGACGAGATTTTCGGCGGCTACAACCGGCACACATGGCTCTCGCGATTGTGGCGAAACGTGGGATGGCTACCAGGTTCAATGCGCAAGACGATGGCGGCGGGTATTCGTTCCGCTTCTCCGGCGGCGTGGGATCGCGTGTATGCGGGAGTATCTCCGCTATTGCCCCGGCGCAGCCAGTTCGCCATGGCGGGATACAAGTTGCACAAGTTCGCATCGGTGCTGGAGGAAAGCAATCCACGAACAATGTACCTGCGGTTGCTGGCACATTGGCCGGGAGAGTCGATCGTCATCGGAGCGTCGGCGAACGGTCCTGATGTCGTTTTCCGAAAGGAAATTGCCGACATCGAGCACGACATGATGCTACTCGACACGCAGCAATATCTGCACGACGACATCCTGGTGAAAGTTGACCGCGCGACGATGTCCACGAGCCTGGAGGCCCGAGCGCCCTATCTCGACAAGCGGGTGGTGGCATTTGCGTGGCGACTGCCACTCGAGTGGAAAGTGCGCCAAGGCGTGGGGAAATGGATTTTGCGGCAGGTGCTGTACAGGTACGTTCCGCAAGCGATGGTTGACCGCCCGAAACGTGGTTTTTCCGTGCCGCTGGACCAGTGGTTGCGTGGCGAACTTCGCGACTGGGCGGAATCTTTGCTGGACGCATCGCGACTCCGACAGGAAGGGTTTCTCGATCCCGGGCCGATTCACAGCCGGTGGGAGGAACATCGTTCCCGGAAGCGCAACTGGGCATTCGAGCTTTGGGATGTGCTGATGTTTCAGTCATGGCTGGAGCATTCGCGCCGGGCGGCGCCCGTTGCCGCTCCACAGGTGGCTGGTTGAGCAGAAGCAATTCCCCCAATCCGCGCGTCGTTCACATGGTGACGTCCCCGATCACTTTGCGCGTGATGCACGGGCAGCTTCGCTATCTGAAGCAATCCGGTTTCGACGTCGTCGCGATAAGCAGTCCGGGGGAACAACTTGAGCGCTTCGGGGGCGAGGAGGGGGTCGAAACTCGCGCCGTTCGTGTCGAACGCGAAATTTCGCCGTGGCGCGATTTCGCATCGCTACTGCGTTTACTCTGGACGTTGCGGCGATGTGCTCCCGACATCACCAATGTGAGCACGCCGAAAGCATCGTTGCTCGGCAGTATCGCGGCTGCACTTTTGCGTGTACCTTGCCGTATCTACACCTTACGGGGATTGAAGTGCGAGACCTCTACCGGCCTCAAACAGAAATTGTTGCTGTTGTCGGAACGTGTGACCTGTGCGCTCTCGCATCGGGTGATCTGCGCCGGGCCCAGCCTGCGGCAACGGGCGATCGAACTCGGGGTAGTGAGCCCGGAGAAGGCCATCATTCTCGCGCGGGGGAGCACGAACGGCGTCAATCGTGTCGAGTTTGAACCCACTCCCGAGCGTCGCGAGGCCGCGCAAAAAATGCGCGGAGAGCTGGGAATCAGCGCGCCAGGGCTGGTGATCGGATTCGTTGCGCGCTTTACCCGCGACAAGGGGATTCCGGAGCTATATGCGGCGTTCGTTGAATTGAAGAAGCGATTCCCCGACCTTTGGCTGTTGCTGGTGGGAGATTTCGAGACGGGCGACCCCGTCGATGCCATGCTGCGCAAAACCATGGAAGAGGATTCGCACGTGGTTCGCACGGGGTTCGTGAAAGATCCTGCTCCCTACTTCCACCTCATGGATGTACTCGCGCTTCCCACGCACCGGGAGGGGTTTCCCAACGTAGCCCTGGAAGCGCAAGCCGCCGCAGTGCCAGTGGTGACGACGCGCGCGACCGGAGCCATCGATTCCGTTCTCGACGGCGAGACTGGATTCTCGGTTCCGGTGGGGCAAGTAGGTCCGCTCACCGAGGCCCTCAGGCGCCTATTGGAGAACCACGAGTTGCGGAAGACGATGGGAAGTGCAGGACAGGAGTGGGTGTCCGCGAATTTTTCCTCCGATATCGTTTGGACAGCCTTGTCGCGCGAGTATCGCTCGCTGTTGTTATCTCGCACCGGCCTTGCCGTGCCCGAGCGTTCCTGGCGGGAGTCGTGAACTTGCCGAAGGTGCTGGTGACGGGCGCGACGGGATTTATTGGCTGCCACTTGTGCGCGGAGTTGTCGGTATCTGGATTTTCCGTACGTGCGATCTATCGCGGGGTGGCACCGGAAAAAGGGGGAGTCGAGTGGTACCGGGTGCCTGGGGTCGGACCAGAAACCGACTGGGCGGGCGCTCTGGAGGGCGTGGAAGTTGTCGTCCACCTTGCGGCCGTCGCGCATCGGATTGGAATTTCCGATGAGCAGTTACGAGATGCCTACCTCGAAGTTAACGTGGAAGGTACACGCTACCTGGCACGCGAGATCGCGCGGCATTCGAGCGTCCGGCGACTGGTGTTCATCAGTTCGATCGGCGCAAGGATTTCCGCTGAGATGGAACGGCACGAGTCCGAATATGGCCGCAGCAAGTGGCTGGCTGAGCAGGCAGTCGCCGAAGAGATGCGACACGCGCCGGCCGATTGGTGCGTGCTGCGTCCTTGCCTGGTCTATGGAGCCGGCAACCCAGGCAACATGGCTCGGCTCATTCGGCTGCTCAACTCGGGCCTGCCTTTGCCCCTGGGAGCAATCCGGAACGCACGCAGCCTGTTGTATGTAGGCAACCTGACGAGTGCCATTCGATGCTGCCTGGGTCATCCCGCGGCGGCTCATGAAATCTTCGATGTCAGCGATGGGCAGGCGCTTTCGACTCCCGAACTGGTTCGCCAACTGGCGGCAGCTCTCGGGCGCCCTTCGCGCTTGATCAACGTACCTGTTGTCATGTTGAATCGTCTTGGAAGGCTGGGAGATTGGATCAAGTCTGTAACCGGCAAGAGCGTTGCTCTCGATTCAAGCTCGATATCCAAGTTGTGCAACTCGCTGACGGTTGATCACGCGAAGTTGCACGAGCTCACGGGATGGGTTCCGCCTTACTCTGTTGACCAGGGATTAGAACTTAGTTTCGGTTCGGGCGGAGGCACAAAGCGCCGCGAGCCGGGCGGGATCGCGCCCGATTCTAAAGCGATCGGTCAACCTGTGACGCAGTAGGCAAGTGGAATAACCCGTGTAACATATGGCGGACGTTTCATTACCAGTCCAAAACTCAGGCGCGAATGAAATCCCGGGTTCGGTGTCGTCGCCGGCTCCGTATTACGACGCATCGAAACGGGTCGCCGATGTGATCCTGGCGGCAATTGGCGGGTCGATCCTGCTTCTTCCAGCCTGCCTGATTGCCTTGGTCATTCGACTGACCTCCAAGGGACCTGCCCTGCATTGGTCGAAACGGGTCGGGAAGAACAATACCCTCTTCATGATGCCGAAGTTTCGCACCATGAGAGTCGGCACACCGCAGCTGGCGACCCACTTGCTGCAGGATCCATCTGCCCATCTGACATTGGTGGGGCGATTGTTGCGTAAGACCAGCCTCGACGAATTGCCGCAGCTGTACAGTATTTTGCGCGGAGAGTTGAGCTTTGTCGGCCCGCGGCCGGCGCTGTTTAACCAGGACGACCTGGTAAAACTTCGTACCCGCCACGGGGTGCATCTCCTGGTGCCGGGGCTGTCGGGGTGGGCGCAGATCAACGGACGCGATGAATTAAGCATTCCCGACAAGGTTGCCCTGGAGAGAGAGTACCTGCGACGGCGTTCGCTTCTCTTCGATTTGAAAATCCTCGTCTTGACGCCGATTCGGGCGATCTTCGGAGTCGGCGTAAGCCACTAGACGAGGTTCTCCGTAACGATTTATGTAAACCGAAGCTATGTTTCTTTCGTCCATTCGGCCTTGTCCTTTGATCACGCCCAGGCAATATGTAAAGTTGATAGGATGGTTCGCCGCGCTCTGGATTCAGTTTGATATATGAGGCGCGCAGGCTCAGCGATAAAATTGAATTCAATACAGAGTTACAGCCGGATCGCTATTAGAGCTGGGGATCCCCGAGACGTTTTTCACAGCGAGGTACGTTAGGCGGTTCATGACTAGGAAGTTTACTCGGCTCACCAATTTACTGTTGCAGGAGCACTCAGCAATCGTGCTCGTGCTGCACATCTGTCTTGTCTTTGGGTCGCTTCTCCTGTCGTGGCTGCTGCGGTTCGAGTTCCATTTTCGCGACCCCTTCATCGTTCTGAACGCAGCTCCCATCCTGGTGTTTTGCCGACTGGCGGCGATGAAGCAGTTTCGCCTGCTGCACGGGCACTGGCGCTACACCGATCTCGAAGATGCGACCGACATCGCGAAAGCCACCCTGGTCGGCAGCATTGCGTTCTTCCTGATCATGCGCCCCCTGCTTCATGTCTTACAGTTTCCGCTTTCGGTGTACATCATCGAAGCCGCGTTGAGCGCGGGAGCGGTCGCGGGCGTGCGCATTGCTTTCCGCGTGATGGCGGATGCGGCGGTGCGCATTACATCGGGACACGGACGCAAGCAGATTCTTGTGATTGGCGCTGGGTTTGCAGGCCAAATGGTCCTGCGTGAACTGCAGTACAGCAATTCGGAATACTGGGTGGTTGGGTGTCTCGACGACGATTCGACCAAGCAGGGCCTCAAGATCCAAGGCAAGCGTGTGCTTGGGCGCGTCGAACAACTGGCGGAAATTGCCAGTGAGCACGCGGTGACCGAGGTGTTGATCGCGGTGCCCTCGGCGACCAAGGCCCAGATGCGACGCTTCGTAAACAGGTGCGAAGCTGCCGGCCTGAAATTTTCCACCGTGCCTTCGCTACAGGACCTGCTGTCCGGAAAAGCGAAGATCATCGACCTGCGCGAGGTAAAACTCGACGATCTACTGGGCCGCGACCCGGTGAGCATCGATCTTGACGCCGTACAGAGTGTCGTCCATGGGCGGGTCATCGTGGTGACGGGCGCGGCGGGGTCGATCGGGTCGGAGTTATGCCGTCAGATTCTGCAATATCGTCCAGCCAAATTGATTTGTGTCGACCAGAATGAGACCGGGCTCTTCTACCTCGACATGGAACTCGGCAAGGACCGCGCCACATGCTGCGTCGCCGATTACACCGATACGGACCGCATGCGAAGGCTGTTCGCGACTCACCTGGTTGATGTCGTCTTTCACGCGGCAGCCTACAAGCACGTCCCGCTCATGGAGGCGAATCCTCGTGAGGCGTTGCAGAACAATGTCTTCGGGTTGATGCGTTTCCTGAACCTGGCCGAATCGGCCGGCTGCGATAGTTTCATCCTGATTTCAAGCGACAAGGCCGTGTCGCCTACCAATGTCATGGGCGCGACGAAGCGGTTGGGAGAACTGATTCTTGCTTCCCGTCCGGCTTCCGGCATGCGTTGTGTGTCGGTTCGTTTCGGCAACGTGCTCGGATCGCAGGGCAGCGTCGTTCCGGTGTTTCAGCGGCAGTTGGCCGAGCAGAAACGCATAACGGTCACACATCCCGATGTCACGCGCTTCTTCATGACGATTCGCGAGGCGGTGTCGCTGGTGCTGCAGGCGTCATCCATCGGTTCGCATCGCGACGTACTGGTGCTGGACATGGGCGAGCCCATGCGCATCGTAGATTTGGCGCGCACGCTCATTCGTCTTTCCGGCAAGAGCGAGCGCGAGGTGGAGATCGTGTTCACTGGCCTTCGTCCAGGCGAAAAGCTGTACGAGGAGCTCTTCTATCCGCACGAGCAGGCGCTGCCCACCTCGTGCGAAAAGATCAAGCGGACCTCGGGTACCGCGGTGAGTTGGGAAGAACTGGAGTCGCGCCTGGACGACCTTCGCAGTGATTTGTTCCGCATCTCCGACCTCGATGTCCGTTCCAGGATCAAGGGCATAATCCCGGAATATACCTTCCAAGATATGCCGCCGATCGCGTTGGATCCAGACCAGCCATGGATGCCAGCCGCCATGGATTCCGACCTCCACTTTGCTTCGGCCGACGACTGAACTTCTTGCAACTTTGCTGAGAATCGAGCCGGTCCTGCACAAGGATCGGCTTTTTTGTTGCCGGGTTACGATTCCTTGGCACGCTCCGAATACACTAAGAGTGATGAAGATTCTGCACGTCCTTGGCGCTCGACCCAACTTCATGAAGGCGGCGCCCGTTATCAGAGCCCTTGCGCAGTACCCGCAGGTTCGCCAGGTTCTGGTTCATACCGGCCAGCATTACGACTTCAATATGTCCGACGTGTTCTTCCAGCAGCTCGGGATGCCGGCGCCGGATGTGAACCTGCAGGTTGGTTCCGGCAGCCATGCGCGCCAAACCGCTGAGATCATGACCCGCCTGGAACCGGTCGTGCTCGAGCAACGCCCGGACTGGGTGCTGGTGTATGGCGACGTGAACTCCACTGTCGCGGCTGCCCTGGTTTGTTCGAAGATTGGCATTAAGGTGGCGCATGTCGAAGCCGGCTTGCGTTCGTTCGATCGCACCATGCCGGAAGAGATCAATCGCCTGGTCACCGACTCGCTGGCGGACCTGCTGTTCACCCCGTCGCGCGACGGCGACGGGAACCTGCTGCGCGAAGGTGTCGATCCCGGCAAAATTCACCTCGTCGGCAACGTGATGATCGACACGCTGGTACGCATGCTGCCTGCGTGTGCGGAACACTTGCCCACCGACGTGCCCGCCGAGTTTGCCTTGGTCACGCTCCATCGCCCCAGCAACGTTGATGACCTGCCGTGGTTGAAGGCCATGCTGGAAAAGCTGCAATCGCTCGCGGCGAACGTTGAAGTCCTGTTCCCGGTCCACCCGCGGACGCGCAAGAACCTGGCTGAGATCAACCTCAACGGCGCCCTCGGCCACCTGCGTTTGCTCGAACCCCTTCCTTACCTGTCTTTCCTTGCGCTGCAACAGCGAGCAGCTCTGGTTATTACGGATTCTGGGGGCATTCAGGAAGAAACCACCTACTTAGGCGTGCCATGTTTAACGGTTCGTGAAAATACCGAGCGTCCCGTCACCATCGAAGTCGGCACCAACCAGCTCGTGGGGCGAGACCTTCCCCGCATCGCCGACAGTGCCCGCGCTATCCTCTCTGGCCAGTCGAAAAATGGCTCCAGGCCGCCACTTTGGGACGGTCACACCGCCGACCGCATAGCCAAAATCCTGGTTCGTTGAGCCGCATACGGGCGCACCCTTTCTCCTAAGTCATCATCTATTTATTACGTCCGGAGCACGCGGTAGCAACTTACACATTGACTCTGAAATCGAGTCCGTCGTACTCTACGCCCGATGGCAGCTGCTTCCAGTCGGTGGCGAAGCTACAGCCTCCGTTCCAACCTCGCAGTACTTTTCACTCTCAAAAGCGAAGGTACGTTGAAACGAACGCGGCCGCGTTGCGCTCGGCTGCTTATGGAGGGTAATCCGGGTATTTGATGAAAAAAAACATCGAGATCACGCCCAACATCGAGACTCTTTTCGGCACACGCGACGAGAATCTCCGGCTCCTGGAAGACGGCCTTAACGTGACCATCGACCTTTTGGCCGATGCGATCCAGATCGAAGGCGCCACCCCCGACGTGCAGCGCGCCCAGCAGGTGTTCACCGATTACGAACATCTGCAGCGGAATGGCTTCGAGTTCAAGAACGGCGACCTGCCGACGATGCTGCGCGTGCTCGCCAGCGATCCCACGGTGACTTTGCGTTCACTTGCCGAGGCGGGAAAACAGCGTTCGTTCGGCAAACGTACGGTGCAGCCGAAGTCCATCAACCAGCGCCGTTATATCGAAACCATCGAGAAGAACGACATGGTGTTCGGCATCGGCCCCGCCGGAACCGGCAAGACGTATCTCGCCGTCGCGATGGCGATTTCTGCGCTTGTCGCCAAGCGCGTGAACCGCATCGTGCTGGCGCGCCCGGCGGTGGAGGCTGGGGAGCGACTTGGTTTCCTGCCCGGCACCCTGCAGGAGAAGGTAGATCCTTACCTTCGTCCGCTGTACGACGCTTTGTACGACATGCTCGATCCGGAGAAAGTTGACCGCTTCCTGGAGAAGAGCGTTATCGAAGTGGCGCCGATCGCGTTCATGCGGGGACGCACCCTCAACGACGCGTTCATCATTCTCGACGAAGCCCAGAACACTACCAACGAACAGATGAAGATGTTCCTGACGCGCATGGGCTTCAACAGCAAGGCGGTGATCACCGGCGACATCACGCAAATCGACCTGCCGAATGCACGGCGCAGTGGCTTGATCGAGGCCATCGATATCCTGAAAGACGTTGAAGGCATCTCGTTCGTTCATTTCGACGAAACCGACGTGGTTCGCCATCACCTGGTGCAGCGCATTGTCAAAGCCTACGACGAAGCGAAGCGCGTGCCACCAGACCAGATGTCGCTGCCCATGACCAACGGCGTGATGAGCGGCAACACCGTGAGTAACACACCGCGCACCGAGTCGATGTTGTCCACCAATCCCATTTCGGAGCTATCGTCAGAAGAAGCTGCCGAGATTTAATCCGCATTCCCAGGCGGGAGGTGTCGTATCCACGATTCCTCCCGTTTTGTTTTTAGGGGTAAGTTGATCGAGCTGAAGAAACAAGTCGAGGGTGTTACCGAGGCCCGGTTGCTGCGCTTTCTGGGTTCGGCTCAGCGTGCTGTGCGGTTGAAGGGCGACGTAAGCGTCTTGATCACTTCGAGCCGCGAGATGCGACGGCTCAATCGGGTTTTTCGCGGGAAGGACAAGCCGACCGATGTTATTTCCTTTCCCGCCGTCGAAGCCGTGAGTGCGCAATTCGCCGGCGACCTCGCCGTTTCTCTCGACATTGCCGCCTCGAGCGCTCGCGAACTCGGACACAGTACCGAGGATGAATTGCGCGTGCTGCTGCTGCATGGCCTGTTACACCTGGCCGGTTACGACCACGAGACCGACGACGGCCAGATGGCTCGCAAAGAATCGCGCTTGCGCCGCCAGTTGGGTTTACCATCTACTTTGATCGCTCGTATGGAAGGGAAGTCCTCGGTGCCTGACAAACAATCGCGCGCGAAGCGAACCATCAAGCCGAGGCGCGGCCGATGAGTTACGCCATCGCACTGCTCGTCATTTTTTTGCTGGGCATCCTGACCCTGGTTTCCTACGTCGAGCGTTTACATACCGAGGCTGGCAAGTTCCTCTCCCGCGAATTCCAGGAAAACATAGACGCCTACGACCAGCTCGTGGAGCCGCGCCTGCATATCGGCCGCGAGCGCGTTGCGCTGTCTATGGCCGTTCTCGAACAGCTCACCACCGCGATTTTCGCGATGGTCGTCGCGTACTCCGTTCTCATGAACAAGGAGTGGGAGCGCAGCGAGATCGCCCAGGCTGTCGGCATAGTCATCATCGCCATCATCGTCTTCAATCGCGTTGTGCCGTTTGTGCTCTTTTCGCGCACCAAGGGTGAATGGCTTGCCCGATTCGTCGTTCCCATTCGTGCGCTCGTCTATCTCGCGATGCCGGTAACTGTGATCATCAGCTTCTGCCAGTCCGTGGCGGCCCTTGCGCGCGAGCGAGGCGAGCCTGAGCCCGAGCATCCTTCCGAAGCGGTTGATGCCTTCATCGAGGCCGGCCAGGAAGAGGGCATCATCGAGGAGAGCGATCGCGACCTGATCCAGTCGGTGGTTGAGTTTGGCGACAAAACGGTGCGGGAAGTGATGAAGCCGCGGCCGGAGATTTTCGCCGTTTCCTCTGATCTCACGGTCGAGCAGCTCACCGAAATGCTGCGGTCACGGCCCTATTCGCGCATTCCTGTCTACAGCGGCACCATCGACAAGATCGTCGGTATCGTGAACGCCCACGACCTGCTGCAGCTTTCCGACGCCGACGCGAAGGTCCGCAGCGTTGGCAGCATCATGAAGACCGACGTCCGGTTCACGCCTGAAACCAAGCGGGTCAGCGATCTCCTGCGCGAGATGCAGCGCGACAACATCCGCCTGGAGGTCGTCATTGACGAGTACGGCGCTGTCGCCGGCATCGTCACCATCGAGGACATGGTGGAGGAGATCGTCGGCGAAATTCGCGATGAGCACGACAAGCCCGAAGTCGTGAAGGAATCCGAGAACACCTACGTCGTTCCCGGCTCGATGGATGTTGACCGCCTCGACGAGCTCTTCGGTTACCGCCTGGAAGACCACGAGGCCACCACCATCGGCGGCCTCGTCAGCGAGATCGCTGGACGCATCCCGCAGCGGGGCGAGGTCGTCGCCGACGACAAGCTTCGCTTCGAAGTCCTGGAGTCCACCGACCGTAAAGTTGATCGCGTTCGCCTCAGCCCCGCCCAGCCCTCCTCCGAACCGCAGCAGATCCGCGCCTAGCACCGGTGACGGGACGTCTTCCGGAAAGTCCTTCCGTCACGGCGCAGATCGTGTCCCTGTGTAATCATGCACCTCCGAGCGTTCCAGCGACCTGGGTAATCTGGATCATTATTTCGGCTCAGATTAAAACAAGCCTGTCGCCTGTCGTTGGGATAAGGAGACCATGATGAAACGATTGTTGCTGTTTTCCGCCGTTGTTTTTTTGCCCCTTGCCGCATTCGCGCAGGCCGGCAAACCGTGCGAAGAATTGAAGTCTGAGATCGCCAAGAAACTCGAGACCAACGGCGTCAAATCCTATTCGCTCGATGTCGTGGCCAAAGACAAGGACTCCGACGGCAAAGTCGTCGGCACCTGCGAAGGCGGGAGCAAGAAGATCGTGTATCGGAAGACGGCGCCGGCTGCGCAGACTCCGCCCAAACAGTAGCGCACTCTCTCGGCCATCCTGACAGGGACACGCCCACGTTCGTTTGACTCTGGATCGCCTGCCCTATCGAGGCCCGCCAGGCAAGTGCGCCAAGGTATTGGTGTGCCTCCGGGCGAGAAAGTCAGGCGTTTTTAGCCTTTTCGGCAGTGTCAAGGCAGCGGCAAACGCCATTACCAGCAGCAGAACGTATAACGTTGAACGTAGAACCGGTGCGAAGAATGCAGTACCTTCGGGCCGTGAACTCAGCAGCCAAATGACAGATTCTTCCCACACCACAGTCAAAGCGACACTAGCAAACAAGGCGAGAAATATTGCTGCCACCTTGATCGTCCAGTAAAGCACCATATTATGTGTCTGAAGTGCGCCTTGGCCCATTATGAACAAGAAGCAACTACCCAGCATCGCTGCGGTCATCAGTGCAGCAATATTCCCGGGCGATGTTCCCTCCAGCCAACCCATGGGAGCCGTCTTGACGAGCCTTTTCGATGGCAGCCAGCATAGGTAACAGACGAGCGGCACCCCGATAATCCAAATCGCAGAAGTTGCGATCATTACACCGACCAGCAGACCAACCAGGCTGGTTAGCACATTACCGAGGAACATTCGCCCAGCCGCACGAAGATGCGGAAGACGTTTTTCAAACAGGGCGAAGAGTGCCGATTTGAGAAGGACAGCGGCCAACAGTACGAGCACTGAGCCGGACAGAGCAAGAGCCGGCGCCGTCACCTGCATGAACGGAATCACTGGTTCACACGCCCAAGCGTGACTCGCGGCCAAAACCAAAACTCCCGGAACGAGAAGTCGTCGGCCTCTGAGCATTCTGTTAACTCCTCTCCAAGTGGCGTTGGCTCGATAGCAAGCTGCAAGCTGAACGATTATAGGCGGCACAACTTGCAGTTACTCAGAAGAAAGCTCTCGTACTTTCACTGCTGATAACAGGCCCCACGATGGAAACTGGCGAAAGAATGCACCATCAACGCGTGACGTGGGATTGGAGGCAGCTTTCTTTTTCCTGAACTCGACCGCAGTCCCAGGTGCAGCCTCGCTTCCGAGTCTCCGCCGTTCGTTTGACCCATGCTTCGCAAACATTTACATTCGAGTCTCTGTAATTTCCAGCGACTATCGATGAAAAACCCCCTCCTCTTCCTGTTTCTCCTTCTCCCGCTGTTTGCCTTCGCCCAGGCGGACGCGCCCGCCTTCGATATCAAGGCGCATTACACCAAGTACGAGTACCGCATCCCCATGCGCGATGGTGTCAAGCTCTTCACTGCCGTGTACGTCCCTAAGGATTCTTCGCGACCCTACCCGTTTCTCATGACGCGCACCCCTTACAGCGTGCGGCCTTACGGCGAGGACGAATACCCGGCTCACCTCGGTCCTTCGCCGGCATTCGCGCAGTCCGGCTACATTTTCGTCTTGCAGGATGTTCGCGGGCGCTACCAGTCGGAAGGCGAGTTCGTCGAGATGCGTCCGCACATCGATCGCCGGGAAGCCAACGAAACCGACGAAAGCACCGACATGTACGACACCGTCGAGTGGCTGCTCAAGCACGTGCCGAATAACAACGGCAAGGTCGGTATCTGGGGAATTTCGTATCCCGGCTTCTTCACCTCCGCCTCCATCATCGACTCACATCCCGCCATCAAGGCTGCTTCTCCCGAGGCGCCCATGACCGACGAGTTTAATGGCGACGACGTCTACCACGGCGGCGCTTTCATGCTCGACGCGAACTTCGAGTTCTACGCCGGATACTTTCGGCCGCGAACCGGGCTCGAACTCCCGACAAAGAACGAGGGCGGATTCGAGTACGGCGTGACCGACGCTTACGATTATTTCCTCGAACACGGCCCCGATCTAAAAGACATTGCCGACCCGATCAAAAATCCGCTTTTCGATGCCAACTGGCAGCACAACACCGATGACGACTACTGGCGATCGCGCGACCTATCCCGCCACATGCACGGTATCAAGTGCGCGGTGTTAACCGTGGGTGGCTGGTTCGACGCCGAAGATCTTGCCGGTCCGTTGCGAACCTACCGCGCCATCGAGATAAACAATCCCGGCATTTTCAACGCTCTCGTCATGGGTCCGTGGGTGCACGGCGGTTGGGCCTGGGCAGAAGGGAAGAGCCTGGCCCGGGTGTCGTTCAACTCCGCCACCGGCGAGTTCTATCGCGAACACATCGTCTTCCCATTCTTCGAGCAATATCTCAAAGGCAAAGACGACGCGCACCTTCCCGAGGCCTACGTCTTCGAGACCGGCAGCAACGTCTGGCGGCAATACGACGCCTGGCCGCCGAAAACCGCGAGAACGAAGACGCTCTATCTTCACGCGGGTGGGAAGTTGTCTTTCGATCCGCCTACGTCTGACGAAGCTGCTTCCGACGAGTATGTCAGCGATCCTGCGCACCCGGTTCCGTTCATCAACTACGCTGCCACCGAGGTTCCCCGAGAGTACATGGTGAGCGACCAGCGTTTCGCCGCCAAGCGTCCCGACGTGCTGACCTACATGACCGATCCTTTACAGGACGACATTACGATCGCAGGCCCGGTTTCCCCGCACTTGCACGTGGCGACCAGCAGTACCGATTCCGACTTCGACGTGAAGTTGATTGACGTCTATCCCGCCGACTACCCAAGTGCGCCAGAGAAGGAAGCTCGCGGCCGCGACGTACCTATGCCGGCGGAGAGCATGGGTGGCTACCAGCAACTGGTTCGCGGCGAACCGATGCGCGCCCGCTTCCGCAACTCGTTGACGAAGCCGGAGGCGATGACGCCGCACCAGGTCACGCCGCTTAACTTCGATATGCCTGACGTGAACCACACCTTCCGTCAAGGCCATCGCATCATGGTGCAGATCCAGAGTTCCTGGTTTCCGCTTACCGACCTCAACCCGCAAAAGTTTGTCGATACCGCGAAGGCAACGCCCGCCGATTTCGTGAAGGCCACCGAATCGGTCTACCACAGCCCGAAAGCGGAATCGGGAATTGTGGTGGGAGTGATGCCGCAGCCGTGAACCGCCTCAAGAAAAAGGAAAGGAGCCCCACAGTTCCGGTTGTCGGCGACAGATGTGGGGCTCCGGGGGAGACGAACTAGCTTTTCGAGGTAAACGCAACCTCGACGATCTCGGTGGTGTCGTGGTCGGCTGCCGACCATCTCCACTTTTTGACCGACTCGGCCGCAG
>Ga0335069_10005860_pt1 | contig 17983 bp, 13 predicted proteins | sample Lox_Sample_11_FD_206714 | JGI IMG/M metagenome (GOLD analysis project Ga0335069, IMG submission 206714) | Soil microbial communities from Loxahatchee National Wildlife Refuge, Florida, United States - Lox_Sample_1.1 | ecosystem: Environmental > Terrestrial > Soil > Wetlands | place: USA... | reverse complement strand
TTTGCGCGTCTGAGTCGAACTCTTTTTGGCCGGCATCCGCGGCGCCGCTGTGCCTGGTGGTCGATCTCCCAGCTTCTCCAGAATCACTTCGGTTTCATCGTGCAGCTTCTGGTACAGCGGGTCCGGCGGGTCGAGCGCTTTAAGCACCCGGCGGTATGCCAAGCGAGCCGCGGCTTCATTCCCTTCGTTGATCTCCTCCGCGCCCTCGCCGGCCAGCCCGTTGCCCAGGAAACCGATCCGAATCGTATTGGCCCGCTCAAACGATTGCCGCGCCAGATCGTACTTCCCTTCGGCGGCGTAGAACATCGCAAGCTTATCCAAAGTCATGGCCACCATCGGGTGCTCTTCCCCCGCCTCCGCGATCCACAAAGACAGCAGCCGCTGATAGATCGGTTCCGCCACGGCGTACTTCTTCTCGCCGAAGCACGCGTATGCCAGCGCGTCCAGCGTGCCCAGAAGATCCGGGTCCTGCCCGCCGTAAAGCGTCTCACGAATGGCCAGCGCGTGGCGCTGCGTGGCCTCCGCCTTGTCGTATTCGTGCACCTGATTCTGGAGCGAGCCGAGCCGGTCCAGCAGGGGCAGCAGCGAGGCGTCCAGCGGCCCCGCTATCTTCGCGCGGATGCCCAGCGCCAAACCCAGCATGTCCTCGGCGCCGTCGGAGTGCTTTTCATCCGCCAGAACCTGGGCGAGCCGGGAATAATCTTCCGCTACCTGCGCGCTATCGGCGCCAAAGGCGCGAATGTGGGCGTCGAGAATTGCGGGGAAAAGCTTGGCCGCGTCTTCGAACTTCTTCTCGCCGCGGTAGAGCCCTGCTTCCGTCAGCAGATCGTCGGCGATTTTGGGGTCGTCCGGACCGGACACGCCCTTGCGCCAGGCAATCGCCAGGTCCAGGAACTTGCGGGCATCGGCAAAATCCCCCGCCGCGGCGCGCACGGAGGTCAGGCGCTTCAGAACGTCGTAGCGCGCCGGGTTCTCCGGCGGCGAATTCTGGAGCAGGTCCCAAGCGGCGGCCAGGGACTGCCGCGCCGCTTCATAGTCTCCGCGCAGATAAGAGGCGTCGGCCGCGAGGAGCAGAGCCGGGGTATCCGGCCCGGTAGGCGCCTGCTGAGCGTTCAGCGGCGCGCAGCAGGCCAGGACTGTTAGACTTACAAAAGAGGCGCATTCAAGAGGCCGCATGACAGCTTTGTAGTACTAATTTATTAGAATGTCAAGAGCGCCGTGCAGTCCCTGACCGGCGCCCTCCGCCGGCCGCCCGCGAAACTCCTTGCAACGGTTTCCCGGGAGTAGCGTCCAAACTGGAAAGAGATAGAGGGGTCGCGAGGAATCCGAATGATCCGTGTGTGGGCGCGTGTTCTCTCATTGGCGTTATTGGCCGCCGGAGCTGTGTTGGCGCAAGATCAGCCGGCGCAACCGCCAGCCGCGGCCGCCGCTCCAGGCGGCGATAGCGCGCCCGGGCCTAACGCTGAGCCGCCAGGAGGCAAGCGCGTTTTCGGCGTGCTGCCCAACTATCGCACGGCGGACGCCTCCCTGGTGGGCACGGTGCTGACGCCAGCCCAAAAGCTGAACATCGCGCGCAAGGATTCCTTCGATTACCCGCTGGTGCTGCTGGGCGGCGCGCTGGCTGGACTGGGCCAGCTTGTGGACGCCGACCCCTCCTTCGGCCAGGGCATGAAAGGCTACGCTCACCGGCTGGTGACGAACTACGCGGACCAGGCCACCGGGAACATGTTCACCGAGGGTGTCTTTCCGGCGCTGCTGCACGAAGACCCGCGCTACTTCCGCCGCGCGACAGGGTCCAAGAAGAGCCGGGCGTTCTACGCCGCCACGCGCGTGCTGGTGACTTATAAGGACTCCGGCGGCAGGCGTTTCAATATCTCGGAGTGGCTGGGCAACGCCTGTTCCGTGGCCATCTCGAATGCCTACTACCCCGACAACCGAACCGTGCTCGATAACGCCGAGAAGCTCCTCGAACAAGTGGGCACGGACGCGGCCTCGCAGGTGATGAAGGAGTTCTGGCCGGACATCAAACACCGGCTTTTCACGAAGAAGGAAAAAGCGAATTAGCCGAGAGTGATCAGCCGTCAGTTATCCGTCGTCAGCCGTCAGTCTCCTGGCAAAGCAAACCGATGACGGCTCATGTCCGCAGCCTGGCAACTCTCACCTGGTGGCCATGGCCAGGCCGGCCGCTCCGACGATTCCCGACTTGTCCGCCACTTCCTGCTCCACCAGCGGCACATCCCGCCCCAGCAGGCCGTGCGAACGCCGCCACGTTTCTTCGCGAAGCGGCGCCATCAGGTCCGCGCCGGCGTCCGCCACTTGTCCGCCGATAATCGCGATCTCCGGATCGAACACGTGGAGCAAACCGGCCAATGCCGCGGCCAGCTTGTAGATGGCCCGCGACACAATCTCGCGCGCTATCTCATCGCCCTCCGCTGCGGCTTGGAATACCGTGCGGCAGGTTGCCAGTTGCGGCTGGTCCCGGAACAGCCGCGTCAGGGTGGAAGCACAGCCGCGGTGCACGGCCGCGCGGGCCTCGCTCTCAAGCGCCCGCGCCGAAAAAACCGTCTCCAGGCAGCCCCGGTTGCCGCAGGAACAGCGCGCTCCGTCCGGGTCCACGGTGATGTGGCCCAGCAGCCCGGCGCTCCCGGTGTGTCCGCGCAGCATCTGCCCGTGTACCATGGCGGCGCCGCCCACGCCGTTTCCGAGCGTCAACATCAACCCGTCCCGGCGGCCGCGCGCCGCGCCCCAGACCATCTCTCCGGCAAGGGCCACGCGGGCGTCGTTGTCTGCGAACACGGGAGCATCGCCGGACAAGCCCACCAGATCGCTAAGCCGGTGCCCTTCCAGGTAATGCAGGGCGCCGGGCAGAATATCGATCCTCGTGCTGTCCGGGTCAATGACGCCCTTGCAGCCCACACCCACTCCGGCGGGCTGCTCCGTGGCGTCGATCAGCCAGCGCACCGCGGCGTCCAGTTCCATCTGGAACGTATCGAGATCCGCGGGCGTACGCATGCTCCGCGAAGCCACAATCGCGCCGCTTTCGTCCACCATGCCGGCCTTCACCTGCGCCCCGCCGATATCGATTCCCAGGATGACCATGGGCATTAGTGTAACCGGGTTCCGCCCAGCCCGCCCGGAATCGTTATATGCTGTCGCAGATGGCCACTTGGAATCCGGCCCTGTACCAGGACAAGCACGCCTTCGTTTGGGAGTACGGCAAGGACCTGATCGAGCTCCTTGCTCCGCTGCCCGGCGAACGCATTCTCGATGTCGGTTGCGGCTCCGGCCAGTTGACGGCGGCTATCGCGGCGTGCGGCGCCGAAGTCACCGGCATCGATAGCAGCGCCGAGATGATCGCCGCCGCGCGCCGTAACTATCCGGACCTCCAATTCGACGAAATGGACGTGGCGCACATGAAGTTCGAACCCCGCTTCCACGCCATTTTTTCCAACGCCGCCCTGCATTGGGTACGCGAGGCCGGCGCCGCGGTTTCCGGCATGGCGGGAGCCCTCCTGCCGGGCGGCCGCGTGGTGGTGGAGTTCGGCGGAAAAGGCAACGTGCGGCGCTTGCGGGAAGCGGTGGCGCAGGCCCTGAAGGCCCTCCGGATCAAGGCGCCGCCGGCGCGCTGGTTCTTTCCCAGCATCGCCGGGTACGGCGCCATGCTGGAACGTCACGGCCTCGACGTCACCTCGGCATGGCTGTTCGACCGGCCAACTCCGCTGCCCGGAGGCCTCCAGGATTGGCTCTCCATGTTCTGCGGCGGCATCCTGACAAGCGTGGGCCCTGGCCGCACGGAAGCATTCCTGAATGCCGTGGAAGAACACGCCCGCCCCGCGCTCTGGCGCGACGGCCAGTGGTACGCCGACTATCGCCGCCTCAGAATGGTGGCGTCAAAGCCCTTGTAGGAGAAACGGCCGAGCTTGGCCGGGCGTTCTTGGCCGTGCGTCCAGGCGTCTGCACGCGAACCTCGCTGGCGTCCACACAAACCCCCGCCGCAACAACGCGCTTACAAGATATACCGGCTGAGGTCCTGGTCCTTCACGATGTCCGTCAACTGTTTGCGGACATAGGTGGCATCCACCTTCACCGTCTTCTTCTTCAGGTCCGGCCCTTCGAAGGAGACTTCTTCCAGCAGTTTCTCCATGATGGTGTGCAGCCGCCGCGCGCCGATGTTTTCTGCGCTCTCGTTCACTTGCGCGGCGAAGCGCGCCACTTCTTCCAGCGCGTCGTCCGTGAGAATCAGCTTAATGCCCTCGGTCTCCAGGAGCGCCGTATACTGCTTGGCCAGCGCGTTCTTCGGCTCCTTGAGGATGCGGATGAAATCCTCCACGGTGAGCGACTTCAGCTCCACGCGAATAGGGAAGCGCCCTTGCAGCTCCGGAATCATGTCCGCGGGTTTCGATACGTGGAACGCGCCCGCCGCTATGAACAGGATGTGGTCCGTGCGCACCATGCCGTAGCGCGTGTTCACCGTGGTGCCTTCCACAATAGGCAGAATGTCCCGTTGCACGCCCTCGCGGCTCACGTCAGGCCCGTGCCCCGATTCGCGCCCCGCGATCTTATCGATTTCGTCCAGGAAGATGATGCCGCTCGATTCCACGCGCTCCATGGCCACGCGCGTCACCTGGTCCATATCGATGAGCTTCTGCTCTTCCTCCTGCACCAGATAGTCCAGCGCCTCGGCCACGCGCATCTTCCGCTTGCGCGTCTTCTGGCCGAAGATATTGGGCAGCATGTCCTTGATGTTGATGCCCATTTCCTCCACGCCGCCGGCCGTGGTGATCTCGAAGGAAGGCGCGCGGTCCTTCACTTCGATCTCCACAATGCGCTCGTCGAGCTTGCCTTCCCGCAGCCGCTCCCGAAGCTTCTCCCGCGACCGCTCCGCGCTCTCGCTCGGCTCCGCCTGCGGCGGAATCAGCAGGTCGAGCAGGCGGTCCTCGGCGTTGGTCTCCGCGCGGTCGGAAACCTCATCCAGCCGCTCCTCGCGCACCATGTCGATGGCGATATCCACCAGGTCGCGGATCATGGACTCTACGTCCCGGCCGACGTACCCCACCTCGGTGAACTTGCTCGCTTCCACCTTCAGGAACGGCGAATTCGCCAGCCGCGCCAGCCGCCGCGCCAGCTCCGTTTTTCCCACGCCCGTGGGGCCGATCATGAGGATGTTCTTGGGCATCACCTCCTCGGCCATTTCCGGCGCCAGCTTCTGGCGGCGGATGCGATTGCGCAGGGCAATGGCCACGGCGCGCTTGGCGTCCGCCTGGCCCACCACGTGCTTATCGAGTTCCCGCACAATCTCGCGCGGCGTCAGCTCGTCCAGCAGCGGCTCCTCGTCCACCGATTGCGCCGGCAGGTAGATCACCATTACTCCAACTCCTCGTACGTCACGTTCATGTTCGTGTAGATGCAGATGCGGCCGGCGATCGCCATGGCCTCTTCCGCAATGCGCCGCGCGGAGAGATCGGTATTGCGCATCAGCGCCGTGGCCGCGGCTTGCGCGAACGGCCCGCCAGATCCGATGGCCGCCACGCCTTCGTCCGGTTCGATCACGTCGCCGTTGCCGCTCACCAGATAAGTGGTCTTGGCGTCCGCAACCAGCAGCAGCGCCTCCAGGTGCCGCAGCGCGCGGTCCGTGCGCCACTCCTTGGCCAATTCCACCACTGAGCGCGAGAGGTTCCCATTGTGCTGTTCCAGTTTCGATTCGAAGCGCTGAAACAGGGCGAAGGCGTCCGCCGTCGAGCCCGCGAAACCCGCCACGATCCTGTCGTTATAAAGCCGGCGGAGCTTGCGAGCCGTGCCCTTGATGACCTCCTGGCCAAGCGTCACCTGTCCGTCTCCGGCCATCACCACCTTGCCGTCGCGGCGGACGCAGATCACCGTCGTGGAGCGAATGCGTTCTTTCATTTTTCCGTGTGCTTATAGTCTAACGCATGGTTCCGGAGCGGCTTGTGGATTGGGCCGGAAGCCGATGGGCCGGTCCCCCACCGCCACGGAGTGTTGCGCCGGGGATACGCTCTTTTCCGGAAAATCCGTGCGGAAATGCGCACCGCGGCTCTCTTGGCGCGCCAGGGCGCTGCGCGCAATCAACAGGGCCACCTGCTGCATGTTGCGAGCCTCGGCGCGCTCCGGCGTCAGTCTGCCCGGGGCCGCGGCCCCAACAGCTTCGAGGAGTTCGCACGCCCCGCGCAGGCCTTCCGCATCGCGCACAATCCCGCAGCGCTCCCAGGCGATGCGCTGAATCTCCTGGCGCTCTAGCCCGCCCGGCCATGCGGCTTCCGGCGGCGTTGCCTCCGCCGGGGCCGCCGCGCCCGTCTGGCGCATGGCCCGGCCGGCGCGCGCGCCGTAGACCAAGCCTTCCAGAAGGGAGTTGCTCGCCAGCCGGTTGGCCCCGTGAACGCCCGCGCATGCCGCTTCCCCGGCGGCGAACAGCCGCGCCACGGATGTGCGCCCATCCAGGTCCGTGCTCACACCGCCCATGGCATAATGCGCCGCGGGCGCCACCGGCGCCTTGTCTCGCGCCAGGTCGATGCCGTACCGCAGGCATGTCTCCGTGATTCGGGGAAAGCGCGCGCGCAGAAACCCGGCGTCCCGGTGCGTCAGGTCCAGGAAGACATGCTCCGAGCCTTCGCGGCGCATTTCCGCCACAATCGCCCGCGCCACCACGTCGCGCGGCGCAAGCTCGCGCAGCGGATGCACGCCCTCCATGAAGCGTTCGCCGCGCGCATTCACCAGCCGCCCGCCCTCGCCCCGGAGCGCCTCGGAAAGCAGGAACCGCGGCGCCCCGGGCGCGTGCAGCGCCGTGGGATGGAATTGCACGAACTCCATGTCGGCGATTTCCGCTCCCGCGCGCCAAGCCAGCGCCACGCCGTCGCCGGTGGCCACGTCCGGATTGGTGGTGTTGAAGAACACGTTGCCCAGACCGCCGGTGGCCAGCAGCACGGCGCGCGCCTGGATGCGGACCACTCCGCCGGCGGCGGCATCGTAAAGCTCCGCTCCCGTGACGCCATCGCCCCGCAGCAGCCCGGTGCACATGGCATAGCTGCGGAACTCCACGTTGGGAAGCGAGGCGGCCTTGAAGTAGAGCGTGCGCGCAATTTCGCGCCCCGTGGAGTCGCCCTGCGCATGCAGTACGCGGTTGCGGCTGTGGGCGCCCTCGCGCGTGAAGGCCAGCTTGGAGCCCTGCCTGTCGAACTCCGCACCCCATTCCATCAGTTGCTGAATCGCGCCGGGACCCTCCTCCACCAGCGCGCGCACTGCGGCGGGGTCGCATAAGCCGTCGCCCGCGTTGAGGGTGTCGCGCTCGTGCAAGCTGACCTCGTCGTCGTCGCTCAAGGCAACGGCGATGCCGCCCTGCGCGTATTCCGACGAGGATTCGCGCAAGCCTTCCTTGGCGATCACGAGCACTTGCCCGGCCTCGGCTAATTCAATCGCGGCGCGCAACCCGGCGACGCCAGCGCCGATCACCAGGAAATCCGGATGCATCTGTTACTCGATGATAACAAGGCGTGCGAAAACCGTCGCTCCGGCGTGGCGGGACAGACAGCTCCCCACGCCGCCGGCCCGCAAGCCGCAAGCCGCCCGCCGCCCCACTCAGCGCCCAACTCAGCGCGCCAGGCCTTCCGTTCGACTCGTGGTACAACTTGCGTATGCCTTGTTTTCGCGTGGAGACGCCGCATGGCTCGTACTCCGCAATCGTCGAGCGCGGGATCCTCCGGCGAGTGGCCGGACGCGTGCCGCCTAACCGCGGCAAGGTGTTCGTCATCTCCAGCGAAGACGTGTGGCGGCACCAGGGCGAAGCGCTGGCCCGCGGCCTTGAGGGCGTTCCCTATGAGCGCATCTTCCTGCCCGGCGGGGAGGAAAACAAGCGCCTGGCTCCCCTGGAGGCCGCGGCCGAAGAAATGGTCCGCCGCGGCGCCGACCGCACCAGCCTGGTGATCGCCTTCGGCGGCGGCATCGTCACGGACATGGGCGGTTTCCTGGCCGCCATGTTCATGCGCGGCATTCCCGTGATCAACGCTCCCACCACGCTGCTGGCGCAGGTGGACGCCGCCATTGGCGGCAAAACCGGCGTCAACCTCGCCGTCGGCAAGAATCTGGCGGGCAGTTTCCACCAGCCGCTGGAGGTGTGGATTGACCCGGGCACGCTCGATACGCTTCCCGAACGCGAGTACCGCGCCGGGCTCTATGAAATCATCAAGGCCGGCGTGATCCGCGACCCCGGGTTGTTCGCCTTCCTCGCCGCCCGCCATGGCGCCGTGCTGCAGCGCGAGGCCGACGCGGTGGACCGCATCATCGCCGATTCGGTCCGCATCAAAGCCGAGGTCGTCACGGCCGACGAGCGCGAAAGCGGCCTGCGCCGCATCCTCAATTTCGGGCACACCTTCGGCCACGCCCTGGAAGCCGAGACCGCCTTCACGCGCCTTCTCCACGGCGAAGCCGTTGCCTTCGGCATGCGCGCCGCGGTTCACCTGGGCCTGAGCACCGGAAGCATTTCCACCCACGAGGGCGAAGAAATTCTCCGCGCACTGGATCTCTACGGTCCCATTCCGCCGCTCGATGGAATTGCGGCGGAGAACCTGCTCGCGCGTCTGGTCCACGATAAGAAGACCATCCGCGGCAGCGTGCACTTCGTACTCCCGGTGCGCATCGGCGAAGTGGAAGTCGCTTCCGGCATAGACAGTTCGCTGGTCCTGCAGGCCATCCGGTCGGCCCTGCAATGAGGGGGACCACGCCGCCCGGCGCCCGCGACGAGCGCGAAGCCGCCGCCTGGGTGCGCGATATGTTCGGCCGTGTGGCTCACCGCTACGATCTGGCCAACCATCTGCTTTCCTTCAACATGGACCGCTACTGGCGCGCACACACGGCGCGCCGCGTGGCCGATGTTCTGAAGAGGCCCGACGCGCGCGTTTTGGATATCTGCTGCGGTACGGGCGACCTGCTGCTGGCCTTGGCCAAAGCCGGCCCCGCCACTCGGCCCACCTTCGGCTCCGATTTTTGCCACCCCATGCTGACCGGCGCGCACGCCAAGACCTCCCGCCGCGGCGCCTTCACGCCGCTTTTCGAATCAGACGCCATGCGCCTGCCGCTGCGCGACTCCTCTCTGGACCTCATCACCGCCGCCTTCGGCTTCCGCAACCTGGCCAACTACACGGCGGGCCTTGCCGAATTGCGGCGCGTACTGCGCCCCGGCGGCACGGCCGCCATTCTCGAGTTCTCCCAGCCTCCCAACGCCGCCTTCGCCTCGCTTTACGCCTTTTATTCGCGCCGCGTGTTGCCGCTCATCGGCGGCGCGCTTTCCGGCTCGCCGGATGCCTATCGCTACCTGCCCGAATCCGTCCGCAAGTTTCCCACCGCCCCGGAGCTGGCCGAAGAGATGCGCCGCGCGGGGTTCGCCGCCATCGAGTTCGAATGGCTCACGGGCGGTATTGTGGCGTTGCACCTTGGACGCCGGTAACTACAGCCTGTCTGAAAGATAGAGATAGAACTCACGGCAAAAGTACCAAAATCCCTTGACTTCCCATCCAGATGGTTGAAAAATATACCCATTGGCGGTCTGTTGGGTGCTTGTTCATCCGCCTGTCTTCTGGAGGGGAACATGCGGATCAAAAAAGAAAACGTAGCCCGTTTGGCATCCTTGTCGGCGCTGGGTGCGGGCGCGCTCGGCATCGCCACGGGAACTGCCGAAGCGGAAGTCGTTAATATCACGTTTCCCTGCCCCATTGAGCTTTCCCCTGGCGGTGGCAGCGCGTACTTTCACTTGGGCAATGCCAATACCAGCGTTACCGTCGCCGCCGGCGGCGGTTTTGATGGCAGCGGCCAAGGCAAATTCACGTATTTTTGGAACGCCGGTGCGGAGGGTTACTCCAACAACCTGCACTTCAAGATGCAGGCGCCAAGCCCGGCCACGGATTCCCTCGGCATTGTGCTCGATATGCTTGCCGCGCCCTCCTTTGCGGGGCCGTGGTCGCACACCGGCACGAATGGCGTCATCGCTTCCGGCTTGGTGCGTCAGTCCGTCACGAAGTTCTACACAACTCAGTACGGCAGCAAACTTCCAATCTTCCAGACCGGCAAAACCGTGACGGGCAGCGCCACCCGCACCTTCACCGACGAGTACGCCATGTTCACCTTCCAGGACGTCAACAACGTCACGCAGTACGGCTGGGTGGAGTTGAGCGTAGCCGCTAACGCGCCGTTCGTGGAGGTAGATGGATACGGCTACACCGAGACAACCCCCGAGCCTTCCACGGCCTCCCTGGGCGCTTTCGGCGCGCTCGCTCTGGGCGCCCTGGGCTATCGCCGCTGGCGCGCTGCCCGCAAGCCTGCCTAGGCCCCGGTTCCCCGCATGAGCCGCCTTCTTTTGATCGGCTGGGACGCGGCGGACTGGAAGGTAATCGATCCGCTGCTCGCGGCCGGCGAAATGCCGCATTTGGCTCGCCTGATTCAGGCGGGCGTGCGCGGCAATATCGCCACCATTCATCCGCCTCTCAGCCCCATGCTGTGGACTAGCATCGCCACCGGCAAGCGGCCGCCCAAACACGGCATCTACGGCTTTTCCGAGCCCACACCCGATGGTTTGAGCGTCCGCCCCATTTCGAACCTCAGCCGCAAGACCAAGGCGATTTGGAACATCCTGCACCAGAACGGCAAAAGTACCCTCGTGGTGGGATGGTGGCCTTCCAATCCGGCCGAGCCCATCCGCGGCGCCATGGTCTCCGACTTGTTCCCGCTTAAGGGCGCTACGCCTCCGGGAGCGCCCATGCCGGCCGGGGCCGTTTCTCCCGCCTCCCTCGCCTCGCGCCTCGCCGATTTGCGTGTGCACCCCACCGAACTGGGCGCCGACGTCCTCCGGCTCTTCGTTCCCGGCTGGAAACAGATTGACCAGACCACGGACAAGACCCTGCACGACCTGGCGGGCATCGTGGCCGAAACCATGAGCGTCCACAATGCCGCCACCGAGCTCCTGGAAACCGAGCCCTGGGACCTGGCGGCCATCTACTACTCCGCCATCGACCACTTCAGCCACCGCTTCATGCGGTACCACGCGCACAAGCGCTTGCGCGCGGATGACACGGACCCGGCGCTCCTGGCCGAGGTGGTCCGCAACGGGTACCGCTACCACGACGTGATGCTTGGCCGCCTGATGGCGCTGGCCGGCTCCGATTGCGCCGTCATGCTAACGAGCGATCACGGCTTCCACTCCGACCGCCTGCTGCCGGATTACATCCCCGCCGAGGCCGCCGGCCCCGCCGTGGAGCACCGCCGCTTCGGCATCTTTTGCCTTAAGGCGCCGGGCGTGCCCGCCGGAGGCCGCGTCCATGGCGCCACTGTGCTCGACATCGCGCCCACCGCCCTGCACATCCTCGGCCTGCCCGCGGGCATGGATATGGACGGCAAGGTCCTCGTTAACGCATTCGCCACGCCCCAGCAGGTGCGTCGAATCGAAAGCTGGGACGCGGTGGAAGGCGACGATGGCCGCCACGCCGCCGGCGAGCAGTATGACGGAGCGGCCGCCGCCGAATCCCTGAAGCAACTCGTGGATCTGGGCTACGTCGCCCCTCCCGGCGAAGACGCCCGCACCGCGGTGGAGGAGTGCGTGGTGGAGCAGCGCTACAACCTCGCGCGCGCGCACATCGACGCCGGCAGCCCGGACCTTGCTGCGGCCATCCTCCGCGAACTGATCGCCGGCAGTCCCGAACAGGCGCGCTTCTACTCCACGCTCGCGGCCTGCCTGATCCAATCCGGCGACCGCGCCGGCTGCCGCCGCCTCCTGGATTCCTTCGATAGGGCCTGCGCCGAATTCGCCCCGCGCGCCGCGGCGGAGCTCAAGCGCCGCCGCGCCGAAACGCCCGACAAGGACGTGGCCGCGGGCCGCGGCCAGAAGAGCCGCCGGGAGATGTACGAGCGCCGCCAGCTTGCCGAGAAGGCGACCGGTTTCGTGATGGAGCGCCTGGTTCTGCGCTGCCGCCTGGCGCTGGGCTCCGCGCGGGCCTCGCGCCGGAAGGAGGCTGCCAGAGCGCTGCTGTTGCGGCTGGCGCAGTCACGCCGCCAGTCCCCGGCGCTGCGGCTCTTCATGGCGCAGGGTTTCACCGCGCTCAAGGACTACGACCGCGCGTTCGAATTCGTGCGGCGCGTGCGGCGCGCCGACCCGGACAATTTCGAGGCCCTGGCGCTCGAAGCGCGCATCCACTTTCAGGCGCGCCGCTTTGAGCAAGCCGTGGATCGCGCTGTCGAGTCGCTTTCCCTGGTCTACTTCCAGCCGTCGCTTCACTACCTGCTGGCGGCCGCCTTGCAGCGATTGGGAGAACGAGAGAAAGCGGAGCAGGCCTTTCGAGCAACCCTGGCCTTGGCCCCGGAGTACCCGGCGGCGTTGGAAGCGTTGGGCCGCCTGATACTGCGGGACCGCAACCGGGTCGGCGAGGGCAGCCTGTACGTGGCGCGAGCCGCCGAGTTGCGCCGCCTGGCCAAACAGCGCGGCGAAACGCGACGCACGCCGCAAGATGGCGAAACCGCGTGGGAGCCCGCCCCCGCGGAGCCTGCCGCCCCGCCCCGCTTCGACCGCAGCGCCGTAGCGGCTCCGGAGGACCGTTCCCAGGTAGTCACCATCGTGGCTGGACTGCCGCGCAGCGGCACCTCCATGATGATGCAGTTGCTTGCCGCCGCCGGCATTGCGCCTTACACCGATGCGCGCCGGACGCCCGACGAAGATAATCCTCGCGGCTATTTTGAACACGAGCAAGCCGCGGGCGTCCACCGCGATGCGTCCTGGATTCCGCGCGCCCGCGGCAAAGCCGTCAAGATCGTGGCGCACCTGCTGCCCTACCTGCCCGAAGGCGAACAATACCGGCTCATCCTCATGCACCGCGATCTCTCGGAAGTGGTCGCTTCACAAGCCGCCATGCTCCAGCGGCTGGGCCGCCCGGGCGGCAAGCTGACCGGCGCGCGCCTCATGCGCACCTACACGCAGCAACTCGTGCGCGTGCAAAGCTGGCTGCGCCGCCGCGCCGAAATACCCGTGCTGCCGGCCGGCTACGCCGAAGCGCTGGAAGACCCGCGTCAGATGGCCGCCCGCTTGGCGCGCTTCCTCGGCCAGCCGTTCGATGAGCAGGCCGCGGCCAAGGCCATCGAACCCGCCCTCCGCCGCCAGCGGGCCGCCCACCAAGGGTAGGTTTCCTGGCCGGCCTGCCCCGAGCTACATCAAGGTCACCAGGCGCAAGCCGCGTACGCAGCCCTTCCAACTCACCAAACCGCTCCAGGCGCCCACCCGCCCATCTCCCGGTCCGTCTCGATAGTTACCCGTTTCCCATCCGTGCGCGCGCTCACCAGCCCATCGAGATCCGTACGAAACACCATCGCCCCGCGCTCCGACAGACGATCCATCACATCCCGATTGGGAAATCCGTAGCTGTTCTCGAACCCAAGCGAAATAATCGCAAACGCCGGCGAGGCCGCGTCCAAGAACTCCGCCGTGCTAGAAGTGCGGCTCCCGTGGTGCGGCGCTTTCAAGACATCGGAGCGCTGAATCTCTCCTTCGTCCACCATCCATCGCTCGATGGGCCGCTCCACGTCTCCCGTCAGCAGGAACGACCGGCTGCCGTAGCTCAAACGCAACACCAGGGAATCGTTGTTGCCCGCCGTGGCGGCGGGCGCATAGCCCGGCAACGGCGCCAGCACCTGCACACCCGCGCCGCCGAACGCAAAACTCCGCGGCGCTTCCATGGGCACTATCTTCACGCCATTCCGCTTCGCCGCCGCCAGCACCGCCCGCCACGCGGCGCTGTCCGGTTCCGCGCCGATCCACAACTCCTTCGGATGGAAATCGTCGATGATGGCCGGCATGCCGCCAATATGATCCTCATGCCCGTGGGATGCCGCCACCACGTCGAGCGTGCGAATGCCGCGCGACCACAGATAGGGCGCCACCACATCCTCGCCCGTATCGAGGCGCGCCCGCGATTGCCCGTGGAACGACGGCAGCCCGCCCGCGTCCACCAGCATCCGCTTGCCGTCCGGAAACGCCACGAAGAGGCTGTCCCCCTGGCCCACATCGATCGCCGCCATCTCCATCTGGCCCGGCTTGACGTCCGGCGGGAACGGGCTCCAAACCAGCAGCGCCAGCAGCGCGGCCACAGCCGTGCCCGTCACCCAGCGCCACCGTCTTCCGCGCGCCGCCGCCGCCGCGATCAGGGCTCCGGAAAGCGCCACCGCCAGCCACAAAGGCGGCGTTGGAATGCGCCATCGCGGCTCCACTGCCGCATGCCACGCCACCACCTTCCGCGAGAGGAACAATAGCCCGCTCACCAGATTCGCCAGCCAGCCCCACCCGGTGAGCAGCGACACGAACCCCAGCGGCATTACCAGGCCCAGCAATGGAACCACGAACGCGTTCGCCGAGAGCCCGGAAATCCCCGGGCGGTGAAAATAGACCACCATCGGCAGCGCCAAGCCCACTTGGATGACCGCGGACACCACCGCAATCTCATACGCGAACAGAATGACGCGCGCCGGTATTGCGATCGCCAACCGCGCCGCGCGCGCTGGAATGCGAGTCAGGCGCCGTAGAGTCTCCGCCAGCAAGCGCATCTCAATGCGGAACTGCGCCACCCGCGGGGCCAGATGCAAGTCGCGTCCCGTGTCGCCAAGATCCGCGAGCCCGCGGCCCAGCGGTCCGGACGTGGCTTCGATCAGCGGAACCGCGAACACGCCCAAAAACGCCACCGCCAGAAACGTCAGTTGGAAGCTCGCATCGAACAACTGGTCCGGATCCACAATCAGGAACCCTAGCGCCACCGCCGCCAGCAGGTTCAGCGCGCGCCGGCGCCTGTAGAAGAAGCGGCACACGCAGAACACCGTCAGCCCAGCGGCCGAGCGCACGCACGGCGCGTGCCACCCCACCACCATCGCGTATAGCCACGCCGCCGCGGCCGTCGCCGCCAGGGCCGCGTGCTCCGGCAGGAAGCACAGCCGCAGCGCGAACAGAAAGAACGCCGCCAGGATGGCCACGTGCGTCCCCGAAATTACCAGCGCGTGGAATGTACCCGTGGAGCGGTAATCCTCTGTCCAGACTCGCTGCAATTGGTAATTCTGGCCCACCAGAATCGCCTGCATCATGCCCGCGTTGTAGGCGCCGCCGCCGTACAACCGCGCGATGCGGTCCAGCATCCCCGCGCGCAGGTTCATGGCGAAGCGCGGCAGGGCTGAACCGCATGCGCCCGGCAGAACGCGCACGGTCTCGGCGGCGCCTGACGCCGTCCAGAAAATATCCTGCCGCGCCAGGAAGTGCGCGTAATCGAAAGCGCCGGGGTTTCCGAAATTGCGCGCCCGCAGGACGCGCGCGTCCATCTCGATCTTCTGGCCGTAGCGCAGCGGCGGCAGCGTCTCACCCTCGCGCGTGTAGAGCGTCACCTGGGCGCGGGCCCCCGGCTCCAGTTCCAGCACGAAGCGCTCGCGCTCTCCCGATAGCGCCGGCGGTTCCACCACGCATCCGCCCAGGATCACGGCCTCGCGCCCCTGCACATCCAGTTCCGGCGCCGGCCCTGGCGCATGCAGCACGGCGGTGAGCGCGCCCGCGCAAACCAGGCCAAGCGCCGCGCACAAGCCGGCTAACAAACGGGAATGGCGATACAGAGCCAGCGCGCCGAGCGCGAGCAAGGCTCCGCCCGCAAGGAGGAGTTCGGATTCGGAAAAGCCGATGAACCGGGCTGCCAAAATGCCAGCCGCGATAGCAGCCACTGGCAACACCAGCGGGTCTTTCAACTGATCCCGATTGTAGCGCGCCGCGCGGCGGAGCGCACCTCCTGGCGCCTTTCGGGCGCATCGCCGCGTTCAAAAAGCCGCGCGAAGCCTCCGGCGCGATGCGCAAGCTCGCGTTTCGCTGCCTAACCCTTCCTCAAATTCCGCATCAAGAACCACACATTCGCGGGCCGCTCCGCCAGACGCCGCATATAGTACGGATACCAGGCGTGCCCGTACGGCACATACAATCGGAGCCGGTAGCCATCCGCCACCAACTTCCTCTGCAAATCGCGCCGGATGCCGTAGAGCATCTGAAACTCGAAGGCGTCTGGCGAAATCCCCCGTCGCGCCACGTGCTCCTTGGCCGAGGTCAGCATCTTCTCATCGTGCGTGGCGATGGCCGGATACTCCCCTCCGTCCAGCAGAAGCTTCATCAATTCCATGTAATTTCCGTCCACTTCGCGCTTGTGGGGAAACGCCACACTGGGCGGCTCCAGGTACGCGCCCTTGCACAGCCGTACGCGTATCCCTTCGCGGCAAAGCTGTTCCACATCGCGGCGGCTGCGCCGCAGGCACGCTTGAATCACCACCCCCACGGACCGGTGCTCGCCATGCAGCCCTCGCGCCAGCGCCAGCGTGCGGTCCGTGTAGGCGCTGGACTCCATATCGATGCGCACAAACGTTCTCATCCGCGCCGCCGCGGCCGTCAATTCCTCCATGTTGGCGCGGCACGCGTCGTACGAATAGTCCAACCCCAGTTGCGTCAGTTTAAGCGAGATATTGCCTTGAATGCCGCTATCCACCAGCGCGCCCATCAACTTCAAATAGGCATCGCGCGCCTCGGCTGCTTCCGCCAGAGAAGTGACGCTTTCGCCCAGCCGGTCCAGCGTCACACGGATTCCTTCGGCATTCAGGCGGCGCGCCTCGGCAAACGCCTCCGCCGCCGTCCCGCCGGCCACAAAGCGCCGCGCCAGCCGTTCCGCCGCCGGCGAATCCTCCATCCACCTCCGCAATGCCCTCCGGCGAGAGAGGAACAGGATGAGATCCCGCACGAGACCTAGCCTATCACCGATGTCACAGTTGAGTTACTCTATCTCTTTGCTCGTACGCGAACAGATCGTCGTCAAGCCGGGTGAAATCCGCTGCCCACGCTGCAAGTCGAAGGACGTCGTTTCCTCCGGCCGCGCCGGCTTGTTCGATGCCCTTATGGAAGGCTTCGGCCGCGTGCCGAGACACTGCCGCGCCTGCGGACGGCGCTTTTACGTCTCCCAGCGCAACTTGGCCGCCGCCGCCGAGCCCCGATCCTAGCCGGCGGCTAAGCTGGCCCGGACGGGCTGGGTCCAAGGTCCGCCCCGTCCGCAGGCCCTCGCTTTTGCCTCGTCCGTTCGCAAGCCTGGCATAACATAGGTCCATGCGGACTTTCCGCCTGGCGCCTCTCTGCATCGCTCCGCTCGCCGCGCTCCTGCTGCTTCGCGCCGCGTCCCCAGCCAACATCGCCGATGCTCTCCGCGGCTTCCAGAACCCGCCCGATGACGCCCGCCCCATGATGCGCTGGTGGTGGTTCGGCCCGGCCGTGGAGAAGCCCGAACTCCAGCGCGAGCTGGAGGCCATGAAGGCGGGCGGCATTGGCGGCGTTGAGATTCAGCCCGTGTACCCGGTGGCCCTCGATGATCCCGCGCGCGGCATTCGCAATTTCCAATATCTTTCGCCGGAGTTCCTCGACGATGTTCGCTTCGCCGCCGATAAAGCGCGCGATCTCGGCATGCGCGTCGATATCACGCTCGGCAGTGGCTGGCCGTACGGCGGACCGCACACAACCATCGATCTCGCGGCCGGCCGCCTGCGCGTGGAACGCATCCCCATTCCGGCCAATGCGTCCTCAGTCGCAGCCCCCACATTGCGCGACGGTGAAAAGCTGATCGCCGCATTTCTCGCGCGCGGAGACGCGCGCCAGTTTTCGCCCGACGGAATCGCGCGCTTGGAGATCACCGGCCTTGCCTTCGGGCCGCCGCCTGCCGCCCCCGGCCGCGTCGTGCTCTTCTTCATCTCCAGCCGCACCCGCATGGCGGTGAAACGCGCCGCCATCGGCGCCGAAGGCTTCGTGCTCGATCACTACAGCCGCGCGGCCATCGACGCGCATCTGAAGAACGTCGGCGACCTGCTGCTGAGCGCGTTCGGCAAGAGCCCGCCCTACGCCGTTTTCAGCGACAGTCTGGAAGTCAACTCCTCGGATTGGACGCCGGATTTC
>Ga0335069_10005859_pt1 | contig 17983 bp, 26 predicted proteins | sample Lox_Sample_11_FD_206714 | JGI IMG/M metagenome (GOLD analysis project Ga0335069, IMG submission 206714) | Soil microbial communities from Loxahatchee National Wildlife Refuge, Florida, United States - Lox_Sample_1.1 | ecosystem: Environmental > Terrestrial > Soil > Wetlands | place: USA... | reverse complement strand
CGAAGACTCGATGTAGTGCCCTCGCGCGGTTGCCGCAGCCCCCGTGGCGCTTGCGGTCATCACCGTGGTGAGATCGGCCAAGCACATGGTATAGCCGCCCGCTACTGTTCCCATCGGTGTAGCCGACAAGTAGTAAGAAAGGAATGGATCTCCCAGAAGCCACGTTCTCCGCGTCTCGTAGCTCCACTCCTTGGTCTCCCAGTCGAAGTCAAATATGTTCTCGATGTAATTGGACGCCCTTGGAAAGCCGAACCTCACCCGTCGTGCGGGCCAGTCCACCGCAGCTTGTATGCGCGAAGGGACCTGACACTTCAGAATCGACTCGCGAACGATCCTGTTTCCCACCGGCTGTATGGTCATGTTCGAGGCCGACAGGAAATACACGTTGTCAGGACCCACAAAGAAATGTCCCGCTATGTTCACGCCCCAAAGGTTGGTTTCCTCGCGAGGGAGGACCATATTGGCGATGACCCGAGGTCCCGCAAGGCCCACACCACCCGAAGGGATCTGCTGCCAGGAGAGGGGAAGGTTCGGCGTGTTGCTTGGCGAGCCGATGAAGATTGCATCATCGAGATAGGCAAGGAGAACTGTTCCCATCGGGACAAGACGTCTTACCGCGCCTGAGAACGCACTCCCCTGGGCGAGCAAATTGATATAGGCCGTGGCATCGGAGAAGTCCTCAAGGTCGGTAGCCTTCGACCACCGAAGGAACTGTCGAAGCTCCCCGTTGGTTCCGTCGATGAGATGTCCTGCCCAGAGCCTTCCGACGAAATAAGCCACGCACTCGGCTTGGATGCCTCCTGTTGCAGGCTGCTTTGTCGTGGATGCCGTCAGGTTCGCGCAAGCCCCTGTCGAGGGAGTCAGCTCCATCAGTTGATTGCCGAAGTTCGCAACCACCAGCATCTGTCCCTTGGTAATGTCCGTTGCCTGACAGGCATCGGTCATGTAGGGACTCTGGGAATGTGCAAGACGGGTAATAGTGTAGGCCACACCCGCAGCGGCAGGCACGTTCACCGTCGTCGTCAAGACCGTATCACTGGTCACCCCGGCAATCGTGTAGGTGACCCCGGCAACGGTGATGGTGTCTCCGACTTGGATGCCATAGGTCTTCCAGAAGGTCCCCGTCCCAGTGACAGTGGTGTTTCCTGTCGTGGTGACTGTCCCTGTCGTGTAGGTCCACGTTTTGCGGTTGTAGCCGCCAGAGATGAGAAACTGGTAGTTCTCCGTGAAGAGGTACGGATACTGGATCCCTGTCGAGCCCCACGCACTTGAAAGCAGAACGGGGTTGTCCGCAGGGCTCCAGGCAAGACCTCCAGCGGTAGCCTCGTAAGCGGAATTGCGATACAGGCCCTTGGGACGGACAATCACTCCCTGTGCATCCAACAGTGCCCCGGGCTTCAACGCCAACGGCGATGACATCCAGTCAATGCCAAGCAACGGCCTTGTGGTCATCGGCTGTGGTGTGGGCAGCCCCATGGAGAAGAACGGTGTTGGAGAACCAGGCTTAGCTTGTGCCATCGTTGTCAATTCTCCCACCAGATGCATCAGCTATCGAGCATAGCGTAGCCTTCCGAGCTTGCCACTTCGGGTCTTTGAGCGCATTCTGGTATTCCTCTTCAGCGTTCGCGGCGGCGATCTCCATGCGTAGCTGCTGATCGGGGTCGATCTTCGGCGGCTCGGGCTGCGGCTCCTCGGCAAGCGCCTCGGGGTGTTCGGTCACGAAAGCGGCTACCTTGTCGTAGAGCGCATCGTGCCCCACCCGCTTTGCATCGCTCTCAGGCCGTCCAGCCTCGCGCATCTTCTGCTTCTCGGCTTCGAAGAGCGCGTCGGCCTGCTCGTGGGTTAGAACGTGGTAGGGATGTCCGGTCTCGGAGGTGATGATGAAGCTGCCGTCCTTGCGCGGGTAGATGGGCTTGGAGGAGTCGAAGCCGTTGGCGTCGAGGATTTCATAAGCGAACCCAATCCATATATATCCAGCTGTAGCCGCTCCTATCGTTGTCCCTCCAGCCGAAACACTTGCCACACAATAACCACCGATCGAATAAGCGACGGCGCCAAGTTCCAAAAGAAAATAGGACCACGACCCTCCCGCAGGAAGAGCATAGGCAGCTCCACTTCCCGCATACGCTAAAAGCCAATGTCCCGCCGCCGCCCCCGACTGCGGGAGAGGTGCAACTTTCCCATACTGCGGCTGGTAAGGAAGAGAGTTGTACGCCGTAGCACCATCACCAAGCTTGAAGTAATTCGTGTCCGTCTCAAGGCCAATCTGACCCTTGAGAAGGACAATGTTCGCTGCGGCGAGATTCGCTGCCGTATCGGCCTGACCCGTCTGGACTCCGATAAAAAAGTCCTTCTGGTACTGGTTAGGACGGTCAAGCGGTACGGCCGGGGGGAAGTTTATCCCTCTGGACTGGTCACTCATCAGTCAAGCTCAACCCACAAGCTTGGGAAGTCATACTCGAAGCGGAACCCACCGTCCTGGATGGCCGTCTGCATGTCGGCTTCAAACTCCTTGCGAAGTGCATAGGCCCCATCCCACTCGCGGTCACGGAGCATTCCCGTCTTGGTCGCCCACTTGACAATGGGTTCCACGAAGGCATCAGGGATCAGCGGATACTGCCCCACGGTCGTAAGGGCCTCAGGAACTCCGTAGTAGTGCATCTCGTAGGTCGAGGCATGTTGAGGAGGAACATCAAACAGGATCCCTCCACCGATGCCTGCGGTAGGCCATCCGCCCGCAGGACCCTCAAGGTCCCAGAACATCTGTGGCCAAAGCTGCGTGAGGACCATCTCATACTGGGGTGTCCTCTCGTCATATCGCCTGATGTCCTTCATCATCTGCACATCGTAAAGCCACATGGCCGACAGGAAGTCCTCGCGGGGATCCACGGGAATGAACTCATTGGCGTGATAAGAGGCGGGAGAGTTGACGGCATTCAGAGAACAGGCGAACCACTTCTTATAGACGTTCACCGTCTGACCGACAGTAGGGGTCGTGGTCCAGGTGTCGGCAATCGTTAGTATGGGATTGGCACTTCCATCGGAGGCAATCACCAGGTGCTGTTCACTTCCCTGAGACGATGTAGTGGTCGCACCGATGTCAACGATCCAGTTGACATATCCATGGTTCTGGATGAGCCCCGAGAGCTGAACCTGATTGGTAGCAGGGGCAGCAACCACCGTGGCCTGGATCACCGTAGGGCGAAAGAACACACGGCGCTCGAAGGACCTGAAGCGCACATAGGTCCCATCCCCAAGCTGCGTGTTCCCGACCTTGCGATAGGCCCTGTTGACCCACTTGCCGATCATCTGGGCGCCAGCGGTCGTGAGGTCCACTGTTCCGTAGACCCCTCCATAAGGGTAGAGATCCGTGGACTCACCGAGGTTCTCGTAGACCTCGCGGATCATGTCCCCGTAGGTGTAGCTCACGGCTTCTTACCTTTTTTCTTTGCCACATGCTGTGGCAATCGCTTCATGTTGGGCGTCTCGTGAGCCCACGTCCGCGCGCGTTTTTTCATCTTCGGACCCAAGGCCCCGGAGAACGCGGCCCGAGCTTGTGCTTTTGAATGGAAAGGCATGGCCTTTCCTCAATCGTTCCTGCGGCCGTTACCCGTCGAGTGAATGTTGGGATGCGGAGTGACAATCGGCTTGTGGTTGGGCTTGGGGGCAGGACGATAGTTTCCCGCCGTATGCACGTTGTCCTTCCTCGAACCCTTGGGGGTCATGTTGCCCACACCTTCACAGGAACCCTTGTAGCTTGCCATTTTACTTTCCCTTTCTCTTTTTGGAAATCTTCTTCATGTTCTCAGCAAAGACGGCCTTCTTCGCCGCCTTGCCTCCATGCTTCTTGGCAGCCGCAATCTTCGAAGGTGTTGCCTTCCCGAAGCTCCCCAAGGTCCCCTTGGCCTTCATCCTGGCCGTAGCCTTCTGGATCCACTTCGCCATAGGCTCTACCCTCCGTAGAGCTTGGCTTTGGAACGGGAAGCATTCGTCATCCCGCCCACCTTGGGAAACCCCGGGGTACTCCCACCCTTACCCGATGAGTGCTGGGGATAGTCCTTCCCCATGGGAGCCTTCGCCGTCTTCGTGTCCCGCCAGTCCCTGTTGTCAGTTCCATCGTTTCCGATTTTTCCCGCCATTTCTCACTCCTTACATGAAAAGCCGGCAGATGGCTCCACCAGTCAGCGTGGCAGCCTTGATCGGGGTCTTCCACGGGCGGCGGCCAGCGAAGTTGTGATTGTCCAGGATAACCGATGTCCCCGCTCCGCTTGCCACTTCCAACTGCTTCACCGAGTCTGCATCGGTCAGGATGAACTTCCCCGCTGCGCTGAAGAACACCGATGCCGCCACGGGAATGAACCCGTAGCCCGCTCCCGCAGGACTCGTATAGGTGTCAGTCGTGTTGGCGATCGTGATGACCCCGTTGGTTCCAGTAAGGGCAGCCATTTACTTTTTCTCCTCTACCAGCTTTTCATTGCGTGGCCTATAATATAAACCGTTTCGGCCGCTGTCGCAATACCAAGAGTGATACCCGCGATCTTCCAAGCATTGCGCTGCATCTCAAGGTTACGGACTTCCTTGTCCGTGGCGCTTTTGTAATTCGAGAGCGCACTGGACAGCGTCGCTAATTGCCGCTGTAAGTCTTCGGCCTGCCTCTGTGCTTGCGCCAAGTCCTGCTGTGCCTTGCTCAATGAGGTGTCCGATTGATCCAAAAGCCTCTGCAAGTCCGTTATAGTCCGTTCGTAGCTGGGCAGCTTCACTGCGAGACTGTTGTAAGCTGCTTTGAGCTGACCGAAGGTCAGAAGCTGTAGTTGCGAGTCCCTCAGAATACTGGTGGCCTCCTGCGAGGAGTCGGTCAAGTCCTTGAGCAACCTCTCGATAAGCTGCTTGTCGTTCAGCGTCTGCGGCAGCGGCGCGATTTCCTGCTGGCACCACAATGGAGACCCAGCAAATGCCAAAGCCAAGCACAAGAACAATCGGCAGCACCCACCATTTGACCACATCGGCCTTCCTACTTGGGAGGAGCCACAGGGGTCTGAGGAGCCGCCTGCGAGGCAGCCTGTCCAGATGCCACCACGTTCAGCGTGCCGAAGACCGCAAGGTCAGCCGTGGCAGCCCCTATGAAAAGACCGATCACCGTCACATCGAGCACCTGGGGCTTCACGAACAGTATCACCAGGAACAGCGCCACATGAACCACCAGCGTCCCGATGGCGATCCAGAACTTCGTGTTCTTCAGCGTATTCATTCCCTTTTCTCCTCTCACATCTCGTAATGGGGGTAGTCCTTGAACCCTCCGGCCCAATCCCCACCCCACTTGAATCCATGAGCCTTCATCACATTAGAAACCTCAAGCCACCTCTGGTCAAGCGGCACCGGCCACACGGGCTTTCCATTTTCAGTCGGCACCACATCCAAAGCCCGTCCCCCCTGATGATTGGATGGCGTGTTGACCCCATCGCAGTTTGTCACCGTGTAGGTGTTTTCAACCGAAGCAATCGGTGCCAACCCTGCTACATGCCGTGACAGGTTCACAAGGTCCAGCGTACACCGTCCCTGATGGTACAGTGCAACCTGGTCGGCTTCGGTTCTCAACGTCGCGGTGACCGCCACAGGAATGCCCTTGGTCTGAAGGTCCGTCAGTGCTGCCTTCGCCGCAATCGCCACATCGCCCTTCAGGGCATCAACGCTTACCGTCATCCTTCCCTCTCCCCTTCAGCGTCGTTGGCCTGTTCGTTGGCCTCCTCCACAAGGTCCGAATGCTCCTCGATGGCCTCCACGAAGAACTTGTAGCTGTCCTTCCCGCTTCCTTCAAGGGCAAGAGCTTCTGCCAAGTCCACCATGAAGGGCGCGGTGATCTTCTCCGCGAGCAACGCCTGTCGGATATTCCTCTCAATCACGCAGGCGCTGTCATGCGCCGTCTCGTAGTCCATCCCACGATACTTCATTCGAAACCGCTCATGGATCTCATGAAAGGACGTACAGATCTGGTCAACGATGCTCATGTCATCTTCGATCCAGATATGCCTCTCAGGACACCATCCATAGCGGTAGTAGTGCCCGCCCTCACAGAAATCCACGAACAGGTGATCCCTGACGTAATCCCCTTCCACATACATGACATAGAGGGTCTCAGGTCCATCAGGGGTCTTGCACTCAATCTCCAACCAGCAGTTGAGTAATGGCTCCTCCCCTTCAGGAGCAAAGTTCACCTTATCGTCAAACCCGATATCCCGACCGAGCTGGTCCCCGAGGTAAGGCTTCACTCCTGTGCCTTCTGGCTCACGCTCTGCCGTGTAAGCAGCCGGTCAAGCTCCTCGATGGTCTTGTCCGTTGAACCGTTGCACTTTCCTTCCTTTTGGTTCTTCAGCAGACACAAGACTGCCCTCAAAAGTGGTGGAAGCAGCGTCTCGATCCTGTCAAGCCTCTTCGGCGTATGCCACAGCCGAGCCAACTGCACCGTGAAGTAGGTAAGAAAACCCGCAGCAAGTATGCTCGCTGCCCCGATGAGAATCCCGCTTGACTCCTCGCTCATTACTTCCACCTTGTTTCCACTCAGGATGTGTGTGCTATCCTCATCACGGAGGTTCACATGAACTGGCTTGTCATGTACTTCGCCCTTCAGGCAGGAATGGTCTCTCAAACCATCGGTATCGGCCCCTCGACATGGACCGCGCCGCCCAACACCATCGAGGCGACGATGTCGGCCAAGGCTGTGGTCCTCGACCACATCGAGCTTTCCACCTTCATGCGCTCCTGGCAGATACCGGCCAACGTGAGTCCCTTCTTCTCGCCCTTTCGCATCGACTACGGCGTTGAGGCCAAGCTCACCCTTGGCCCCCTGTCGGCAGGAATCCGGCACGAATGCGATCATCCTGTCTCGTCGAGTTTCACTGGAAGCACTACCACCGTGCCCATGGGAAACTGCACCGAAGCCTTCATTCGTCTCGACGTGGAGGCTCACTTCTAATCTCCCATGTAGTAGCCGACAACTATAAATCGGACCGTACTACTTCCAGCCGTAATATTGCTTTCAGTAAGGGCATAAAAATAGCACTGCCCAGAACTATTCAACGGCACATCTATTTCCGATAAGGATATTTGAGTTGTACCGGCGGCGGCAGCGTATCCTGATGCGTTTACAAGAGGATGTCCTGTTGTAAACGTTGGCGTGTTTGCATTGTTGTCAGAAAATGCAATGTCGATTGAATAATTACCGGCGGCGGCAGCGTATGCTGACAAGCGTACTCGTATGCGAACAGCTTTTGCCCCTATAGGAACGCCAACTACACCCGTTGCAGTTATAGCGCTACCATACCATGAGGATACGGCTGGCACTACCATCGCACCGCCTATTCCTCGGTCCGTCGTGTTCCCCAATGGAAGATGCCGCAACTTTCCAAGTTGATACTGCGTGCCATCGGTGTCCACCGTCTGGTGAGGCGAAAAGGTCCCACCCACCACTGTCCAATAACCGCTGACACTGGCCTCAAGTGTAAGTGATTGCCACTGCCCGCCGAGATACAGGGAGACATTTCCCGCCTTGTCGATCACATCCGTTCCGTTGGGAGCGACTTGAACTATTCCTGCTCCGCTGTCCGCTTTAATGATCGTTATTGGAGCATACCCTACCCATGAAGAGGCCGCAGGAAGGTTGAACACAAACGCGCTTGCTCCTGTCGTTACGAGGAACGCTCGTGCCATAACGGCGGTCGACAGTGTATAGGGTGTGCTTGAAAGGGCTACAGCAGAAGCATTTCCAAAACCAATCTTGGCTTGGAGGTAAGTGACAAGAGCTGCAAGGCTGAAACTCCTGTCCACAGGACTCGCGTTGGTGTCCGCAATCCACAGGAGTCCTGAGGACGACGGGCTTGCGATGCTCGACAACCCCGTTATGGTCTGATTAGCCATTGGGATTTCACCCCTTGATTATTGGAGGCACGATACGCTCAGTCCCGATGCCGGCAGGCTTGTAGCGACGAGCACGCTCTTGAAGCAATATGCTCGCAATGTCCTTGTAGTCGCCGTTGGGAATGCAGTAGTACTTGCCTCGGAACTTTCTGATTTTACTCTCGGGGAACGCCTGATTGCACACGGTGCATATCCACGACCGTTCCCCAAGGGCGGCGTCGGGAGGGTTGCCCTGGTTGGCAAGTAGCCCGTACCCTCCCGGATCTGCCGCATCGTAGTCCTTCTGGTAGAATTGAACCTGGCCGGACTGAGCCATGTTCTTACTTCTTCGCGCCCATTTTGTCCGACTGTTCGAACAGTACGAACAGGTACGCAGCCGAAGCGTTGGCCGCCGTTATGCCCGTGAGTTTCACGGTGTTGTCACCCGTGATGGTGGCCTTGTCCGTCACGTCGACAGGGGTCGCCGGGGTGGTGATCTTCACCAGAAACGCGCTCTTGATGACATCGGTCATGGTCGTAGCCGTGAGGGAGCTTCCACTCGGAACAGCCCCGCCCTTCGCCATGATGTCCCCGACCACCGTGAAGCTGACACTGGTCGCACCCGCGCTGTTCCACCCAACGGCCAGCTTGGTCCCGGTGCCCTTCATCTGAGGGACGCCGGAGATGTCCGGCGCCCCCACGAAGGAGGTCAGGCCCGTGGAAATGGTCTTCCCGTACGCCATGTCTCCTCCTCCTTAACCCGTCGACCCGACAAGCCCTCTCCAGTGGAAGAAGGTCGCCAGAGCCCTCATGTGGGCCTTCCACAGCACGTTGCCCGTGATGAAGTCCACAGCCGGCTCGTACTTGATGTGGCGCCTCCAGATCCACCTCAGGTCGTGCATCCTCTTGTCCGCCACGACCCACGTCGTGGTCGAGGTGAGGAACGGCACAATCCTGAAGGTGAACTTCCCCTTGATGGGGTTGATGGCGTTGGCCGCGCTGTCGGGATCGTACTCGCTGGCGCCCAGGATCTCGGCCATCCACCTGTTCTGCGGATGGATCACCAGCTCGAACGGGGGCATCGCGTACACCGGGATGCCGCGCTCGTTGGTGAGGTTGGCGAACTTGTCAACCGCCGCCTGCATGTTCAGCTTCGACAAGCTCCCCGTCAGGAGGTTCGACTGCGTCGAGCCGCCCGGGCCGTAGGCCGTATGGGAAGCGCTGAACAGAGCCGCCGAGTCAAGGCCAGTCCTGGTCGTGGTCACGAAGCCCGAGTTGATGAGGTCCCATCCCTGAAGCTCGATGGTGTAGGCCATCGCCTTGGCCTGCTCCCGCGTGATCTTCTTCATGATGTCATGCCGATCATCTTCCATCATGACGCGGGTGGCCTGCACGGCAAATCCGTACTCGGCGAAGTACACCGTCTTTTCAGGACCCTGATAGAGGGCATCATACGGGAAGGCTTGGCCGTCGTAGACAGTCGGGGCCGACCCAAAGGAGGTCATGAGTCCTTCCTTGATGTAGTGGCTCTCGTTGTCATCACTGACGTGGGCAAAGTCCGTGATGATGCTTGGCCACCGATCATACTCATCGAAGAACTCCCTGGTAAGGTCTTTCTCCCAAAGCTGCGTAAGTCTCGCAGCAGACATAAGTGCCATTCCGCTGCCTCCTTACGCCTGACCGTAGAACGCGCCGCGGGCGATCAGGACGATCAGCTCGGCATACGTTCCGAATGCACTCCACGGGGCCAGACCAACGATCTGGAGAACACCACCCGTAGTGTGCGTGAGGTCAATTCCCTGGTAGCCCGAAGTCGTCCCGTTGATGCGGTACTTCTTCGAGGCCACCCCGATGTAGCCCTGGGTCACGTTGGTCGTCGCAGTCGACTGACAGACCCACAGGCTCTGGTCATCCGCAGGCAGGATCTCAGGATAGTGCTTCTGGGTTGCCGTCTCGCCCCAGCCGGGCACCGCCGAGTTGCAGATGCCAAAGATCGCGTTGGTGCCCGTGGCAAGGTAGCCCAGACCAACGGAACTCTTGATGGCATCCCCAACCTTCAGCGTGGTGGCCGAAGCAATCGGAAGCGGCCCCGATGAACTCGCCGTACCACCAGCGGCCTTCCCAGGGGTAGTCGGCGCAGTGGCCGTCCCTGAGACCATGCGGGCGTACAGTCGGAAACCGTACGGCGCAAGTGTGTTAGCCATTCCTCACAACGTCCTTTCAGACCTTTTCACTTGGTCGGTCCAAACCTTTTTTATGAGAGGACATACGCCCTCTACTTTCTACCGCCAAAAGTATGCTCCTCTGCCCGAATGTCGTCAAGATCCTGAACGGTCACCTCCTCACGGATCAGGTCCTTGGATATGTTCTTCGCCCCCTCGATGAACTCCTGCTTGTTCTGGTTGTACTTGTTGTGGCTGACCATCGACATGGCTTTCAAATGGTCATCCCAGGCGCCACGGCGAATACAGACCAGCACATTGTAGATGGCCTCACCACTTCGCATGTCCACCGTTCCGTCGCGGATCTTCCACACCTCGCCATTCCAATCCAACGGGGATTTCGACTTCTCCTCTTCCTCATCCGCAGGCCGTCGTATGACCTTAAACCCTGCTCCCTTGGCCGCCTCCACATCCCCCTCGCCGCCCTCCACGCGCGAGGTGACGTAGTACTCAGGCAGGAGCTTCTGGAGAATTTCTATGTCACGGACCAGGGGATTTGCCTTTCCCTTCGGCCCGTCGAGAATCTTCTGCGTAGGGTCGACCGACACCGAGTGAAGCCCGATGTTCGCCTCCCGCACACGCCTGTCATACTCCGCGAAGGCCATCCAATATGCCTTCTGGGTCGTGCCACTGAGCCGCGCCACGAACTCATCGGAAAGCTTCTTGAAGTACACGTAGTCGAAGTGAAGCCGCATCCCGGGAGTCGCATCGGCCTTCAGGATATCCTCCTCGGTGGTGACATCCTTCACCTCGAAGACCTGGTAGTGCTCCTTCTCGCTTGCCTCATTCGCGTTGGTGATGGGCATCCGGGTGATGACCGTAGCCTTCGTCGTGACCTTGGAACCGCCTGTTTTCGCCATTATTTAATGTATCCTTTCGCTATGAGAAGATCGTTGAAGTCCATCCCCTTGCGGGTGGCTTCAGCCCTCAGTCTCGCCTCCGTTGCCGCATCCGGTAGTCTCACCTTCCGCGTCTGGGCCTGTCCCTGGGGTGCGCTTCGCGCCTCCCCGTTTGCCGCCACAGGAGGCCGCTTCCCCGCCTCGATGCCATGGGCCTTCAGCGCCTCGGCCACCGCCGCGTCGACCTTTTCCTTTATGGTCTCGGCTTCGATCTCCGAGGAGTGCTTCTGACGGACACTCTGCCATGCAAGCTCCCAGATGTTCGGCTGGGACCTGACTTCCGCCGGCTGCTGTGCGACCAGCGCCTCCACTTCGCCTTTCCACCTCTTGAAGTACGGATCGCGGGACTCCAGGAGTTCTTTTCGGGTATTCGCCAGCTCCGTGGACAGACCCTGAAAGACCTTCCCGTACTTCTGCTCCCCTACCATCTCGGTGTACTTGCGAAGGACCTTCGCCCCCTTCTGCGGGTCGAAGATCTCATCCGCGTGTTTCTCGAAGAACTCCTCAGGACTCTCCACAGGCGTGTTCACAGGCGGTGCGGCAGGCTGCGCGAGCCGCGAAGCCAGTCCCTCGACCCCTTCTCTCAGCGCCTTGGCGGTATCGGCCTGAGCACGGAGTGCGGCAAGCTCCTCAGGAGAGATCGTGGAGACGGCAGGCTTCTCTTCGGGGGTCTCTTCCTCCTCGCCTGTCACTACCTCGATGTTTCCGTCCGCTTCCCTCTGGATGTCGGCCGCCGCTTGGGGATTCTCCTCAGTAGGGATCCACTTCTCCGTCCCTCCTTCGGGAATTTCCCCTCGGGCGACCTTCTCCTTGAGCTCAGAGATCACTCTCTGCGCTTCACTCTTCGCCATCGACATTCTCCTCGACCCACACTACGTTCGATTTCATACTCCCGTTATCTCGCCTTTGGTGATATACCCATGCCAGTAAGTTTCCCGTTCGGGGTGCTCGCCGTCTATGAGGATACTCGGCGTCGTCGTGAGATCATCATACCCTGTTCCCTCGACGTGCCACCTCACGTACTGGCCCCCAACCATGTTGAGGTCTCCCCATAGAGCCTTGCCCTCAAACCATACCATGATCTGCATCGTGCCGACCTTCCCTCCGTGCTTCTTGAACTGCGCGGGATGAAGGAAGGAAATGCAATCAGCTTCAGCCAAGGTGGCAACGGGCTCGTAGTAGATTTGATCATGCTCCCGCTCATCAAAATCATCATCGGTCCAGTTGCCGCGCAGCGGGTCGATCCCGGGCTTGAGGAACTTTCCAATCTCTCTGCGAGACTTTACAACATATAGCTTTGGTTCCAATTCTGTTAACTTCATCATTCCCTCTCACTTGTCAGGTCATTCTCCTCGACCCCACGTGACAACTTCAAGATGAAATTGTGCAGACTGAGGAGGGCTTTCGCCGCCCCTTGGTTGACACGGAGGTCCTTCTCGCTGGCCGACACGTTCTCAAGTCCCGCCTTGGCAAGCTCAAGGTCTCCGATCAACACTACTCGCACAAGCTCCCAGTACTCACTGTCCACCAACCCCCGGGCCAGCTCCACCATACGTAGTAAGAACCGGTACTCCTCCTGCTCCACCAGCGACAGGCCCTCCGGGTCCTTGGGCCACTGTCGGGCCAGCAACTCCTCCAACGGTCGGGGCGGGCGGTCCACCAGGTCCTGCTGCGCCATTGCTACCTCCCTGACTCCGCATCTGTTCGATCGCCTGGATCTGGGCTGCGTTCTGCTCCCGCATCATCTTCACGAGCATCTCCAGCTTCTCGACGTTCTGGATGTAGTTCTCCGTGTCGTCGAAGTCGGCAAATCGGTAAATCTCTCTCAGTGTATTGACCGACCCGACATAGATCTCAAGAAGCTGGTTCCACGCATCAGGGGCAACCTGTCGAAGCTGCATCCCCTGAGGCCCATTCACCAGCATGTTGAGCTGCACAAGCTGCGGCTGGGCTTGGAAGGTCAACTCCATGAGCTTGACAAGGGTATCCCGACGAGCCTCAAAGGACCTTGCGATGTCCGTGGTGTAGATCTCGAAGCGCATCCGCCTCGGCACTTCCTCGATGGGTACGGAGAGGATTTTCTCCAGCCTTGCGATCTCATCGTCCTTCAGACGCTGAAGCTTCCTCTCATTCCATATCACCCGGTCCTTGTTCTGGACCAGTAGGAAGTAGACAAGCATCCCCACACGGGACCAGTTCTCACTGGTCGACTCGATGATTGTCGCCGTGATGTCCTGTGACTGTGACAGTCGCATCTGCTGACCACGAGCAGTGTCACGAGTACCAAGGGTAGGGTCAGAAAACCCACGAGCAGGCTGCGGAATGCCACAAGCCTGCGCGGCCAGGGACCAAACGAGATTCTCGCTCTGAAGCGACGAAGGCGGCACATCACCGAGACCAATCTCATGCATGTCCTCCTGGGGATTGTCCGTGACCCAGACCTTACCTTGATAGATTGTGTTCTTGTTTTCCCTCAGGACCGACCGACGTAGCGCGAGCATCTTGATGGTCGAGAGCTTCATGCCGTCATTGCGAAGCCGATGCGTTCCGCTTGCCTCGTCCTGGAGGTACTCGCAGATCTGGCCCACGCCACGGGACTCCAGCATGAAAGCCCTCGGGATGTAGCCGAACTCCTGAAACTCCCGTGCGGCGATCCCGTTGTACACCGCCCGTACGACAGTACGCGATGGGCAGTGAACCGTGAAGATCAGGTCTTCCCACGTCCCATCGTCATCGATGTCCCAGTAGAAGTGAAACTCCATCAGGTCAATGACCCCGGGCTGACGGGGAGTAAAACCACGGAGCTTCTCGCTTTCCATCTCCGAGAGCGTGAAGTCCTTTCGCAACCATGACCGTGGGTCGATCTCACCTGAGTCGTTCTCGGGCTTGTCGTAGAAGCCCTGGGCGACCTTGTTCTCAAACTCATGCAGCGGCATGTGCAGTTCGTGAGCAATCCACGGCATCCGCTGTATCTCGTCCCAGAACGGCGGATAGTAGGTATCCTCCTGGGATATGGGAATGATCGACGGCCCATCGTGGAAGGTCATCACCTTGGTCTGGGAAGCCCCGTTAAGACCTCCAGACTTGAACTTCCACTCAAGGGTTTCCCAGACGACCTTCACCACGAGCAATCCCATGAAGGTGGCCTCATCGCTGACAATGCGCTTCACCTTGTCGAGGTTGAGGTCGGTCTGAGAACTCGAAAGGATTCCCATGTACTTCGTCATGAACTTCGCATCATCATGGCTGTCAGGGTCATCGCGAAGGGATTTCAACTGCCAGAACCACGGCTTTCCCGTATCATAGTAGCCCTTCACCTTGGCGTAGCTTGTCTGCGCGTGGATCTGCGTCAGTGGCGGCTCGATGCGAGAAGCATTCGACATGGAGTGTTCGGCAGGAGTGGTCTCGGGAATGGCCTCGCGCTGACGGCGCCACTTGATCCACTTTTTGACGCGGTTCTCGCGGGAACTGACCGCATCCTCAAGCTCCTGAAGGAGATAACCGAGGATCTCCTCGCGCTTCTCCTCAGTCAGCTCTATGCGAAGTGGATCATCCTTGGCAAGGGACTCGTCAGTAGCCGGTTCGTTGGCGTATTCCACCTGTACATCAGTCGCATCGGACATTCACTTTCTCCTATCAATAGCCAAAACTGTTGTCAGCTTCCACAAGACTCAGCTCATGCTCAAGGTCGGCCTCTTCGGCAATCTCGATCTCCTCGGCATTTGCCGGCCTCTTCAGCCAGCTTAACGCCTTCTCTGTCTCATCAAGGACGTCCAGTCGCTTTGACGGGAAGCTGTCCTTTTCCTGCTTCAGTTCTATCACCGCTTCAGGCGTTGAGTACAGTAGCCCTTGGGCAAGGTGCCACCCAACGACGGCACGAATGCGAGCAGTCTTATCCCCACTGGCGGGAGCCTCCTGGAGATTGATGTAGCACTTTCGCTTCTCCTGCTCCTTCACAAGCAGTTGATAGAGACCTCGCTGCATGGCGTTGGTCTCAAAGAGGGTCGCTTGAAGGATTCCCGGAAACAGATTCCATGCAAGGAATATCGCATCGAAGGTCTTGTCCATGGACATGAAGCCGACCTTCGACCACACGCGGAAGGCCCGATTCTCATCGTCCATGAACCACACAGCGACAGACGTGCGTGATGTGAGGACTGTCACGTCGCGGTCCTTGGAGGCGGCGTCCGTGGCGATGACACCAGCGAGTGAGGCGCAGTTGAGGGTCACAACTTTATCTGACAGTTCATCACGATAGGAGATCAACTGCAATCCGCGATCTGGATCGCTCCACAGCCGACAGGGCTTCACGACGTACTTCACGAACTCGTTGAGGCCCGACTTCTGAGGCTTGTTCCAATACTGGAGTGCGGCAGTCCAAGCGTCCATTTTCGACAACTGTCCTGCGTCGATGATCTCGGGGGCGATCATCTCACCATCCTCTTGGACCAGTCGATAGTAGATGCTCCACGAGCCGCCCGGGACAGGATAGATGTCCTCGTCGAGGGCACCCACGACTTCCTTGGCGTCTTTCACAAAGGGTTCGTAGCAGTCATCGACAGCGTAGCGCGTTCCAACGATCCCGATAGTGTCCTGTTTCGGACTTACAAGAAGCGCCGATAAGTTCGTGTTCATCCACTTCTTGGCGTTTTCCATCATCGTGGTCGCTTGGTATTGCCAGTCGATCGCATCCAGTCCTATCGGGTCGTCGATGTCCAGGTCCGTGTGATGGTCTCCTTCCCCTGAGCCTGTCACACCCGCCGCCTTGATGGAGGGCTCTGCGGCAATGCGACGGCGATTGGCCATGACCATCATCTCCCCGTTCCACTCCTTCGATGAGGGCGATGGTACGCGCGAGGCAATCGGTGTCCCGTCCGGCATCGTCCACCCATTGCCGTAGAGCGCAGCGTAAAGCGGATTTGAATCGATGATTCGTTGGGAAAGATATTTGAAGGTCTCGGCACGTGAGATGATGGCATTTACCAGTCGGATACGCCTCTCCCCGTCGCGTGTCAGTATCCATGTGTTTGCTCCATGAGAAAAGACCGTTGACTTTCGAAATCCTCGGGGCATAAGAGCCATCCATCGAGCCCCCGGGGCCATGCATGAGTCCGACTGACGCCAATTGCACATGTCGAGGTTGATGTCTTCGTTCAGTTGCTCGTAAGGACCTGTCGCCCCTGCGATGAACTTAAGGAAAAACCACAGTGACACCAGTCCAGCTTGGCGAATGATGTCGAGTGTCTGTCGGGAGGTGAGCGTGGGATGGGGTGAGGTTACATCGGCGATGAGATCGGCGAGGACTTTCGATCCCGAGGTGAAATCGGGGAAGTCGGGGGCCTCGGGATGGGGACGAATTGCAAAGTGCTTGGGGATTTCGAAGGTTAGGAGACTTCCGTCGTCACGCGCGATACGCTTGTAGGTCTTCACCGAGGCTTTTTGAATCCTTCGACAGTGAACTGACGGTCGACGACGGGTATTCCATTGAGAGTAAGGGGCTTGAAGTCCTCTGGGGGGGACTTTTTACTCTTGGAGGTCGACTTCGGAGTCTTCTGGGGGCGCATTTTCCTTTCTTTCAGGCTCCACAGACGGCGGGACGGACAGCGGTGAGTCATCAATGAGGGCAAAAGGCCTTGGGTCGGCCTTTGCGGGGGTCACATTTCGGAAAATCGGCTCAGGATTGGAGGCTTGCGCGAGTGATGCGATACGTCCAAGTCCTGCCAAGGCCATGGCGAATACCTCTTCGGTGAGACCTGAGGGCAAGGAGCGCTCTTGCTGTGCTTCGGAGAGCTTGATGATGCGATCTGAGGCGGTCACGCGCGCCGCATCATCGTCAGAGTTGTCCATCACGTCGACGTAGGTCTCCAAGGCCTTTGCGGTGAGACCGCGTGATGTTGACCTGACCTTGTGCTGGAAGTCGCCGTCGGACATCTGCATGAGAACGGAGGGGTCCAGACCGTCCAGGGGAGAGGATGTGGCTGGGCGCTCGTCCTTTTTGGATTTCACTGTGTGATGGATGCCTTCTCGGGGGTTATGATGAGGGATTTGGCAGTGGTGGTGGACTTGCCTTTCCAGGGCTTGCCACAGAGGGCGCAGGCGAGACCGATTTCGAGACTTGCCTCGGGGCCTTGTGAGAGCATGTTGATGACGCCGAGGGTGCGGATGGAAGGCTTTGGGAGGTCAAGAACGGAACATCTGCACTTGCAGTCTGGAGTGAATTCCAAGCGCATGGAGGTACTCCTTACTTTTGACATCCACGATTGGAGTATCGGCGAGATGTGATGCAACTGTCAAGAGGTGACAGGCGAGCGTAGCGAGCCGACAGAGGTGTTGACTTGCTACAGAGGGCCGCTAATGTGAGGGACATACGCTGCCGCCGCGAAGGGCCTTTCCCATTTCACTTTTCCAGCGCGCAGCAATAGGGCAGCGCACGCGCATTCGCGAGTTCCCGGGCAGCGACGCGATGCACAGACACAAGCGATCTCACAGTGCCCCCATGTAGTGAAATGCGCGGCGCGCGTGAGCGCGCGCAGTACAGCGGGTGAAGGGACAGTGATGCAACGCGGCGCGCCGTAAGGCGCTATTGCCACGTCATAGCGCTGTATCGTCGAACAATGCGACGGCGATCGATTATCGACTTTTGGGTAATCATTCGCCCATTCGCCTGTCATTCGCGTATTTTCGTGCGAATGTTGGGGAAAATGAAAAAAGGCCTCTTTTTATTATATATTTACATATATTTTTTATATAAGAATAAGAGAAATAGCCCATTTTCCCAGTGTTTTGATCCCTCATTCGCATATTCGCATGACGGAAAATGGGGGTGAGGTGAAAACGACGTTTCAGCCTTAACATCCGTCACAACATCTGTCAACCTGGGCCGCTGGGAGCATTTTGACGGTTTCTCTTCCTCTATTCGCACGCGAATATGCGAATGGAAAACAAAAGTATTGAGAAAAAGGCCACTTACTC
>Ga0335069_10005858_pt1 | contig 17987 bp, 14 predicted proteins | sample Lox_Sample_11_FD_206714 | JGI IMG/M metagenome (GOLD analysis project Ga0335069, IMG submission 206714) | Soil microbial communities from Loxahatchee National Wildlife Refuge, Florida, United States - Lox_Sample_1.1 | ecosystem: Environmental > Terrestrial > Soil > Wetlands | place: USA... | reverse complement strand
AACGGGGCGTCGCAACCCTCTGCGTAAGTGGAGGGATGGGCATGGCTCTCGCGATCGAGAACGCAACGTAGCGCCGGCATCCTGCCGGCTGTCCCGAGGGCGTCTCGCCCTCGGTTCGGCTTAGCACATCGCAGGCCCGGAACATCGGCCCTGCTTAAAGAAATGGGATTATACTTATCACTTGCACGCTTCTACTGAAACCGCGACTTTATCCGCCGTCATCGTCGACGACGAGCAACTGGCGCGCGACGAACTCGCCTTTCTTCTGAAGGGTGTTGGCGATGTTGAGGTTGTGGCCCAAGGCAAAAACGGCCTCGAAGCCGTGAATCTTATCCGCGAGCATAATCCCGACCTGGTTTTTCTTGACGTCCAGATGCCCGGCCTCGACGGCTTCGGCGTAATCAAGAAGCTCCTCGATCGAAAGCTTCCTCTGCCGAAAATTGTCTTTGCCACTGCGTTTGACCAGTACGCGGTCAAGGCCTTTGAAGTAAACGCTGTTGACTATCTGCTGAAGCCCTTCGACAAAAAGCGTGTAGCCCAATCAGTGCAGAAAGCCCGTGCCAAAGTGCAACCGGCAGGCCCCGCCACTGACAAACTTGAGACCCTCGTGCGCATGCTCGAATCGCAAAAGCCACAGACGGCGAAAGTCTTGTTGAAAGCGGCTGGCCGCATGTTCCTGGTCAATCAAAAAGACATCTGTTTTGCCTCCATCGAAGATGGAATCATTACCGTCGTAACCGGCGGTGCCAACGGCATGGAAGGTCAATCCAACTGCCGCACTCTCGAAGAACTGCTTGAAGCTTTGGATACTAATCTTTTCTGGCGCGCCCACCGCTCTTATTTGGTTAATATCAATCGCATCCGCGAGGTTGTTCCCTGGTTCAAGAGCTCTTACCAGCTTCGTATGGACGACAAAAAGCAGACTGAAATTCCCGTCAGCCGTGCCCAAACCAAGCGCCTGCGCGAACTCTTTGGTTTGTAATTCCCTGGCAACTATCTTGATATCCCAGGCATCGCATCGGTAACGTAAGTTCTGCACGAGCGGGGCAATTCAAGTTTCCAATGACTTCAGCATCAAAATCGAAGCGCCTGGCGGCTGTCTCGCTGCTGTGTGTTTTGCTGGTCGCTTTTAGCGGCACGGTGCAGGCGGTCCACGTTCACTCCGACGACGCCAACCTCCCTGCCCACGATTGCTCTCTATGCTCCGTAGCCCATGCTGGCGTCATCAGCAGTAATGTTTATCAACTCTCGCCGGTAGTCGTTCGCGTTTATGCCGCACTTACGCCCCAATACTCGCTACCGAACTTAGAGCCTCTTTTCTCTCTTCACATTCGTCCCCCTCCATCCATTTAGATCGCCGCGAATTCGACTCAATTTTCGATCTGATTCCCTGGAGGACTCATGCCTATTTGTGGAAAGAAATGCTTGTTCGCGTATTCCGTCATTTTTCTGTCGTTCGCTCTGCAAGCCCACGCCGATCCTGTCAACTCCGCCTCGATCAGCGGCACAGTATCTGATCCCAGTGGGGCCGTCATCCCAGACGCCATTGTCGAAATTCATAACCCGGTCAGCGGTCTGCAACGCACCGCTACCACCGACGCCTCAGGGACCTTCACTATCCCGAACATCCCATTCAACCCATATCACCTGACGGTAATCAAGAAGGGCTTCAGCGCCTACGCGCAGGACGTCGACGTACGCTCTGTCATTCCAGTGAATCTGAAAATCAGCCTCAACATCGAAAGTTCGTCCGAAACCGTGACCGTCGAGGCCGGTGCCGAAGATCTTTTGGAAAAGACATCCACCTTTCACACCGACGTCGATCGCGGATTATTCGACAAGCTTCCGCTCGAAAGTCAGTCCTCCTCGGTAAGTTCGCTGGTCACGCTGGCCTCTCCCGGAATCGCCGCTGATTCCAACGGTCTGTTTCATGGACTCGGCGACCACGCAGACAATTCCTTCTCCGTCGACGGCCAGCCCATCACCGATCAGCAGAGCAAAGTCTTCTCCAACCAGATTCCGCTCGATTCAATCCAGTCGATGGAAGTCATCTCCGGCGCTCCTCCGGCGGAATTCGGCGACAAGACGAGCGTCGTAATCAACGTCACCACGCGCTCCGGTCAGGGAATGACCACGCCGCACGGCAGCCTCACTGCTTCCTATGGTTCGTTCGGAAGTTCGAACGTCGATCTCAACCTCGGCTACGGAGGTAAGAACTGGGGGAACTTCATCTCGCTAAGCGGCTTGAATAGTGGGCGCTTTCTCGATCCGCCAGAGTTCACCGTGATGCACGACAAGGGAAACGAGGAAAACGTTTTTGACAGAGTGGACTACCAGATTGGCTCCTCAGATTCCCTGCACCTGAACCTGGGATTCACCCGCTCTTGGTTTCAAAACCCAAATTCATTTGACATGCAGAACGCCACTGCCTGGAACGGGCTCGTCACCAGTGGAGGGCTTGGACCCGACGGGTTGCCTGTTGGGCCCGCAGACCAGCGTTCTCAGATCAAGACGTTCAATATCGCGCCCTCGTGGACCCACATCATCAGCCCGACCACGGTGCTTACTTTCGGCGGATACGTGCGCCGCGACCAATACAACTACTATCCCAGCGACAATCCTTTCTCGGATTTCGCTCCCGATCTGCAAGCGCAAACCGTCGCTCAGGAACGTACCTTACCAACGCAGGGCTGCGCTCGGATGTTTCGTATGTCAAAGGCATTCACAACGTGAAAGTGGGGGCGACCTACCAGCAAACGTTCCTGACAGAGAACGATCACATTGGCATTGTCGATCCAACCTTCCTGGGGTCGCTTACCGGCGTGAGCGGAAATTCTTGCGTCGACAGTAACGGCGATCCGATTGCCGCACCCTGCACAACCCTGGCGCCTTTCGATCTCACGCGCGGAGGAACACTCTTCCCGTTTTACGGCCACACCGATGTCAAGGAACTTGCGCTCTACGCGCAAGACACCATCTCGAAGGGAAACTGGTCGTTTAACCTGGGATTGCGTGGAGATTTCTATAACGGGCTCACGACGCACCGGGAAGCCGAACCGCGTCTCGGCATTGCTTACAACATCAAACAGAGCAATACCGTCCTGCGAGCCTCCTACGCACGTGTTTTAGAGACGCCGTTCAACGAGAACCTCGTCCTTTCCAGTTTGGGGTGCGGCAATCCCGTTCTCAATCCGATGCTGGGCTGCGCCTCAACCGGCATCAACCCGCTTAGCCCCGGCTGGCGCAACGAGTTCCATGCCGGCATCCAGCAGGCGTTCGGAAAATATCTGGTGTTCTCGGGGGAGTACATCTGGAAATACACCCACAACGGTTACGACTTCAGTGTGTTGGGCTCGACGCCGATCACGTTTCTCATCGAGTGGCAGAGTTCGAAAATTCCCGGATTCGCGGGAAGGGTGAGCGTTCCAAACCTTCACGGATTCAGTGCTCTGATGGTCTTCTCCAGCGTCGCCGCTCGGTTCTTTCTGCCGCAACTCGGGGGCGCCGGAGCAACGCCTTCAGCTCCAGGTGGAGTGTTCCGCATCGATCATGACGAAAAATTCAATCAGACAACCCACCTGCAATATCAACCCTGGAAGCGTGGACCATGGTTGGGATTCAACTGGCGATACGACAGCGGACTCGTGGCAGGATCGGTTCCATTTGCAGACGTTGCTGGGGGTTCCGTGGATCTGACCGGTTTTACCCCCGATCAGCAGTTTCAGGCTGGGCTGGCGTGCAATGGCGTTCGCGCCACGCCAACTGTAGGGCTTCCGGGTTCTTGCCCCGCAACGCAATTTACTTCCAACCTCGTGCAGATTCCAACCGCTGGCACGGAAAACGACGACCACAATCCACCGCGGATCGCGTCCCGCAATCTCTTTGACATTGCCGTCGGGCACGATAATCTCTTCCACGGCGATCGATATAAAGTAAGCCTGCAGCTTACGGCGATCAACCTTACCAACAGTTACTCGCTTTACAACTTTCTGTCGACGTTCAGCGGCACTCACTATGTGACACCGCGGGCGCTGACCGCGCAGATCGGGTTTAATTTTTGAGGAGAAAACAAGAACGGCCGGGGAGGATTCCGGCCGTTCGCCCAGGGGGAAGGCTCCGTCAGGCGCCTACGCTGCTAACGCTTCGAGCGCGGTGCGATTACGAATCACCAGCGTCGAACCCTCCAATCGAATAAGGTCTTTCTTCTTTAAATCTCCCAGCAATCGCGTTACCGTCTCACGCGACGCGCCGATCATCTGGGCCATTTCTTCATGAGTTAAGCTCGAACGAACTCTAATTTCTCCTGCCGGCCCGGGCTCTCTTCGATTTGACGTCCACGACAACAGCAGCTTGGCTAGTTTGCCTGCCGAAGATCGCGACAGTACCAGATCGTGGATGTCCCGGTACGCCATCTGAAATTCGCGGCTCATGGTCTGTGCCGAGTGAAAGCCGAGTTCTCCGCTGTGTGACATTTGCTCGATCAAGGCTTCACCCTGAATGAAGTTGAGCTGACAAGGCCCGTCGGTCTCTGCCGTGATCTCGTACGCCTGGCCCGAAATCACTGCACTGAGACCAAGCACTTCGCCGGCTTCGGCAATCTTTAGGATCAGCACCTTGCCATCGCGTGAAGTGGTGGTTAGCTTCACTCTTCCCGAGCACAGCACATAGGCCCCTCGCGGCACTTGTCCCTCGACAAACAGCAATGCACCATCAGGATAGGTGCAAAGATGACTAGCTTCGGATAGCGTGGTCAGGGCCTGATCCGACAGGTTGCAAAACCAATCTTCCTGGCGCATTGGACAGGTCACGCAGCTTTCGATCATCTGCAGCCCGTAAGGCGTTCTCATACCATTCTCCTTGCGGTCCCTCGTGCAACCGGGCGAATATTCGGCTACGCCTCGCGTAAGCCGGGCAATTGCTCGTTTTAGCTTGCGCGAACCAATCTGCAAGTGATCCGCATGTGTAAGTTGCATGGCCGCCAGAGCGCGAAGCGGACCTTCCGCCGTCCGCAGAATTGAAAGTAGTTCCCAACCGGCATTCGTATCGCGGTCGCGAAACCATTGCAAACCGCGCCCAAATACATAAAGTGAATCAATCGCTGTGGCCCGACGGTTTAGCGATTGTGCATGGGCTTGCGATGGCATCGAACTTTCATCGAGCGGTTGTGCCAATTCCCGTTTTGGGACCCTGCTTAGCCAAGACTGCGATCGGTCTGAGATGCGCCCCTGGTGAACCCGAGTTCTCGTATCTAGAACTCGAGGCATCTCCCGTTTCTTGACTTCAACACCGTATGAATACATCGGCCTACCGTGCGACGTTCAATTCAGCCAATCCGCCGACGAACATTGTCGGCGAGCAATGTCGTTAAAGGCAGTTCTCCCGGCAAGCATGGTGCCAAACTGGAACCACGCGAGAAACTGCAAGAAGCTTGAGATTGCAAGGACTTCGATTTGAAATGAGGATGAGACTTTAGTTGCAAATTGACGGTGACATGGCATGCTGCCGGGATTTCGGCACTTTAATTTCAGTTTTCGTACTCGGCACGCGTGATTCCCATCTTTTGCATTCTTGATTGAAGGGTGGTGCGCTTCAATCCGAGTCGCGCTGCCGCCCCCCGAACGCCTGCAATCACGCCACCGGTTTCGCGTAGCACACGTAGGATATGCTCTCGTTCCATCATTTCCAGAGTTGAACTCGAGCCAGAGTTGGTTTGCTGGTTCAATTCAGCCAAGGGGACGTTCAGCACCCGGCCATCGGAGAGAATCACGGATCGCTCCACGAAGTTTTCCAGTTCCCGGATATTTCCTGGCCAGTGCCACTGCTTCATTGCTTCCATGGCATCAGCCGGGATGGTCTCAATTGTTCTGTTCATGCGTCGTGCGAAAGTTTGAGTGAAATATCGCACCAGCAGCGGAATATCGTTGCCACGCTCCCGCAACGGCGGCATGCACACCGGGAACACGTTCAACCGATAATAAAGATCGCTGCGAAATTCCCTATCCGCCACGCTCTTCACAAGGTCGCGATTGGTGGCGGCGACCAGTCGCACATTCACTCGAATGGTCTTGGTTCCTCCCAGTCGCTCGAACTCGTGATCCTGCAGGACACGCAACAGCTTCGGCTGCAATTCCAGAGGAATCTCCCCCACCTCATCCAAAAACAACGTCCCACCATCCGCCAACTCCATGCGGCCGAGTTTCTGGCTGACGGCACCGGTAAAGGCGCCCTTTTCGTGTCCGAATAACTCACTTTCCAAAAGTCCAGTGGGGATCGCCGCGCAGTTTAATTTGATGAAGCTCGCGTCCTTTCTCGAACTCATACGATGCACAGCGCGCGCGACTAACTCTTTTCCGGTGCCCGTTTCGCCCAGAATCAAGACGGTTGTGTCGCTCGGGGCCACGGTCGTAACCAGACCGAGGACTTTTTTCAAAGGTGCACTTTCGCCCACAATCTCGCCAAAGTTGTGCTCAGATCGGATCTCGTCCTGCAGATACAGCTTTTCAGTCCTAAGCCTTTCGCTGAGGGCTGCGATTTCTTGATAGGCTTGCTGGTTCTCCAAAGACCCGGCAAGCTGCGCCGCAACTTGCCGCAAAATATTCAGGTCCTCGCGCACAAAAGCCTTCGCTTCGCTGCTGGCCACGCTCAGAACGCCAAGCGCGCCCTGCCGATTCGCCAAGGGAAAACACGCCAGAGACTGGATTCCCCGTTCCAATAGGCTCATCGCAACCGGAGAATTCGATTCCTGCAATTCCTTCCTGCGGTAGACTCTTCCCTCCCCTGCCAAAAAGGCTATGCGTTGAGGCGACTCTCCGGAAATGGGCCCTGCCATTATCAAACTGCAATCGGGGTGGGAGTCTTCAGCGTATTGCCGGAACTGGTTTTCCTTCTGGTCCCAGATGGTGATGCTGGTGTAGTCAAGGTGGAACAGCTTTCGCAGCAAACAAGAAACGCTCGGAAACACACTCGCCACATCCGGCGCTTTGCTGAGCGCAATGCTGATCTGGAGCAGGATCTGAAGACGCTCCTTCTCCTCCTGCAATGCGGAACCCGCGATTACATTCTCCAGCGCCAATGCAACCAGTTCGGCGACTCGGGTTAGAAACTTCAGGTCGGCTTCGGCGTAAGCATCCTCCCGCGAACTCCCAAAACCGAGGGATCCTAGACGATGCTGCGCCGTCGTCAGGGGCAGAGCGCAATAAGTTCTAATATCTCTTTGCTCAAAGAGCTTTTGAAGTTCAGGGAATCCTGAGTCTGACGCGTGAGTAAGCACAAGGGGTTTTTGATGCTGCCATACCCAACCTCCGGGCGATCTGTCCACTGCAACCTCGGCAGGCACAAGCACCGGCGCCTTTCCTTCAAAAACCCGAATCCGCATTACATGTTTTTGAGGGTCGTAAAGGGCGAAGTTAGCGAGGTCAAAAGACACTACTTCGTGCAGCCTTTCAGACAGCTCGCGGAAGAGCTCTGGTAACGAACGATGACGCACGATCACATCCGTCATCGCCAGCAAGGCTTGATAGTGGCGAGTTTCTAAATTCCGTTCTGGCGCCATTTGCGCGAGTACCCCAACTGCCTTCCCCCCTCGAGCAAATACTTCCTAGAGCGCGCCTGATTATCGGGGAACTTGTACCCTTTTGGCAAGGACTATAGTCACAATCCATGACACGCACGGTACGGCTCGGCGGGGGAATGCGGACGGTGCACGCAACGATCTTATCGCCATATTGTATGGAGGTAAGATGATCGAGCCATCGTTGTACCCAGCATGACTTGGGCTAACTACACTGAATGCTTTGTGTTATCTTGCTTGTGCCGAAATGTCGGCACCCTGGACAATGCCTAACACCGTTCAGCCCGCGATGTCTTCGGCGCTTACCGAAGCGCGCATTCTCTCGCTGGCGAAATGTTCCAGAATTGTCACCGACCGGGCTGAGGCCCTTGTCCGGCGAGTTGCCAAGCTTAGTTTGCGGGAAGTCTGGGTATTGCTGGCTGCCAGCGGGCAGACTCCAATGACCCAGAAACAGCTAGCCAGTCACCTCTCCATGAATCCCAATACTCTTGTAACCCTCCTTGATGGGCTGGAAAAGACCCACCATGTCCGGCGCCTTCGCAATAGCCAAAACCGGCGAGAACAGTTTGTCAGGTTGACTCCTAAGGGCAAAAACGTGGCCCGACGGGTATTGGCTGCGAAGAAGAACTCCTATCGAACAATTCTCGCGCCCCTCGACGACCGCATGATCACTACAGTTTTCGAGGCAGCCGAACGGCTGTTGTCCGCCGAGACTTGAGGAATTAGCGCAGCCCCTGCAGTACAATCGCCTGGTGGCACGTGGCTGGGAAAGCAAATCGGTAGAGGAACAACAGGCAGAAGCGGCGTCCCGATCCAGCAAACCTCGCCCAGTCCTTAGCCCAGCCGACCTCGCCCGACAACGTGAAATAGCCGGATTGCAACTCTCTCGGCAACGGGTCCTGCAAGAGCTCGAAACCACACAGCATCTTAAGCGTCGGGAGGCTCTTACCCAGGCCCTTGCTGACCTCGACCAACAGATCGCCAAACTGACCTAACCGGTGGTAACCGCCGTATCGCGAGCCCCTGACGTATAATGTGGTCATCCCCCATGAGAGCTTATGTCTATGTGTCGCTAAAAAAGAGCGTCCTGGATCCCCAGGGCAAGACCATTCAGGGCGCGCTCAAGAAGCTGGGCTACAACGGCTTGGATGAAGTCCGCCAAGGAAAGTATTTCGAGCTCTCCCTCGATGGCGGTCTTTCCCGTGCCGAGGCTGAAGATCAGGTGGGGCGCATTGCACGGGAGGTCCTCACTAATCCAGTCATCGAAGAGTTCCGCTTCACGCTTGAAGAGTAATTAGCGACATTTCGCCCTTTCCCGGCATCAGGAGCATTAGTATGTGCGGAATTGTCGGTTATGTAGGCAAGAAGCAGGTCGTTCCCGTCATTATTGAAGGTCTGCGGCGACTCGAATACCGCGGCTATGACTCGGCCGGCATCGCCGTCTGCGGAAACGGCGACGGTCTTCAGGTTCGGCGCGCCGAAGGTAAGCTGCGCAACCTGGAAGAGGTCATCCGCCTCAAGCCGCTCGACGGCACCTATGGCATTGGCCATACTCGCTGGGCTACCCACGGTCGGCCAACCGAAGAAAACGCCCATCCCCATCGCGACTGCTCGGGACGGATTGTCGTTGTCCACAACGGTATCATCGAGAACTACGTCTCCCTCAAAAAGAAGCTCATTGAAGAGGGCCATCGCTTCACGACCGAAACCGACACCGAAGTTATCGCTCATCTCGTCGAAAAATATTTTCTTAAGGCCGCCAACGGAAGCCGTCCCCCCCTGGAAGAAGCTGTGCGTAAGACCGTCCGTGAACTCACCGGCGTCTTCGCTCTCAGCGTAATTTCTGCCGACGAACCAAACAAGATCGTCGCTGCCCGCAACGGCCCGCCGGCGGTCATCGGCCTTGGAAACGAAGAATACTTTGTCGCTTCCGACGTTCCTGCAATCCTCTATCACACCCGGGATCTCTTTTTCCTTGGCGACGGAGATCTTGCCGTCATCACCCCCAACGGCGTGCAGCTCACCGACTTCGATGGCCGCGCCGTTTCTCGCCAGGTCCAACACGTCACCTGGGACCCAATCATGGCGGAAAAGGGTGGGTTCAAGCATTTCATGCTCAAAGAAATCTTTGAGCAGCCGAGAGCGGTGCGCGATACGACTTTGGGTCGGATTTCGCAGGAGAGCGGACGAATCTTCCTGGATGAGATGGAAGTTACGGAAGCGGAGTTCAAAGCGGCACAAAAGGTTAACATCGCAGCTTGCGGAACCAGTTGGCATGCGGCGCTCGCTGGCAAGTTCATGATCGAGCGTCTGGCACGCATCCCGGTGGAAGTCGACTACGCCAGCGAGTGGCGCTATCGCGATCCCATCATCCCGGCGAATACGCTGACCATGCTGATCTCGCAATCTGGCGAGACTGCCGACACGATTGCTGCGCAGCGTGAAGCCAAAGCCAAGGGCTCTAAGACACTCGCAATCTGCAACGTAGTCGGATCCATGATTACGCGCGAAGCGGCGGGCACGATCTACACCCATGCCGGACCGGAAATCGGCGTAGCATCGACCAAGGCGTTCACTGGCCAGCTAACAGCTCTCTATTTGTTCGCGCTTTATCTGGCTGAGACCCGCGGCACAATTTCGCCTGAACAGGCACGCAAAGCGGTGCACGAACTGACCTGCCTCCCGGGTAAACTTGAGCACCTGCTGACACACGAAGAGCAGACGGAAGATTTGGCTAAGCAATACGTCCGCGCCCACGATTTCCTTTTCCTCGGTCGTGGCGTTCACTATCCGATCGCGCTTGAAGGCGCGCTCAAGCTCAAAGAGATTTCCTACATCCACGCCGAGGGCTATCCTGCCGGCGAAATGAAGCACGGACCGAACGCGCTCATCGACGAGAACCTTCCCGTGGTCATCCTCGCAACCCGCGATGTAAACGACGAACTTTCCGCCCTGCGCTACGAGAAGACGATGTCGAACCTGAAAGAGGTCAAGGCTCGCTCGGGACAGGTGATCGCGCTGGCAACCGAAGGTGACGAAGAAATCAAAGAAGCCGCCGACCACGTCATCTACGTGCCTCCGGCACCGGAGGAGTTGGCGCCGATTCTCGAGATCGTGCCGTTGCAGTTGCTGGCCTATCACATCGCGGTTCGACGCGGATGCGACGTGGATCAGCCGAGGAATCTGGCAAAATCGGTGACGGTGGAATAGGAGCAGCTTCTAGCTGCTGGCTGTTAGCTCTTGGATGTTCGATTTGTCGCCCTGACTGCCAGCGCGCTTCTGAGAATGACAATCTGAGTAGAATTGACAATCATCCGGGTAACTTTACCGCCGCGCCCATCTTTGCTATAACCCAGACATTGCGCAAAGTACATCCTTGCCGGAGGAATTGACACCCACGACCACTGTCCGCATGTCGGTCCAGTTCCCCGTGCCCGATTGCGCGGTTCAAGACACGCAGTTCGCGCGTGCTTTCTCTGTGATCGAAAAGGCGATTTTGGAGCGCGCCTTCCCTGCTGCGGCGATCGCAGTTACCCATGGGGAACGGTTCGTTGCTCATAAAGCATTTGGCCGATTCACTTATGAGAGCAATTCTGCGAAAGTTTTGCCGAACACGGTTTTCGATCTCGCGTCGGTGACCAAGGTTGTGGCCACGACCACCATGGCCATGATTCTTTACGAACGGGGACTGCTCGATCTCGACCTCCCTATATTGTCACTCGTGCCTGAGTTTCATACGGACGACCCGCGACGAAAGCAAGTGACGGTTCGAATGTTGTTGGCGCATTCTTCAGGCCTTCCCGCCTACGAGAAGCTGTTTCTGAAAGCGAAGACGCGGGAGGAATTGCTGGCGGCGACCTTCTCAACTCCGCTGGCCAATGATCCCGGCTCGAAAGCCGAGTACAGTGATATTGGTTTCATCATTCTGGGCGTTGCTTTAGAACGCATCGCCGAAGAATTGCTGAATCATTTCTGTCAGCACCAGGTGTTTGGCCCTCTCGGTATGTTGCGGACGGTGTTTAACCCTCCGCCGACGTGGAAAAATGCCACCCCACCGACTGCCGACGATAAAAGTTTCCGCCGGCGCATTATTCAAGGCGAAGTGCAGGATGAGAACGCCAGCGTGCTGGGCGGTGTAGCAGGGCACGCGGGACTCTTTGCCGACGCAGCAGATGTGGCGGCTTTTGCTCATGCCATGCTGCAGGGTGGACAACCGATTCTGCGTCGGGAAACTGTGGCTCTCTTCAGACGCCGGGAGACTACTCCGGCGGGAACGTCGCGCGCTTTGGGCTGGGACACGCCGTCTTCTCCTTCGCAGTCTGGAAAATATTTTTCGCCGGATTCTTTCGGGCATCTGGGATACACCGGAACTTCATTGTGGATCGATCCGCAACGGCACCTATCGGTGACGCTGCTTACCAATCGCACGTGGCCCGACTGCTCAAACCAGGTGATCAAGCAAGTGCGTCCGCGAGTTCATGACGCTATTCTGGAAGCGCTGGAGCAGAAACCGTGAAGGACACGCAGCAATTGAGCCGGCTTGCGAGTGAGCAGTCGAATACAGCTTCCTGCGCCTTAGACCAGAAAAACGCCTACGAGATCGCGTCCATTATTAATGGCGACGATGCGAAGGTGGCAGGCGCTGTCCAGAGAGCGTTGCCGCAAATCGCCGAGGCAATCGACTTGATCGCAGAGGCGATTGGGAACGGTGGTCGCCTGATTTACGTGGGCGCAGGAACTAGCGGCCGGATCGCGGCACTGGATGCATCGGAATGCCCGCCGACATTCAACACCGACCCGAAGACGGTCCAGTTTGTCATGGCCGGCGGGCCGAAAGCATTGGCGTCAGCGGCAGAAGGCAACGAAGACTCTCCCCGGCTCGGTGAACGGGAGATCGCCAAGAAGAAGCCTGGCAAGAAGGATGTCGTGGTAGGAATTGCCGCCAGCGGCCGTACACCTTTCACGGTCGCGGCGCTCGCATGTGCTCGCAAGCGTGGCGCAAAAACTGTAGCCGTGACCTGTAATCAGAATTCACCGCTGGCGGCCGCTGCGGACGTGGCAATCGTCACCGAGGTCGGGGCGGAGGTGGTCGCGGGGTCCAGCCGCATGAAAGCCGGGACGGCGCAAAAAATGGTCCTGAACATGTTGTCCACCGGGGCCACGGTCAGGATGGGGTATGTTTACGGCAACCTGATGGTGAACGTCCACCTGAAGAATGAAAAGCTGGTGGAGCGCGGGATTTCGATTCTGCAGCAGGCCGCAGACGTCGATCGTAAGACGGCCGAGCAAGCCTTAAAGGCCGCAGGAAACACGGTACCGGTGGCGTTAGTGATGCTGCGGGCGAAAGTCAGCCGCAGCGGAGCAGAGAAAGCTTTGCGCAGCGCAAAGCGCAACGTTCGAGAAGCGATTCGCCTCGCTGCCCGCTGATCGCAAACCACCCGGTCGTGGACTTCCGATTCTCAACCAACTTCCCCGCAACACATCAATTCCCCGCTAGAATAGCTAAGCGCCACAGACTGGACGTGCCCGATGGGGCTCGCACTTGCCCAGGTCGCACCGGAGTATGACTTCGCTATGGATAAGTTTGTAATTCGCGGCGGCAATCCGCTGCTCGGAACCATTCAGGTGAGCGGAGCCAAAAACGCGGCTTTGCCCGCGATGGCGGCGGCGCTGCTCACCGAGGATCCGGTGATCCTCGACAACATTCCGCAGGTGCGCGACATCGAGACCACCCGCAAGCTGCTGGCGGCAATGGGCGCCGAAGTCGAACTGGGATACGGTCGCGCCCAACACCGTACCACAATCAGTTGCAAGAACCTGGCTTCACCGGAAGCTTCTTACGAACTGGTGAAGACCATGCGGGCATCCACGTTGGTTCTGGGCCCGCTGGTTGCGCGCTGCGGCCGCGCCCGAGTTTCGCTTCCCGGCGGCTGCGCTATCGGCGCTCGGCCGATCGATCTTCATATCAAAGGTCTTGAGTGCCTCGGAGCGACGATTACCCAGGACCACGGTTACGTAGAAGCCAGCGCCAAGCGGCTTAAGGGCGGAGAAATCGTTTTTGACAAGATCACGGTCACTGGAACCGAAGACCTGCTGATGGCTGCGACGTTGGCTGAGGGCGAGACTGTGATGCAGAACTGTGCTCGCGAGCCCGAGGTGGCCGATCTGGCCGATCTTCTTAATAAGATGGGTGCGCGCATTGAAGGCGCGGGGACTTCCACGATCAAGATCAAGGGCGTCGAAAAGCTGCATGGCGCGAAGCACCGCATCATTCCCGATCGGATTGAGGCAGCAACCTTCATCATCGCGGGAGCGCTTACCAGCGGTGATCTCAACATCTCAGGTTGCGATCCGGGCCACTTGGGAGCGTTGCTGCAGAAGCTGAAAGAAAACGGCGTCAAGACGGCCCAGAGCAAAGATTCGATTCGCGTGATGGGCGACAATCCGCTCAAGGCTTCTGACATTGTGACCGAAGAGTATCCGGGCTTTCCCACCGATGTTCAGGCCCAGTATATGGCCTTGGCGACGCAGGCGGAGGGAACGTCCATCATCACGGAAAATATCTTCGAGAACCGGTTCATGCATGCGCAGGAACTGGTGCGGATGGGCGCAAACCTCAAGATTGAAGGTCGGCGGGCCATCGTACGCGGAAAAGCTGCGCTCAGCGGGGCTGCGGTGCTGGCTTCGGATCTACGCGCTTCGGCATCGCTGGTACTGGCGGCATTGGTCGCCGATGGAGAAACGATTATTGACCGGGTTTACCACATCGACCGTGGCTACGAAAATATTGAAGAGAAGCTACGCGGTGTGGGAGCACAGATTCGCAGGCTGGGCGAGATTTTGCCGAAGAAAGCGGCAGCGCCATCCCATAAATGAAGACATTCGAACAGGCTATTCTTATGTTGCTGCTGGCAGGAAGTGCGTTTGCACAGCAAGTGCAAAAAACTCCGGATGAACTGGCCCACAGTGTTCCGGTGATTGATGGTGGCGCCGGACCGTGTTCCCTGGAGTTGCACGTCACCGCCGATGGGAAGCCGGTGTATGCGGCAACGATCAAGGTGCGAATCGCGTATGGGTTTGTTGGAACGCGAAAACTTGATCTTCAGGCCGCTACCAATATCGATGGCAAAGTGAAGTTCACCGGCATTCCTGAAAAAGTTAAGAAACCACCACTGCAATTTCAGGCATCTGCGGACAAGCTGACGGGGGCGGTCGAGTACGATCCTGCGACCGAATGCCAGGGCCAACATGAACTGGCGCTGGCGCCTGCGAAAAGCTCAGACAGCAAGTAATCTTCGTTTCACCGTTGGCGAAGCAGACGACCCCAGCCATCCTGTCGTCATTTCTTTGCAATCTAAGCGAAGATATTGCTATGGTCACACCTCGCAAGAAAAGCTTCATTCGACAACACTCCCTCAGCCTCGCCGCCGCTGTCATTTTGATGACCTGGATCGTGTCGTATTGCTTTTCCGATCCCACCACTCACGTCGGGTCTTTTTTCGGTAACGCCATCGCCGACTGGACCGGGTTGTTGGTGACGGTGCTGGCCACCAAGATCTGGTTTGAAAAAGGGTCGGCAGAGAGCCGGCAACCCCGTGACGAGGGGTTATGGGGATGGCACCGCATCATGCATGAACACTCCTTGTCGGTCTTTCTGGTGATCACCGGCGTAGGATGGGTTCTGCTTTTCGCTAACATGAACTCCGAGGGCAAGTGGGGGCAGGTCGTGGGAAATATCGTCTCGGAATGGACCCAAATCTTCGGCTTGGTGATCTTGACCAAACGGCTGACTGAGAAAGGATCGAAGGAAAGCCGGTAGCTGGGACCAGCAGTTACGCGTCAGGAGTCGGCAGTCAGAGTCAGAGTTGACCAACCGAGGCAGCCAACATCTGCGCACCTACCTTAGCCTCGCTAAGCAGGAGTTTCTCTGCATTCTCACGATCGACGGGACGGGAAAAGAGGTATCCCTGGCCAAACTCGCAACCCAGATTCTTAAGTTGGTCGCGGTGAGCAACTGACTCGATGCCCTCGGCAATAACTTTCAGGTTCACGGTGTGAGCGAACTCGATAATCAGGCGCACGATTTCGCGGGCCTCCTCATCGGAGTGCATATGGGTGACAAAGGATCGATCGATCTTAAGGGCGTCAACCGGGAAACGTCGCAACCGACTGAGAGACGAATAACCGGTGCCGAAGTCATCGATGGAGATGGACAGGCCGAGTCGTTTTAGCTGCAGGAGAATAGTCTCCGTGCGGCCGGGATCGGCCATGGCGACAGTCTCAGTGATCTCAAGATGCAAACGCGAAGGATGAAGGCCGGTCTCTCCGAGTACTGAGCCGACGGTAGCGACCAGATCGGTGGAGGCAAACTGTCGTGGGGAGATATTTACGGTCACGCTGAGCGGGGGGCGCGAGGGAAACTTTTCCTGCCACGCGCGGGCATGGCGACAGGCCTGCAGAAGGACCCACTCTCCCAAAGGAACTACCAAGCCGGTATCTTCCATGGTGCTGATAAAACTGTCGGGAAACACGAGATTGTCAGCAGAGCGCTGCCACCTGACCAAGGATTCGAAGCCGACGATTGTGCCACTGTTCAACTCGACGATCGGCTGATAATGCACACGGAAAGCTTCCTGCTCCACGGCACGGCGCAGATCGGTCTCCAGATCCAGCTGCTTGGAAACTTCGGTATGCATCTGCTGATCGAAGAACTCGCAGCGGCCCTTGCCCAAGGCTTTGGCGCGATACATCGCCAAGTCGGCATCACGTAAGAGGAGTTCGGCATGCTCGCGGTGAGTTGTACTGAGGGCGATACCGATGCTGGCGGAGGTGAACACCTCGCGTTCCTCGATGCGCAAAGGCAGGGCCAGAGCCTCTTGAATTCGTCGGGCGACTCGCAGGGCGTCAGTCGGCTTGTGAATGGAGCCGACCAGTACGGTGAATTCGTCACCACCCATGCGGGCCAGGATCTCTTCGTCGACTCCTAGGTTGTCGACGCCATTCAAGGTGGGACGGGCGACGGCATCCTCGAAGCGAGTACAGGCGGCCAGACGGCGGCCAATTTCGATGATGAGTTCGTCACCAACGCCGTGGCCCATCGTGTCGTTGAAGACTTTGAAGCCATCAAGGTCGATGAACAGCACAGCGAACATGTAGTTGGGATCGCGGCGCCCCCGCTCGAAGGCGCGTTGCAGGCGAGCAAGAAAGAGGCGGCGATTGGGCAGATCGGTCAGGGCATCGTGCAACGCATTGTGTTCGAGCTTTTCCTGGGCACGCCGGCGCTCGGTAACATCACGATTCACAATGACAAATTTCTCTGCCTCGCCCTTTTCATTGCGGATCACGCTGGCCGTCGACTCCAGTACTACCCAGTTCCCGTTCTTGTGGCGGATGCGGTATTCCAGGCGCTTGCCAACTCCCGTGCGGCGGGACTCCTCCGCTGCGGCGATGATGCGCTGTCGATCCTCGGGATGCACCTGCTCGATGGCGGGAGTACTCTGCAGTTCCTTTTGGGAGTAGCCCAAGATTCTCTGGTAAGCCGGGCTATTGTAGATTCGATTTCCATGTACATCGACCACGGCGATCATGTCGGCAGCATTCTCGCTTATCAGGCCAAAAAGCTCTTCGCGGTGGCTGAGTTGTTGCCTGATTCGATTTAGGCGCCATTCCTGGTAGGTCACGAACGAGGGGGCGAACCAAATCAGCCATGCCAGATTTCGTAACCCTTGTCCGCCAGGAACCGTCGATAAATCGCTCGTCTTGAAGTACCAAGTGACGTGGACAACGAAAGTGACCATGACGGCAAGCAGCGAAACTGCCACGGCAGAGTGTCTGTACATCCAGCCGCAAACTTTTTTCCGGCCGAAAAGCTCGTTGCCCAAATCGCGCTCGAATCCAGGCGAGCCTGAAGCTGCAGGTACCGAGACAGGGGAAGCCGCTCCTGATGAGTCACTGGCGGCCACTCGCACCTCCTGGAAGCGCTCGACGCATGTCGCTCTAAAGCAACATCGACACTTCCCCGAAAAGGTTTACGTAGTTAATGCAGGTGAAGTGCCATTGGTAACCAGTGCAAAGGACCTCTGGGCAGACACCTTCTAATAGATCGTGTAGCCCGGAGCCGGATTTCGCAGATTTGGCTTCGATGCCATCAACAAAAGTGCCCCGATCTTCTTGAAGGCGCGCAAGTCGTCGAGGCTGTGAAACGACTTTGTTTTGTAGTCGTCCGGAGTGGGAGTGTCGTCGGGGATGTTGCGAAATTCAACATTCTCGAAAGCATGGCGGCGCAGCAAATCCACGTACTCCGCTTGCGAGCGCACGTGCACTGGAACTTTGAGTTTGTCGACCCATTGCAGTGAATAGGGATTGTCTTTATAGAGATTGATCAAAATGTGGAGGCGCCCATGCGGAGCCATAACCC
>Ga0335069_10005857_pt1 | contig 17989 bp, 20 predicted proteins | sample Lox_Sample_11_FD_206714 | JGI IMG/M metagenome (GOLD analysis project Ga0335069, IMG submission 206714) | Soil microbial communities from Loxahatchee National Wildlife Refuge, Florida, United States - Lox_Sample_1.1 | ecosystem: Environmental > Terrestrial > Soil > Wetlands | place: USA... | reverse complement strand
TCGACTACGACCCGGCCACCGGCTTCTGGCAGATCCGCAAGATCTACCGGGGAGACTACCCCGACCCCAGGACGAGCTCGCCGCTGGCGCGGCCCGACCTGCGGGTGAAGCCGGGGCAGTGGCTGGTCGCGATCGACGGCCGGCCTCTCGCGAAGGGCGAGGACTACCTGCGGCGCCTGGCCAACCGCGCCGGGCAGGAGGTCGAGCTGTCGATCGCCGACGCCCCCAGGCTCGAGGGAGCGCGGCGCGTGGTGGTGAAGACGGTGGAGAACGACACCCCGATCCGCTACGCGACCTGGATCCGCGAGACCCGCGAGTACGTCGAGCGGAAGAGCAACGGCCAGATCGGCTACATCCACCTCTACGACATGGGGGGCCGGGGCCTGCAGCAGTTCGCGCGCGACTACCCGCCGCAGTGGACGAAGCGCGGCCTGATCATGGACGACCGCTGGAACCACGGGGGCTTCGTGGCGCCGATGATCCTCGCCCACCTCGACCGCAAGATGCTGGCGGTGGGCGGGACCCGCCACGGCGGCCTGCTGGACACCACCCCGTCCCACGCCTTCCACGGCTACATGGTCACGCTCATCAACCGCCAGGGCGGCAGCGACTGCGAGACCTTTGCCCAGGGGTTCAAGGACTTCAAGATGGGGCCGGTGGTCGGGACCCGCACCTGGGGCGGCTGGGTCGGCATCCGCGGGGACAAGCCCCTGCGCGACGGCGGCATGATCACGCAGCCCGAGTTCGGGGGCTGGGACCCCAGGGGCAAGGCCTGGATCATCGAGGGGCACGGCGTCGATCCCGACGTCACGCTCGACCTCGAACCCGACGGCTTCCTGGGCGGCAGGGACGTGCAGCTCGACTACGCGATCGACTACATGCTCAAGCAGATCGCCCAGGACCCGAAAGACCTGGCGCCGGCCCCGCCGATCCTGCCGCGACCGCTGCAGCCGGTGCCCTAGAGAGGCGGGCAAGGCGCCTGAACCGCAGTGCGACGCCGCGCGTCGCCCATCAAAGAGCCTCTGGATCGGTCGCGATAATCCGTTCGTGACTGGTCTGGTCCTGCTGGGCCTGGGGGCGATCCTGCTCACGTTGTACGGCCCGCCCCGGACGCTCCGCCGAGCGCCCGAGGCGCTTCGCGGCCTCGCCGTCCGCCACGAAGCCGAGCTGAAGGCGCAGCGCGGCGACGGCGCCACCGTCGCGGTGCACGTGCTGGCGCAGAGCCTCACCGAAGACCCTCGCGTCCGTGGAGTCGTCCTGACGCTGCGCGACATCCACGACCGCAAGGCCCTCGAGGCCCAGCTCACCCACCAGGCGCTCCACGATCCCCTCACGGGCCTCGCCCACCGCAGCCTGGTGGCGGACCGGCTGCAGCACGCGATGGCCCGCCGGCCCGAGGACAGGCGCCAATTGACCGTTCTCATGCTGGACCTCCATCGGCGGCCGTGGAGGCCGCGTCAGGCGCGCGGCTCGGTGGCTGCCGCGCGGGCCCGCTGCTGGCCTCGGGTCTCGGCCGAGAGGACGGCGCGCACCAGGCCCGGGGCCCAGCGGTAGGCCAGGTGCAGGCCGTGCAGGAGCAGCGAGCCGTAGACGAGGAAGCGGCGGCTCCCGATCGTCCGGCGGATCAGCCGGGCGACGTGCTCCGGCGAGTGGAAGAGCCAATCGGGCTGGCGGGTGACGCCGGTCTGGCCCGCCTCACCCATCCGCGTGCGGACGAGCAGGGGGCAGACGCAGGAGACACGGACTCCCAGCGGCCGCAGCTCGGCGCGCAGGTACTCGGAGAGCCACAGCGCCCCGACCTTGACCGGCCCGTACGCCGCGTAGCCGGGGAAGGGAAGGAGCGAGGCGCCGGAGCCGAGGTTGATCACGTGTGCGCGCGCGGCCGCGAGCTGCGGCAGGAACGCCCGGGTCACGCGCGCCACGGCCAGCAGGTTGACCTCGAAGAGCTTCCGCCAGTCGGCCTCGCTGACGTCCTGCCACGCGCCCAGGCGCAGGATCCCGGCGTTGTTGACCAGCACGTCCACCCGGCCGAAGCGCTCCCGGCACGCTTCGGCCAGGCGCGCGACGTCCTCCGCGCGGCTCACGTCGACGACCAGCGCGATCCCGGCTCCGGCCGCCGCCGCCGTACGCTCGAGCTCCACGGGGTCGAGATCGCAGAGCACGAGCGCGTAGCCGGCGCGGCCCAGCTCCAGGGCGGTCGCCCGCCCGATCCCGCTCGCCGCGCCCGTGATCACGGCCACCCGTGACTCGATCATGCCTCGCACCTCGCCCGCGTAACATACCTCGACCGCGGCGACCCCACCTTCTGCTCCGCGCGAGCCGACGGTCCCGGCCGGTCCGGGATCGCTTGCTAAGATGGCGCGGTGACGACGGTCCCCTCCTCCTTCTTCTCGCCGACCGGGCGGCTGGCGCGAGTCCTGCCCGGCTACGAGGAGAGGCCCGCGCAGCGGAAGCTCTCCGAGGCAGTGGCCGAGGTGCTGGACGCCGGCGGGCTGCTGCTCGCCGAGGCGGGCACCGGGACCGGGAAGACGCTGGCCTACCTGCTGCCGGCGGTGGAGCTGGGCCGCCGGGTGGTCGTCTCCACCGGGACCAAGAACCTGCAGGACCAGCTCGTCTCCAAGGACATCCCGCTCCTCGCCCGGGCGCTCGGCCGGGAGCTCCAGGTGGCGGTGATGAAGGGCCGGGGGAACTACCTCTGCCTGCTCCGCTTCGCCTCCTTCTCCAAGGCGGGCACCTTCCGGCGCCTGGAGGAGCTGCCGCTCTTCCGGGCGGTCGAGGGCTGGGCCGCCGAGACGCAGACCGGCGACCGCGCCGAGGTCGCGGACATGCCCGACAGCGTCGAGTTCTGGCGCGAGGTCTCGGCGGCGAGCGAGAACTGCATCGGCCAGGCCTGCTCGCTGTTCGAGGCCTGCCACGTGACGCGCATGCGCCAGCGCGCGCTGGAGGCCGACATCGTGGTGGTGAACCACCACCTGCTGTGCGCCGACCTGGCGGTGAAGGACGGCAGCTACGGGCAGGTGATCCCGCCCTACGACACCGTGATCCTCGACGAGGCCCACCTGATCGAGGACGTGGCCACGCAGTACTTCGGGGTGGCGGTGTCCTCGCACCGCGTCGACGATCTCTGCCGCGACGTCGAGCGCGAGCTGAAGGCGGCGCAGCTCGACGGCCGGGAGCTGCGGGCCGAGGTCGAGGGCACGCGCCTGCGCGCCGAGCGCTTCTTCGGCCGGCTGGCGCGCCAGGGCGCCAGCCGGCTGGGCCCGGGCTGGATGACCTCGTCGCTGCTGGAGGAGGCGAGCGGCCTGCTGCGACGCCTGGAGGGCCTGCACGCGGCTCTGTTGGCGGTGCCCGACCGCCCGGAGCCGCTGACCGGCCTCGCCGGCCGGGCCTTCGCGCTCGGCTCCGAGCTGGCCTTCCTCATGCGTGCCGACTCCGACGATCACGTCTACTTCGTGGAGACGCGCGGGCGGGGCGTGTACCTCCGGGCCATGCCCATCGACGTCTCCAGCCGGCTGAAGGAGATGCTGTTCGACAGCGTGCGCGCCGCGGTGCTCACCTCGGCCACCCTGGCCGTCGACGGCGGCTTCGACTACGTGAAGAGCCGCCTCGGCATCGAGCCGAGCGCGGAGCTGCTGTTGCCCTCGCCCTTCCGCTTCGAGGAGCAGGCGGTGCTCTACGTCCCCCGGCGCATGCCGGAGCCGACCGACCCGGCGTTCGTGGACACCGCGGCCGACGAGGTCGCGCGGCTGCTCGAGCTCTCGCGGGGCCGTGCCTTCGTGCTCTTCACCTCCTACGCCAACATGAACGCGGTCGCCGAGCGCATCGCGGGCCGGGTCGAGTTCCCCCTGCTGATGCAGGGCGAGGCCCCCAGGCCGCAGCTGCTCGACGCCTTCCGTGCCACCCCCCACGCGGTGCTGCTGGCGACGGCGTCCTTCTGGCAGGGCGTGGACGTGGCCGGCGAGCAGCTCTCCTGCGTGATCGTCGACAAGCTGCCGTTCGCCTCGCCCGGCGACCCGGTGGTCTCCGCGCGCATCGAGAGGCTCCGCGCTCGCGGCCAGGACGCCTTCGGCGAGTACCAGGTTCCGGTGGCCGTGCTGATGCTGAAGCAGGGCCTGGGGCGCCTCATCCGCACCTGCAAGGACCGCGGGATCCTGGCGGTGCTCGACAGCCGCCTCCTGCGCAAGGGCTACGGACGGCGTTTCCTGGAGAGCCTGCCGCCCGCCCGGCTGGTCCACGACCTGGGAGAGGTCGCCCGCTTCATGGACGGAGATCCCCCCGAACGTTGACCGGCCCGCGTCCGGCCGGCGCAGCGTCGAGCCGGGCCGCTTCGCGATCGGGCAGCGCGCCCTCTTCGCGCGGCCGCGAAACGCCCTGCAGCCGCAGGGCGAGGACCGCCGCAGCGACCACCACGACGGCGCCCACGACGAACAACGGGTCCGGCAGCCGCCTCCAGAACAGCCAGTCGAGGAAGCCCGCGAACACCGGACCGGCGTAGAGGAACGGGCCCACCCGCGCAGCCGGCGCGTAGACGTAGGCGCGCGTCAGCGTGAGCTGGCCGACGGTGGCGAAGACCCCCATCACCAGCAGCAGCGCCCAGGTCGGCGGCGCGGGGCTGCGCCACCAGAAGGCCGCGGGGGGCAGGGCGACCACCGAGGCCACCAGGCCGAAGTAGAAGACGATCCGCGCCACCGGCTCGGTGCGGGTGAGCCGGCGGATGCCGACCTGCGAGACAGCCGCCAGCACGGCGGAGCCGAGGCCAACCAGGGCGGCGGGCTCGAAGAGGCCGGTCCCCGGCTTGAGGATGAACAGCAGGCCGCCGAAGCCCAGCAGCAGCACCCCCCACAGCCGCGGCGGGATGCGCTCGCGCAGCCAGGCGCGCTCCACCAGCGGGATGAAGAGGGGCATCGACTGGTTGAGCAGGACGGCGTCCGCCAGGCGCAGCCGCGCCACCGCGTAGAAGTAGCAGGCGACCGCCGACACCCCGGCCAGACCCCGCACCAGGTGGCCGGGCAGGTCCTCGGTGTCCAGGGCGTGCCGCCCGTTCCGCCACAGCCAGGGCAGCAGGTAGAGCAACATGATGAAGTGGCGGAAGAAGACGATGGGCGCGTTCGGCAGCTCGCGCGCGCAGGCGCTCACCGCGGCGGCCATGCAGGCGAAGAGCACCGCCGAGATGGCCATCAGCAGCGCGCCCCGTCGCAGGTCCCCCGGTGGCACGGACGACGGCGTGGTCACGGCGCGCGATCATACGGGACTCCCCGCGCGCGGCGGGGGGCCTTGAACGACAATCGAGAGAGTCCGCCGGCAGGGCTCGCGCCGCGTCGCGCCAGGTTGGAGTCGATGTGGGGCGGGCGCTCGCCCGGCGGCGGCGGCACGAGGGGGCGGGCGTACGGGGAGGCCGTGGCCGGAGCCGCGGCCGGGGGAGGCGCGGTGAGGAAGGGATTGGACTACCTGGTCGAGAGGACGGTGACGGTCGCGGCGCGGCCCAAGACGATCTTCCGTTTCTTCACGGACTCGGGCCGCTTCGCCGCCTGGTGGGGCGAGGGCTCGCAGATCGACCCGCGGCCCGGCGGTGCGGTTCGCATCTGGTACCCGAACGGGGTGCGGGCCGGCGGGGAGGTGCTGGAGGTGGTGCCTGGCGAGAGGATCGCCTTCACCTTCGGCTACGAGAGCGGGGAGCCGATCGCCGTCGGCAGCTCGCGGGTGACCATCGTCCTGGAGCCGGTCCCGCGGGGCACGCGGCTGCGACTGCGGCACGAGCTGCCGACGGCCACCGCCCGGGAGGTGCACGTCCAGGGCTGGCGCTACCAGCTCGCGGTGTTCGCCGAGGTGGCCGCCCACGACGCGCACGCCGGCTTCGCCGAGCGCGCCGACCGCTTCCTGGCCCTCTGGGCGCAGACGGACCCCGCCGCCCGCCGCGCGGCGCTCGCGGCGCTGGCGGTCGACTCGCTCACCTTTCGCGACCGCCATTCCTGCACCGACGGGCTCGACGACCTCGACGCCCACATCGCCGCCTACCAGCGGTTCATGCCCGGCCTGCGTCTCGAGCGCCAGGGCGAGGTGCGGCAGTGCCAGGGCACTGCCCTCGTCGACTGGGTGGCGAGGGGTCCTGACGGCGCCCCGCGCGGGAAGGGCACGAGCGTCTTCGACCTCGCCGCCGACGGCCGCATCGAGCGGGTGACCGGCTTCTGGAGCTGACGGAACCGCATAAGATGGGCTTCCGGAGGGGACCTTGTTCGAGGTCGCGTACGAGACGACCTTCTGCGCCACCCACCTGCTGACCGATGGCGGCCGGCCCATCGAGCCCAACCACGGCCACGACTGGCGGGTCGAGGTGGTCGCCGCCGGCGAGCGCCTGGACGCCATCGGGGTGGTGGTCGACTTCGAGCACCTCAAGGGGGCCGTCCAGGAGATCGCCCGTCGCCTCCACTACCAGGACATCACCAGCCACCCGCACTTCGCCGGCCAGAGCCCCTCGGCGGAGGCGGTGGCGCGCTACTTCTTCTTCGAGGTGCGCAAGGCGATGGGCGAGGAGGGCGAGCGCCTGCGGCGTGTGCGGGTCTGGGAGGCCCCCGGCTGCAGCGCGACCTACTGCGAGTGAGCGGGTGCTGACCGTCAACGAGGTCTTCTTCTCGATCCAGGGTGAGGGCACCCGCGCCGGTCGGCCCTGCGTGTTCGTGCGCTTGACCGGGTGCCCCCTGCGCTGCGCGTGGTGCGACACCGCCTACGCCTTCCACGAGGGCCGCAAGCGCTCCTCTGACGAGGTCGTCGCCGAGGTGGAGCGCTGGCCCAGCCGGCTGCTGTGCCTCACCGGGGGCGAGCCGCTGGCCCAGCCGGCGGCGTTTCCCTTCGTCGCCCGGCTGGCGGACCACGGCTGGGAGGTGGTGGTCGAGACCTCGGGCCACGTGAGCCTGGAGCACCTCGACCCCCGGGTCGTCGCGGTGATGGACGTGAAGGCGCCGGGCTCCGGCGAGAGCGGGCGGATGGACTGGTCGAACCTCGAGCGGCTGGCGGCCAAGGACGAGGCCAAGTTCGTCCTGGACGGCCGCGCCGACTACGAGTGGTCGCGCGACCTCGTGCGCGAGCGGCGGCTGGCCGAGCGCTGCACGGTCCTCTTCTCTCCCGTCCACGGCCGGCTCGACCCGGGGCAGCTCGGCCGCTGGGTCCTCGCGGACGGGCTGCCGGTGCGTGTGCAGGTGCAGCTGCACAAGATCCTGTGGCCGGGGGAGACCCGGGGGGTATGAGCGCCCGCGCGCTCGCCGTCGTCTGCGTCAGCGGGGGCATGGACTCGGCCGTCACCGCGGCCCTCGCCGCCGGGGAGCACCGCACGGCCTTCCTGCATGCCGACTACGGCCAGCGCACCGAGGCGAAGGAGCGCGCCTGCTTCGAGGCGCTGGCGGAGGCCTACTCCGCCGAGGCGCGCCTGGTCGTCGACTTCCCGGCCCTGCGCCAGATCGGCGGCAGCAGCTTGACCGACTCCCGCATCCCCGTCCGCGAGGGCGACCCGGTCGAGGGGGTGGTCCCCACGTCCTACGTGCCCTTCCGCAACGCCCACCTGCTGGCGGCGGCCGTCTCCTGGGCGGAGGTGATCGGCGCCGGCTTCGTCTTCGTCGGCGCTGTCTGGGAAGACTCCTCCGGGTACCCCGACTGCCGGCCCGAGTTCTACCGCGCCTACGAGGAGGCGATCCGTCTCGGCACCCGGCCGGACACCTCCATCCGCATCGTCACGCCGGTCATCGGCCTGTCGAAGGCCGAGATCGTCCGCACCGGCCTGCGGCTGGGGGTGCCTTTCGAGAAGACCTGGTCCTGCTACCAGGCCAGCCAGCGGGCCTGCGGCCGCTGCGAGTCCTGCCGGCTGCGCCTCTCGGGGTTCCGCGGCGCAGGGGCGGCCGACCCGATTCCCTACGAAACGGCTTGGTGAGACACTAGGCGCCGTGGAAGGACGCAACCTACTGGAGGGAAGTCACATGAAGCGTGCGCTCGCTGCCGCCTTTCTGCTGGTCGGCCTGGCGCTCATCGCCTCCGCGGCGCAGGCCCAGACCGGCACCGCGCGGGGCAAGGTGGTCGACGCCGACAACAAGCCCGTCGTCGACGCCAAGGTCCTGATCGAGTTCCAGGGCGGCATCAACCGCAAGTTCGAGACGAAGACCAACAAGAAGGGCGAGTGGATGCAGGTCGGGATGCAGCCGGGGCCCTACAAGTTCACCGCGAGCAAGGAAGGCTACCAGCCGGGTGTCGTCGACAACTTCAAGATCAACCTCGGCGACCCCACCGAGGTGCCGCTCTTCAAGCTGCAGACGGCAGCGGCGGCAGCCAACGCGCCCGGCGGCCCGATGGACCAGCTGCGCAAGGCGTTCCAGGCCGCGGTGGAGCTGCAGAACGCGAACAAGCTGGACGAGGCCGAGGCCGCCTACAAGGCGATCCTGCAGACGAACCCGGACGTTCCGGAGGTGCACCTCAACCTCGGCAACGTCCTGGCGACGAAGAAGGACAACGCCAACGCCGAGGCCGAGTTCCAGAAGGCGCTCGAGCTGCGCCCCGGCTACACGGACGCGATGACCCAGCTCACGCGGCTCTACCAGTCGACGGGACAGACGGACAAGGCCGCGGCGCTGGTCGACCAGATGGGAACCGTCAACCCGCAGGACCCCAGGGCCCAGTACAACCGCGGCGTGTTCCTGATGCAGAACGGCAAGACCGAGGACGCGGCCAAGGCCTTCGAGGCGGCGACGGCCGCCGACCCCAACATGGCCGACGCCTGGTACTGGCTGGGAAGCCAGGACCTGAACCTGGGGAAGAACGACGAGGCCATCAAGGCCTACGAGAAGTACCTCTCGCTGAACCCCCAGAACGCCCAGCAGGTCCAGGCCGCAACGGGCATCGTCGCCGCGCTGAAGAAGAAGAAGTGATCGCGGATCGCGTGGCCGCCGTCCGGGAGCGCATCGCCCGGGCGGCGCTGCGCGCTTCGCGACCGCCCGAGTCGGTGACTCTCGTCGCCGTCAGCAAGACGTTTCCGGCCGAGGCCGTGCGCGCCGGCTTCGCCGCCGGCCTGCGCGACTTCGGCGAGAACCGGGTGCAGGAGGCGGAGCCGAAGATCGCCTCGCTGGCCGACCTCGCCTCGCCGGTGCGCTGGCACCTGGTCGGGCACCTGCAGACCAACAAGGCCCGCCGCGCCGCCGCCCTGTTCGAGGTCGTGCATTCGGTCGACTCGTCCGAGCTCGCCCGGCGGCTGGCGCGGGCGGCGCAGGAGGCGGGGCGGACGCTGCGGGCCCTGGTGCAGGTGGACCTCGCCGGCGAGGAGACGAAATTCGGCGTCGACGAGAAGTGCCTGCTGCCCCTGCTCGAGGAGCTGCGAGGCCTGGCCGGGCTGCGGGTCGAGGGGCTGATGCTGCTGCCGCCCTTCTTCTCGGACCCCCAGGCCGCGCGGCCGTACTTCGGCCGGCTGCGGGCGCTGCGCGACCGGGCGACGGCGGCCGGCCTGCTCGCCGGCTGCGAGCTGTCGATGGGGATGAGCCACGACCTCGAGGCCGCGGTCGAGGAGGGCGCGACCATGGTGCGGGTGGGGACGGCGATCTTCGGGGAGAGAGAGGCGGCGGCCTGACGGGCCGCGCGCCGGGGAGGAGGGGCGGTGCTGCTGCTGGCGGACGTGATGATGGGCGTCGCCCGGGTGCTCTCCTGGGTGCTCTGGTTCTACGAGATCGTCCTGATCGCCCGCGCGGTCGTCTCCTGGGTCAGCGCCGACCCGCGCAACCCGATCGTCGGCTTCCTGCACGCGGCGACCGACCCCCTGCTGCGGGTGATCCGCCGCCTGCTGCCGATGAGCCTGCGCTACTTCCCGATCGACATCGCCTTCCTGGTGCTGTTCGCCCTGGTCATCTTCGCCAACCACGCCGTCGTGCAGACGCTGGTGGACTACGCCACGGTGCTGCGGCTGCAGGCGCTGCCCGGCGGCGTGCAGGGATAGGAGGAGGACGTGAAGATCTCGCCGATGGACATCCAGCGGCAGACGTTCGCCAAGCAGCTGCGCGGGTTCGATCCCGACGAGGTGCACGCCTTCCTCTCGGTGGTGGCGGAGGAGATGGCGACGCTGCAGCGGGACAAGGACGAGGTCGAGCAGCAGCTGCACCAGCTGGAGCAGATCGTGGCCGAGCACCGGGAGCGGGAGACCATCCTCAAGAACACCCTGCTCACCGCCCAGAAGGCTGCGGAGGACATCCGCGAGAACGCCCGCAAGGAGGCGGAGCTGGTGGTGAAGGAGGCCGAGCTGCAGGCCGACCGGCTGCTGGAGCTGGCCCAGGGCCGCGCCCACGAGCTGGAGCGCGGGATCATGGAGCTGCGCGCCCAGCGCAGCGCGCTGCGCACCGACGTGCGCGCCTTCATCACCCGGCTCACCCAGATCCTCGACCTGCAGGAGGAGGCGGAGCTGGAGGACAACCTGCGCTTCCTCAAGCGGCGCGAGGAGGCCGCCGGCGGCCAGCGCTAGACGGATGCCGCTCGACCTTCGTGAAACGGCACAAGGGCTGACCCTGCGGGTGCGCGTGCAGCCGCGGGCGCAGAGGGACGCGCTCTGCGGCGAGCGCGACGGCGCCCTCGTGGTGCGGGTGACGGCGCCTCCGGTCCAGGGGCGGGCCAACGAGGCCCTCGCCCGCGTGCTGGGCGAGGCGCTGGACGTGCCGCCCTCTGCCGTGCGCGTGGTGCGTGGCGCCGCCGGGCGGGACAAGCTGGTGGCGGTGTCGGGCCTGAGCGTGGCTTCCGCCCGGCAGAAGCTCGGGGAGCTCCCGCTTTGATCGTCGCGGAAGCGGCGGTTCGCCGGGTCGGGCTGCTGGCGACGCTGGCGGGGGAGGCGCCCCGCCTCGGCGCGCGGATGCGCGACCTCGCGCTCCGGCGCGACGCCGCCCTCGCCGTCGCCGGCGGTCGGATCGCCTGGGTCGGGGACGACGCCGCCTTCGACGGCGCGGTGCGGCTCGCCTCCGGGGCGAGAGTGATCGACGCCGCGGGCGCTGCCGTGGTGCCCGGCTTCGTCGACGCCCACACCCACCTCGCCTTCGCCGGCGACCGCGACGACGAGATCCGGGCCCGACTGGCCGGTGCGACCTACGCCGAGATCGCCGCCCAGGGCGGGGGCATCGTGCGCACCGTGGACGCCACCCGCTCCGCCTCCCGGGAGGAGCTGGCCGGCCTCGTCTGCTCGCGTCTCGACGAGATGCTGCTGTGCGGCACCACCACCGCCGAGGTGAAGAGCGGCTACGGCCTGGAGACGGCCGCCGAGCTGCGCAGCCTGGAGGCGATCCGGCTGGCCGCGTCATCCCACCCGGTCGGCGTGGTACCGACCTTCCTCGGCGCCCACGAGGTGCCGCGCGAGCACCGCCAGCACCGCGCCCGCTACCTGGACCTGCTGGTCGAGGAGATGATCCCGGAGGTCGCCTCACGCGGCCTGGCCGTCTTCGCCGACGTCTTCTGCGAGCGCGGCGTCTTCAGCGTCGAGGAGAGCCGGCGGATCCTGGGCGCCGCCCGTGACCGCGGGATGAAGCTGCGCCTGCACGCCGACGAGCTGGGAGACACCGGCGGGGCGGCACTGGCGGCCGAGATCGGCGCCCGCTCGGCCGACCACCTCGTGTTCGTCTCCGAGGCGGGCATCGCCGCGCTGGCCGAGGCGTCCTGCACGGCCACGCTCCTGCCCACGGCGTCGTTCTACCTGCGGCTGGGCCGCTTCGCCCCGGCGCGGGCGCTGGTCGATGCCGGCGCGCCGGTGGCGCTGGCCTCGGACGTGAACCCCGGCGGCGGCCTCTCGCCCTCCCTGCCGCTGGCCATGGCCGTCGGCTGCTTCTCAATGGGGCTCTCGCTGGAGGAGGCGCTCGCCGCCGTCACCGCCAACGCCGCGTACTCCCTGGACCTGCATCGCGAGGTGGGCTCGATCGAGGTGGGCAAGCGGGCGGACCTGCTGCTGCTGCGCTCGCCGCGGCTGCTCGACCTCGTCCGCGTGGGCGTGCCGGCGATCCGCGCCGTGGTCAAGAGCGGGCTGCTCGTCGTCGAGGACGGCCGTCGGGCGTGAGCTGCGCCGGGCCCGCGCGCGTCCGCGCGCTCTCCTTCCACGCCCGCTACCGCTGCCGCGACAGCGGTGTCTGCTGCTCGTCGGGCTGGGACATCCCGGTCGAGGGGGTCAGGTCCCGTGTTGTAGCGCACGATTCGACTCGCCGTACCGCGGCCGGCCAGCTGGTACTCCGCCACGATGCGGCCGGCCGCTGCGTCTTCCTCGAGGGACCGGCCGGCTCGACACGCTGCGCCGTGCACCGTCAGCGCGGGCCCGAGGCGCTGCCCTCCGCGTGCCGGCAGTTCCCGAGGGTGTCGCTGCTCACGCCCCTCGGCGTCTCGGTCACGCTCTCGCACTACTGTCCGACGGCGGCGGCGCTGCTGTTCGAGGACCCGGACGGCCCGGCGTGGATCGTGGAGGACGCACCGGCGTTCCCGCCCGACTGGCCCTACGAGGGGCTGGACGCACGCCAGGCGCTGCCGCCTCTGTTGCGTCCCGGCGTGCTGACGAGCTGGGCTGCGCACGAGCGCTGGGAGGCTCACGCGATCGCCGTGCTGACGACGGGCGTCCCGCCGGAGGCGGCACTCGCCCGCCTCGCGGTCGAGGCGGAGGCCGCGCGGCGCTGGACGCCGACGGACGGCGACTTCGACCGCTTCCTCGATGCCGTGCTGGAGGCGGGTGAGCTCGCCGAGCCGCCTCCCACCCGTGCCGTTGCAGACCTGGATGCGTGGGACCTCGTGGCCGCGACCGTGCCGGAAGGGAACCCGCGGCCGCCGCGGCCGACCGCCGCTGCCGGGACGGAGGCCGTCTCGGCGGGCTGGCCGTCGCTCCGGCGTCCGGTCGGCCGCTGGCTCGCCTCGAAGGCGTTCGGCAGCTGGCTGGCCCTGCAGGGAGCCGGCCTGCGCACGACCGCCCTCGGCCTGCAGGTGGCCCTGGGGGTGCTGCGGGCGGAAGCGGTCGGCGGCTGCTCGCGCGCCGGTCGACCCCTCGACGCGGCGCTTCTCCAGGAGGCCCTCCGCCGTGCCGACCTGCTGCTCCTCCACCTCGCCGACCCGGCAGCGCTGGCCGCCCGGCTCGGCCGATGCGAGAGCGGCCGCGCGCCCGCTACTCGACCAGCCTGAAGGGCTCCGGGCCGGCGGGACCTTTGCGCGCACGCAGCGCCGCGAGCGCCTGCAGCAGGCGTGCGGTCGGCATCCGGTCGGCCTCGCGCGCGCTCCGCAGCGCGCACACGTCCTGCTCGGTCGGACCAGCCGGTCGAGGTCGACGGCGGCGCGCGCGATGCCGTGGGCGTGCAGCCCGAGCCCGCCCACGACGGCCAGCGGGAAGCCGCCGGAGCGGGTCGAGGATGGCACGCAGCCGGGGAGGGCACCGCGCGCGAGCCGGGCTGCGTGCTAGGATCGAACCTCCGCGGATGAGCATTCTCGTCGTCGACGACCTGGTGAAGACCTACCCGGGGACGCGCAAGGCCCCGCCCGTCGAGGCGGTGCGCGGGGTGTCGTTCGCCGTGGAGAAGGGGGAGTTCTTCGGCCTGCTGGGGCCGAACGGGGCGGGCAAGAGCACGACCCTGGGCTGCATCAGCACGCTGGTGAGGCCCACCTCCGGCCGCATCCTGGTCGACGGCAGCGACGTCACCCGCGACACCCGGGAGGCCAAGCGGGGGATCGCGGTGGTGCCCCAGACCCGCAACCTCGACCGCGACCTCACGGTCCGCGAGGTGCTGACCTGGCACGGCCGCTACTTCGGCCTGGCCGCGGCCGAGCGGGAGGCCCGCGCCGACCGGCTGCTCCAGGAGCTGCAGGTGGCCGACAAGGCCCAGGCGAAGCCCGCCAACCTCTCCGGCGGCCAGCAGCAGCGGGTGATGATCGCCCGGGCGCTGATGCACGACCCCAAGGTCGTGCTTCTCGACGAGCCGACGACGGGCCTCGACCCCCAGGCCCGGCGCCTGCTGTGGGAGACGTTGCGCAGCCTGCACGAGCGGGGGACGACCTTCATCCTCACCACCCACTACATGGAGGAGGCGGACCGCCTCTGCGAGCGGCTGGCGATCGTGGACCACGGCCGCATCCTGACGCTGGACACGCCGGCGGCGCTCAAGCGCTCGCTGCCGGCCGGGCAGGTGCTCGACATGTGGGTGCGGGCGGCGCAGCCGATCGCCCCGCGCCTGCGCCGGGTGCCGGGTGTCATGAAGGTGGAGGAGGTCCAGGACGGCGGCGACGGCGGGGACGCTCTCGAGCGGCTGCGCCTGTTCGTCGACTCCGGTGACGGCCTGCTCGACCGCGTGCTGCACGCCGTGCGCGACGGCGGAGCCGACCTGCACCACGTCAGCCTCTCCCAGCCCAGCCTGGAGGACGTCTACATCCACTTCACCGGGCGGGAGCTGCGGGATTGACCGCCTTCCTGGCGCTGCTGCGGCGCGACCTGCTGGTGACCACCCGGCACGCGGGCCCGCTGCTGCTGTCGACGCTGACCCAGCCGATCCTGGTGATCCTGGTCTTCGGCAACATCATGCCCCGGCTGGGGCTGGTGGCCGCCGGCTTCGGCGCGGTGATGGCGCCGGGGCTGATGGCGATCACCATGCTGATGGCCGGGGTGCAGGGCGTGCTGATCCCGCTGGTGCAGGACCTGTCCGGCACCCGCGAGGTCGACGAGCGGCTGCTCGCCCCCATCTCGGTGCGCGGGGTGGCCATGGAGCGCATCGTGGCCGGCGCCATCCACTCGCTGGCGGCGGGGCTGGTCGCGCTGCCGGCGATGATCCTGCTGATGCACGGTGTCGGCCACACCGACGTGCGGCCGGCCTGGTCGCTGCTGCTGCCGCTTTCGGTCGCCTGCGGCCTCATCTCCTCGGCCTTCGGGCTGACCCTCGGCACCCGCGTGCAGCCGCGCTTCAGCGGCCTGCTGTTCGCGGTGGTGCTGGGCCCCATGATGCTCTTCGGCTGCGCCTACTACCCCTTCGCCGCCCTCTCCCGCATCGGCGCCTTCCAGTACGCGTTCCTGGTCAACCCGCTCACCTTCATCAGCGAGGCGATGCGGATCGCCGTCACCCCCGGCGCCGAGCACATGCCGTACGCGCTGCTGATCGTCGGCCTCGCCGCCTGGCTGTTCGTCTTCGGCTTTGCCGGGGCGCGCTCGTTCGAGAGGCGGACGATCCTGTAGCCTCGCCAGCCTATAATCCCGGGCCGAGGAGGCGGCGACGACCGTTCTCTGCCCGGGCTGCAGGCGCGCCATCCGCATTCCCGCCGACAAGGAGGCGATACCGAACCTGCGCGCGCGCTGCGCGGGGTGCGGGCAGGTGTTCGCGGTGGCCAGCGCCGGACGCGTCGAGGCCCAACCGGCGCGCCCCGTGCCCGTCGCGCCCGCAGCCGAGCCGGTGCCGATCCCGACGGCGGCCCGCCCCAGGCGTCCCGGCCGGCCCGTCGTCGGCTGGCGGCGCTGCGCGAACCACCGCGCCACCCCCTCGGAGGGGGTGTGCACGCAGTGCGGCAAGGGCTTCTGCGGCGAGTGCGTGAAGAGGCAGGGCACGGCCGCCATCTGCCCGAACTGCGACGCGCTGTGCGTGAGCGCCGCCGAGCAGGAGCAGCAGGAGGAGCGGGCGCGGATGCGGGCGCGGCCGCTGACGGCCGAGCTGGGGACCGTGTTCGCGTATCCGCTCACCGACAAGCTGGCGTACGTCATCCTCGCCGTCTTCGTCGGCGTCTTCGCCCTGGCGGCCTCGATGGCCATGTTCGGCAGCGGCTTCGGGTTCTTCGTCTCGAGGGGGCTGCTCTACGCCTACGCCTTCTCCGCCATCAACCGGGTCTCGGCCGGCAACCTCAAGGGCTTCATGCCGGACCTCAGCGACTGGACGGACCTCGTGCCGCCCGTGCGCGCGGGCCTGGCGGCGATGATCATCAGTGCCGGCCCGCTGATCGCGCTGAGCTTCGCCTACACCTGGCAGCAGGTGGCCTCCCACGTGATGGGTCCCCGCAGCGCGAGCTTCCTCCCGGCGCAGCCGACCCCCTCGCCCTCGCCGACGCTCCCGCCGCAGCTGGCGGCGATGCTGCAGCAGGACTCGACGCCGGCCTCCGAACCGGGCGAGGGGGAGGGCGAGCCGGGCGACACCGCCGCGGCGAAGGCCGAGCGGGAGAGGATGGAACAGGGGATGGCGAAGCTGGCCCGGCCGGCTGTTCCCGCCTGGGCGGTGATCGCGTTCCTGCTGGCGTTCGCCTGGCAGCTCGCCTACGCCCCCATCGCCCTGGTGGCGGCGGCGATCTCGCGGGGCTTCCTGGCCACCCTGAACCCGCTCGTCGGCCTCGACGCCATTCGCAGGATGGGCGGCGTGTACTGGACCGCGATGGCGGTCTACACCGGCATCGTGCTGGTGGCGGGGCTGCTCGGCCTCGTCCTGTCGCTCATCCCGATCGGCGGTCGCCTGCTGACGGCCTTCGTCGACTCCTACGCCTACCTGGCGATCGGCTGTCTGCTCGGTTTCGCCGTCTTCAAGAAGGCGCCCGAGCTCGACCTGGACTGAACCCTGTTGCGGAGGTTGCCCATGGCGAAGACCAGCCGTTCCGCGATCCGCCGCGTCGGCATCAGCACGGGCGGCGGCGACGCCCCCGGCCTCAACGCCGTCATCCGGGCGGTGGTGCTGTGCGCGCACCGCCGAGGCTGGGAGACCGTCGGCATCCGCGACGGCTACAACGGCGTGCTGCTGCCCGACCAGTACCGCGACGGCGGCCTCCTCCCGCTCACGCCGGAGAGGGTCCGCGGCATCACCCACCTGGGCGGGACCATCATCGGCACCACCAACTCCGGCAACCCGCTGCGCTTCCCGGTCGAGAAGAACGGCCGGGTGGTCGAGGTGGACCGCACCGGGGACCTGGTCCGCGGCCTGGCCGCGAACGCCATCGACGCGGTGGTGGCGGTGGGCGGCGACGGCTCGCTGTCGATCGCCCACGCCCTGGCGGAGAAGGGCGTCCGCATCGTCGGCGTGCCCAAGACCATCGACAACGACCTCAGCCGCACGGTCATCACCTTCGGCTTCGACACCGCGGTGTCCTTCGCCACCGAGTGCGTCGACCGCCTGCACTCCACGGCCGCCGCCCACCGGCGGGTGATGGTGGTGGAGGTGATGGGCCGCTACGCCGGCTGGATCGCCATGAACACCGGCATCTCGGGGACCGCCGACGTGATCCTGGTGCCCGAGATCCCCTACGACCTCGACCGTGTCGCCGAGAAGGTCCAGGAGCGGTTCTCGGGGGGGCAGAACTTCGCCATCGTGGTGGTGGCCGAGGGCGCCCGGCCGAAGGGCGCCGGCTACTCGGTGCTGGAGAAGGCGAAGGGCCGCTCCGACCGCCTGGGCGGCGCCGGCGAGAAGGTCGCCCAGGAGATCCAGAAGCGGACCGGGCGCGAGACGCGCCACGTCGTCCTCGGCCACCTGCTGCGCGGCGGCACCCCCACCACCTTCGACCGGCTCCTCTCGCTGCGCTTCGGCGCCGCCGCCGTGCGCGCGCTGGCCGCCGGCAGGACGGGCGTGATGGTGGCCCTCGACCCGCCCCGAGTCCGCTACGTGCCGCTGGCCGAGGCCACCCAGCGCATGAAGTGCGTGCCGCTCGACTGCGACTCCATGCTGACCGCCCGCGAGCTGGGGATCTGCCTGGGCGACTGAGGACCCCCGCGCTGGTCGATCTCTTGCGGAGAGAGCTCCTCATGTCCCTTGCTGACCGCCTGCATCGCCTCCGGCGCCGCGCGCAGTGCCTGTGTCGGTCTCGGCGGACCGGGGTCGTCTTCGTGGCCGCCGCGTTCGTTCTCTCTCGCGCCATCTACATCGGCTGCTTGGGCGTGCGTTTCCACGCGAAGACCCTCGATACCTACCTCCAGTTCATCGATCCCCTGTTGCTCCGCACGGACCTTCTGCGAAGCCTGTTCTATCTGCGCGATCAGCCTCCGGCCATGAACTTGTTGGTCGGAATCGTTCTCAAGGCG
>Ga0335069_10005856_pt1 | contig 17991 bp, 12 predicted proteins | sample Lox_Sample_11_FD_206714 | JGI IMG/M metagenome (GOLD analysis project Ga0335069, IMG submission 206714) | Soil microbial communities from Loxahatchee National Wildlife Refuge, Florida, United States - Lox_Sample_1.1 | ecosystem: Environmental > Terrestrial > Soil > Wetlands | place: USA... | reverse complement strand
GACCTCCTCGCGCGTCGGCGCTCGCGTCACGCGCGCGGGCTCGAAGACGCGCAGCGGATAGCTCGAGGCCAGCCGGTAGCGACCCGCGCCGCGCACCCCCTTCGGCGACTGGCCCTGCGCGAGCGCGAGCGCGACCGCGTAGCCGTTCGTGCCGTCGACCTTCTGGTAGAGGTCGGCGAACTGACCGCAGATGCGCGGATTCACCTCGACGATCGCGATCCGGTCGCGCTCGGGATCCCAGATCATCTCGATGTTCCAGAGCGTCCAATCGAGGCCGAGGCGCGCGATCACGCGGCGCGCGATCTCGTGCATGCGCGACTGCACCTCGGTCGGAAGCATCGACGGGTAGTCGAAGCGGGCGAAGCTGCCCTGCGGATGCAGGACGGAGTCGACGATGCCGAGCTGCGCGACCTCGCCCGCGCACACGTAACCCTCCACGGTGACGAGCCGGCCGCGCAGCAGCTCCTCGACCAGCAGCCAGCGGCCGTCGTACTCGAAGCGCGTGAAGGCGGCGACGAGTCGGTTGAAGATCGCGAGGTAGTCGTTCGTGTACTCGCGCACCTCGGGCGTCGCGAGGAAGTCGTCGAGCTCGCGCTGGCTCTGCATGCGCCGTGCGAGCACCGAGTACGAGCCCTTCACCGGCTTCACGAACACCGGGAACGGAAAGGGCACGCGGGCGCTCGCGCCCGGCCGCAGCAGGCCGAAGCGCGGCACGGCCTCGGGCGCGACCTCGCGCTGAGAGCGGCGCGAGTAGTACTTGTGCGACGCGCGCAGCACCGGCTCGGGCTTCGAGCCGGGCAGCGAGAGGCGCGTCGCGATCGCCGCCGCCAGGATCGCGCCGGGGTAGTCGCTGGCGGAGAAGACGCCGTCGACGCGGCCGAAGCCGCCGCTCGCGGCGCGCTCGATCCACGCGAGCGCGTCGAAGTCGGCGGGGCAGTCGGCGTCGGATGGCTCCGGGAACGCGACCTCGAGCTGGCCTTCCCAGGCGTCGCGGCAGCGATCGAGCTGCACGCGGTCCCACCCCGTCTCGAGGACGCACAGAAGCCGCGGAAGTCCGGTCTCGGTCACCGGAGTACTCGGTGCGAGTGGAAGAGAAATTCCACACCAACCCCAGTGATGATTCCCCGGCGTCCGGGAAGACGTCGGCATCTCGAAGAGTTGCAATTCATGACGAGGCTTGCAGCCGGCGGCTCGGCCCTTGCGTGGTTGTCATCCGCGGAGTCTGGGAGTCTCGGCCGTGAGAACGCGGCGAGGCGCGGAGGGCGCGAGTGCGAGTCGGACGCGCCGCTCCTACTCGCGCGGGCTCGTCGGAGACTCGCCGAGGCCACCCGGCCGCGCCGGGTGGACGTAGGCGCTCGCGGCGCCGTGCTCGTACACGAGGTTGCCGCCGAGGTACCAGGCCGTGCCGACGAGCAGCGCCTGCGCCAGCACCACGACCGCCCACACGCGCTCCGGCACGAAGCCCCGCGCGATCGCGGAGAGCGAGAGCAGCGCGAGCAGCGGGACGAGCACGGAGAGCGCGATCGGGAAGTGGACGACCGCCGGGTGCAGCGGGTCGGGGAGCCAAGACGTCACGGCGGAACCCCGCGAATCAGCGCCCGAGCTCGGCGAACGGCACCACGCGCGCGCGCGGCGCCTCGATCGAGCCCTGCGGCAGCATGAAGCGCCAGAAGACCAGCCCGAAGGGACGCCCTTCGGTGTCGAGCCAGTTCGGCAGGCCGGGGTCGCGGTGCGCGATCCACATGCGGAAGCTCCCGTCCGGCTCGAGCCGCGTCTGGCGGCGATTGCGGGAGACGCTGCGGTTCGCGTAGTCATACGTCTGCATGTGTCGGTTCCAGAGCGAGACGTTGGCGCAGCGGCAGACCGGCCAGCGGCCGCGGATCTCGAGCGCCTGATCGGGACCGAGCAGGTAGGGCGCCATCGAGTAGGCGGCGTCCGCCGCGGCGAAGGCGAAGTCGCCGGGCTTGACCGGCTGCGGGAACTGGTTCGGCACGATCGAGACGAAGGGCGGCTGCGGGCGTCCGGCCATCGGCGGCTGCTCGAGCGTGCGCCCGCGCAGGAAGTTCGCGACGCGCCGGATGCCCGCCGCGACGCCCGCATCACCCATGAACTCGCCAGGCGCGACGCGCGGCACGACTTCGATCTCGAGCGCGAGGCTCTTCGTCGGATCCGCGGCCGCGCTGCGCTCCTCCTCGAAGTAGTGGCGCGTGGTGATGCGCGCGGCGCCGGGCGGCAGCGCGAGGTAGTTGCGCGCCTGCGGCGGCCCGCCGAGCCGCAGCTCGAAGCGGCCCTGCGCGTCGACGTCGAACTGCGAGTCGTTGAGCACGCCCGCCGTGTTCGAGGCGAAGCGACCCTGCTCCGCGCCGACCTCGATGGTGATGGAGACGTAGACCGCGCCGTCCATGCGCCCGCGGATCCGGTACACGCGGGACGGATCGACAGGCGCGTCGTAGTAGATCGCGTCCGCGTTGTCGCCCATGAACTTGCGCGTCGGCGTGACGATGCGCCGGAAGCGCGGGTGCGCCGCGTCGTCCTCGAAGTGGCCGACGAGCCCGCCCTGCAGCAGGTGCATCAGGTTGCGGAAGGCCTCGGCCACGTCGGCCGAGCTGGTGAGATTCCACTCGGGGCCGATCCAGCGCTCGTCGATCTCGCGGAGGCAGTCGAGCAGCTCGTGAAAGGCCTTGCGGCTCTCGTTGGTGAGTTGGGCCACGCGATCCTCCCTGCCGTGCGTCCCAGCTTACTCCATCCGGGTGCCCGGGTGCGGAGTCGTCAGGCCGCGCGCGCCGACCGCCCGGAGTCCGCCGCGGCGCCGCGCGCCACCTGATGGTAGGCGCGCAGGTCGAGCGATCGCGTGCTCCACCAGTACCGGATCGTCGAGCCCGACCAGTTGTTCGTGATGCGGCCCGCCGCGTCCTTGTACCAGCTGCGATCGGTGTCGTTCCAGACGGTGCGGGCGAGCTCGCGCTGCGTCTTCGCGTCGAAGGCCTCGAGCACCTCACGGCGCAGGTCGAGCCATGCGAGCCCGCGCTCGCGCAGCGCGCGGATGCAGGCGAGGATGTAGCGGGTCTGGCACTCGATCATGAAGATGATCGAGTTGTGTCCGAGATTGGTGTTGGGCCCGTACATCATGAAGAAGTTCGGGAACCCGGAGAGCGCGATGCCGAGGTAGGCGCGCGCGCCGCCCTTCCACTCGTCGCGCAGCCTCCGCCCCGAGAGCCCCGTGAGCTCGATCGGCGCCAGGAACTCGGTGGTCGCGAAGCCCGTCGCAAGGATCAGGACGTCGAGGGGGATGCTGCGCCCGCCGCGCGTCACGACGGCGTCCTCGCCGATGCGCTCGATCGGATCGGTCACGAGTTCGACGTTCGCGCGGCCGAGCGCCGCGTAGTAGTCGTCGGAGATCAGGATGCGCTTGCCGCCGACGGGATAGTCGGGGGCCAGCGCCCGCTGGAGCGCCGGATCTCGCACCTGCTCGCGCATGTTGTCGAGCGAGAGCTTCTCGTAGCGCCGCGCCATCCAGCGGCTTCGCAGGAACACCGGCCACTGCAGCTCGAAGAGCGCCCAGATCCACCAGCGCGCGAGGCGCGCCAGCCACGGATGCTTCGCGAAGCGGCGCCTCTCGCGCTCGCCGATCGCGCGGTCGTTGCGGGGCATCATCCAGTTCGCGCTGCGCTGGAAGACGACGAGCTCGGCGACGCGCGGCGCGATCTCCGGAACGAACTGGATCGCGCTAGCGGCGTTGCCGATCACGCCGACGCGCTTTCCGGCGAGGTCGACCTCGTGGTCCCAGCGCGCCGAATGGAAGCGCGGGCCGCGGAAGCGCTCGAGTCCCGGGATCTCGGGCAACGCCGGCCGGTTCAGCTGGCCGACGCCGGAGACGAGCACCTCGGCCTCGATCGTCTCGCCCGCGGTGGTGCGCAGCCGCCACAGCGCCGCATGCTCGTCGAACTCGGCGCTCGCGATCTCGGTGTCGAAGCGCAGGTGCGGGCGCAGCCCGTACTTCTCCGCACAATGTTCCATGTACGCGAGGATCTCGGACTGCGGAGCCCACTTGCGTGACCAGTCGCTCTTCGACTCGAAGGAGAAGCAGTAGGCGAGGGCCGGCACGTCGCAAGCCGCGCCTGGATAGGTGTTGTCGCGCCAGGTCCCGCCGAGGCGACTCGCCTTCTCGTAGATCGTGAAGCTCTCGATCCCGGCACGGCGGAGCGCGATGCCGAGACACAGGCCGGAGAAGCCGGAGCCGATGATCGCGATGCGCGGCTCGCGCGACGGACTCTGCATGGCGCTCCTCCGGGAACAAGAGATACGCCAGCGCGCGAGGCCTCGGTAGATCGCGCCCCGACGGCCGGGCGACCGCAGATCCACGGGGCCACGCCTCGCTGAGGCGCTCGACCCCACGGCCGCGCGCCCAGGCCGGCGCGGGCTCGCGAGACGCGTCGCGCCGGCGGCACGGCCCTTGCGAGGTCTCCTCCCGGATGATCGAAGGAGGATTCGCGATGTCGAGCCGTCTCGTGACGCCCCTCTTCGGGGCCGCCTTCGCGCTGCTGATGCTCTTCGCGGCGTATCTGCAGTGGGAGATCTGGCACGTGCTCTAGCAAGGAGGCCGACTCACAGGAGTCGGCCGACGCGCAGCGAGGCAAGCCGTCCGGTGCGCAGCGAGACGCAGCCGAGCGGAGGCCGGCAGCCCGAGCGCGAGCGATGAGCGAGCGCGAAGGCCCGGCAAAGAGCGGGTCAGCTGCGCGGCAGGAGGGGTGGACCGGCGTGGAACGCGCTCGCGCTCGCCGGCTCGCCGCCGACGGTGATGCGCGGGCTTCCCCACCAGCTCATGCGGTACTCCGGGGGGATCTCGAGGTCCGAGCGCAGCTCGAGGCGCAAGGTCACGCGCTGCCCGGCGAAGCGCGAGAGATCGACCGCGAGCGGTGTCCACTGGCGGCCCGGCCACCAGTGCTTGCCGTAGTCGACGCTGGCGATCTCCTCGACCCCGCCATCGCTGGCGATCGTCGCCGCCACGCGTCCGCCGGGCGAGTGCTGGTACTGGTGATCGATCGCGGCGAGCGCCCAGTAGCCGACGGCCGCACGGAAGATCGCGCCGGGCGGGACGACGATCTCGTAGTCGACGCCGCCGCCGTGCGGACCGAGCGGGATCGGCAGCGGCCGCATCAGCTGGCGCGAGCCGAGCCGCGGCAGCGGCAGCGAGGAGTCGCGCACGACGCCATGCTCGTCGCGCACGAAGCCGCGCGCGTGCGGCCGCTCGTCGATCAGATCGATCACGTCCTCGCCCTGATCGGGGCCGCGTTCCAGCACGAAGATCCAGGTGTAGTCGTCGAGCGGGTACTCGCGCGGGATCGCGAAGTGGCGCTCGAGGTACGCCTGCACGCCGGGCAGCTCCTCGCGGTAGTAGGTGTGCGAGGGCTGGTCGAGATCGCTCATCACGACGAAGCGCACGTGCTCGAGCGCCGGCAGGATGATCGGCTCCTGCATCGCGCGCAGTCCCGGCAGCACGCCGGGGAAGGGAGTCGGGTTGCGGGTGCCGGTCGCGAAGTAGAGCAGCGGCTCCTGACGAGGCACGAACATCGGCTCGCCCGGCGCGAGCCGCGGCATCAGGTAGTCCATCACGCGCTTGAGCGCGGGCGTCCGGTTCGCGTAGGAGACGGGGCGCAGCGGCACGCGCGGACCGAGCTGCGGATCGCCGGCGATCGCGCGCAGCGAGAACGCGGCCCAGATCCCCGCGCATAGCAACGCGCCCACGACGTAGACCGCGGCGGCGCTCCGCAGCGCCGGCTCGCGCCGCGCGACTGGCGCGGACGAGGCCGGCAGCAGCAGCAGCTGCACCAGCGCGGGCACGAGCGCGATGTAGAGGTGGCCCCAGTCGGGGCGCGGGTAGAGGTTCGCCGTCATCGCGACAAGCAGCGCCGCGTGCAGCCACACGATCGGGTGTGGCCGGGAGAAGAAGGGCAGCGCGCGGACGGCGGTCGCGGCGAGCGCGAAGAAGGGCAACGCGTAGAGGAGCTGCGTCGCGAAGACGATGCGCGGCTCGACACGGAAGCCATAGAGCGCGGTGTAGAGGCTCGGCGAGTAGAGGCTGAAGAGCCCGGAGGAGGTCGGGTCGAGCTCGCCCGGCGGCCACAGGCGCAGGAACTGCGTCGCGAAGGTGCTCGTGCCCGCGAGCGCGAGCGGCAGCTCGACCTGCGCGCGCCAGAGCGCCGCAAGATCGCCGCGCGCCGCGTAGAGGGCGAGCGTGGCGAGCGCCATGCCGACGCCGCCCGCCGCGTAGTCGCGCAGCCGCGAGATCCGCGCCCCGATCGGCGCGACGCGCCAGAGGCCCGGCAGGAGCGCGACCGCGAGCAGCACGCCCGTGTGCTGCTTGCATAGCGCGACGCCCCCGACGAGCGCGCCGGCCGCGCAGGCGGCCGCGCGGCTGCGCGGGATGAAGCAGGCCGCGCAGATCGCGAAGACGCCGAGATAGAAGGCGAGCGTCGTGTAGAAGAAGGTCGAGAGCAGCGGCACGAGGAGCGGCGGCGCGGCTGCCGCGGTAGCGGCCACCGCGTGCGCTGGGGCTCCGAGCCCGGCGCGCCGCGCGCACAGGAAGAGCGCGCCCGCGGCGAGCGCCTGGAGCACGACCACGGTGGCGCGTGCGAGGAGCAGGTTCTCGCCGAAGAGCCGGAAGAGCAGGGCGAGGAGCTCGTAGGGAAGCGGCGCCGTGAAGAGCACGATGTCGCGGAAGAGGTGCTCTCCGCCGGCCATGCGTTCGGCCGCGTGCACGACGATTCCCTCTTCGAGGAGGTTCGGGTCGAGCCCCGCGACGCTCGCGCCGAAGACGGCGGCGACGAGGGCCCACACGGCCGCGCCTTGCAGCGCGCTCGCAGCGTGCGTCGCGCGGTCGTCGCGCGCCGCGGGCCCGTGCATTCGATGCGGACTCCTCGCCAGGGGCGCCGGATGATACTGGCGCGGAGCTACGGGCTCATCGACTTTGGCGCCGCGGACATGGGGATTCGGGAGATCCCGCTCTCTTTCCCCTCCGTGGAGCTCGCGCCGATGCGCAGGCCGAAGCCCGTCAGGAAGTCCACGTTCTGCATGTTGGCGTCGACCGTCAAGCTGAGCGGCTGATTCAGGGTCGGATAGCTGCCGCAGGCCTCGCCGCTGTCGCACAGGAAGTTGTCGTTGTTGTCGTCGGTGCCGGCATAGATCAGGTACGTGCCCGCAGCCACGCCGCTGAAGCTGTACTTGTACTGGCCGTTGCGCGAGTCGACCGCGACCGCGTCGACCGTCGCGAGCGTGTCGGGATCGACGAGCAGCACGTACTGGTGGCCAGCGTTCGCGGTCGTCGTCGTGGCGGTGCCGACCTGAACGATGACCGGCACGTCGAGATCGCCGGTGCTCGCGTGGAAGCGCGCCGCGCCGGTGTAGATGCCGTCGGCGAGGCCCGTGCGCGACACGTGCACCGTGTAGGTGCCGAGCCCGTTCGCGTCGACCGTCCCCGTCTGCACCGTGAGCCAGCTCCCGCCGTCGTCGGCGATCGCCTCGGCCGAGCTGACGGTGAGGGGCGGGGTCGAGCCGCCCGCGTTCGAGACGGTGACCGTCGCCTGCACGCTCTGCGCGCCGAAGTTGAGCGCGCCCGGAGTCGCCACGAGCTGCGGCGGAGGCGTCGGCAGGGTGCCGCCCTTCGACTGGATCGCGGCGCTGACCGCCACGAAGGCGTCGATCAGGCCGTGGCCGTAGAACTCCGAGGACCCGATGTTGCGGGTCATGAAGCCGGTGGCGAGCAAGGTGTCGATGTCGGCGGGCGTCAGCGCGGGGTTCACGCCGAGCATCAGCGCGATGATTCCCGAGACGTGCGGCGCCGCCATCGAGGTGCCCTGGTAGAAGCCATACGCGTAGGTGTGGCGGTCCTCGTCGTAGAGCGTGCTGAAGACGCCATCGCCGTAGCCGTCGAAGGTGAGGTCGACCGAGAGGTCGCCGCCCGGGGCCGCGACGTCGATCGTGGATCCGAAGTTCGAGTAGGGGGCGAGCTTGGCCTGGGCGTCGACGGCCGACACCGAGATGACGCCGGGCGACGCGGCCGGATACGACGGCTGGCTCGACGCCTCGTTGCCGGCGGCCGCCACGATCACGAGTCCGGCGTTGCGCGCCTCCAGGATCGCGGAGTCGAGCGCGGCGGAATCGCCGCCGCCGCCGAGGCTCATGTTGATCACGTCGGCGGGCGCCGCGGGCAGGACGTTGCAGCCGTTCGAGAGTCCGGCCGCGTAGCGGATCGCCTGGATCACGTCGAAGTCCGCGCCACCGCCCTTGCCGAGCGCGCGCAGTGGCATCACACGCGCGTTCCAGGCGACCCCCGCCACACCCTCGCTCGTGCCGCCCGGCTCGAGCGACGTCCGCGCGGCGACCGTGCCCGTCACGTGCGTGCCGTGCCAGCTGCTCTTGCCGTGCGGCAGCTCCTGATCGCCCGGGTCGTTCGGATCGGGGTCGCAGCCGTCGCCATCGAGGGAGCTGGTGGGGTCGAGGATGAAGTCGTAGCCGGGCGCGAGCTGACCCTGGAGATCGGGGTGTCCGGTCAGCACTCCGGTGTCGATCACCGCGACCACGATGCCCGACGACGGCGCCACCAGGTCCCAGGCCGCGGGCAAGTTCACCAGCGGGTAGTGCCACTGGAGCGGGTAGTACTGATCGGTCGGAATCGCGGCCGCGTGGCGGATGAAGTTCGGATCCGCCGAGAGCACGCCGCCGCGCTCGCGCATCGCCTTGGCCAGACGCCGCGTGTTGCGCGAGAGCGCGGCGTCGCGCTCCTTGCCGTCGCGCGCGGCCGGCGCGCCGCGTCGCACGCGGGCGCCCTCGGAGAGATGGCCCTTGCCGAGGCGCTCGAGCGCCCGATCGAGCTGATCCGGATCTCGGCCCACGAGCAGCTGCGGGCCCTGCTCGCCGCCCGCGAGGCGCTCGAGGCCGAGCGACGTCGCGTCGGCGGCCGCCACTTCGGACGCGCGTTGTACCGACCTTCCGACCGTGCGGTCGCCGTAGCGCACGACCACCTGGCCGGGCACGTACTCCTCCGTGGGCGCCGGTGCCGCCGCGGCCGAGCTCAGCGGATTCGTGGCCTGTCCGATCGAGAGCACGTAGTTCGACGCGCCGGAGAAGGCCGAGACCTCGATCAGGTACTGGCCCGACGCCGGCGCTGTCACCGCCTCGGCGGGCGTCTTGGTGTCGGAGAACGCGACCTGCGTGCCGTTCGAGTCGATCAGCGCGAGGTCGAGGTCGTCGGTCGTGCCGTTGCCGGACATGAAGAGGCGCACGGTCTGTCCGGCCGCGAGCGACACGGAGTAGTAGTCGAAGGGATCGCCGGACGAGAAGGAGCGCCCGGCGGCGCCATGCAGCGCGACGTTGGCGTATCCGCCGAGCGTCACCGGGTTCGGGATCGCCTGCGCGGTCGACGGCGTGTCGTTGGCCTTGTAGGGCGCGTCCGGATCGTTGACGTCGCCGTCGATCGCCGACGCGTAGGCGATCTGGATCTGGCCCGAGATGGAGAAGCCCTGGGGCGTGTTCGAAGAAGAGGTCTGGCCCGAGCCTCCTCCGCCGCCACAGGCAAGTGACGCGCAGAAGGCAGCCACGCAGAACCACCCGCGCAGTCTCAGCGGCATCGACGTGGCGATCTCTCTCACCGAGGCGATTCCAACTCCCATGCGTCGTCGGCGCCAGCCCCACCCGACCTCGGTGACGGCGGTCACGCCCATCGTTCGGCCCCCGGGGCTCCCCCTTGGACGCCGCTCGAGGCCCCGAGGTGCACGCGAGGTAGATCGAAGACGTCGGCCGTCGCATGACGATCCTGAGAATCGGCGGCGACCCGATCGTCGGCCGGCGGCGTGCTCGAGCGGGGCGGGAAAGCCGGCCGGCTTCGCTCCCTTGGCTAGCGAGCGGAGCGACGGCGCAGCGCGAGCGCGACGAGGCCGAGCAGCGTCAGAGTGGCGGGCGCCGGCTCGGGCACCGGGACGACGACGAAGTTGCTCGTCATCGATGCCGAGTCGTTGCCGGAAAGCATGAAGTCGAGCTGGATGCGGATGTACGAGCCGACGGCGGGGCCGGGTGCGCTCGGGATCGGGGTCCCCCAGTTCGCGCTCGCGAAGTTGCTGCTCTGGAAGTTGTTCGGCTCGGTGTAGGAGAACGGATCCGCGTGCAGCTGCTGCTGGACGACGTTGTCGATGATCGCCGTATAGAGCGCGCTGCCGGCGGGCGCCGTGATCGTCGCCCCGGTCGAGAGACCATTGTTGTCGGTGACGCCGCCCTGCAGCGAGCCGCCCATCAGGCTCGACGGAGACACGGTCGTCGGCAGCGTGAAGATGAGCGTGAACTGCTGGGCCGAAGAGTTGAGGTTCGTGACTGAGGTCGTGCCGGTGATGACCGGCTCGCTATCGAAGGTCATGTCCCAGCTCATCTTCATGCCGGACGAGCCGCCGAACTGTTGATCCGTCCCGGAGCAATTGAAGCTCGTGCCCGAGCCTGAGGCACAGCCGATCTGCGTCTGGTCGTAATAACCGGCATTGACGCCGTCGACGAGGACCGTGAGTCCGACCGGCGAAACCGGCGCGGCGCTCGCCGCACCCGACAGCCACAGACCGAACGCTCCGAAGACGAGAGCCGAGCGCAGGTACCGCATCCGCTACCCCTTCCCAGGCAGGCCCGATCGCTTCGAACAGCAAGCCCCGTGCCCGATCCCGGCCACGCGCGAGTTGGAGCGATTCCAGTCAGTTACGACCGATGGTGCGTCCTGGCGACGCGTCGACGGTGAACGTCCCTACCGAATTTGGGAAGCAAATTTCCGCTGGGAACGGAACGCGGTGTCAGCCGACCGCGCCCGCGAGCTCCGCCTGCGCGTCGAGTGCCGGCAGCACGGCTTCCTCCTTCGCGGATGCTACGAAGAAGATGGCCCGCGTGACGCCCGCGTCGCGCAGCTTCGTGACGAGCTCCTTCTGCGGCGGGCAGCCGTAGATGCTGACCTCGAGCGAGTCGGGGTCGCGGCCCGCGGCGGCGGCCTCCTGGCGGAACTTCGGAACGAGCGCGACGGGATCCTCGCCGCGGCCGAGGATCGGGATCCAGCCGTCGCCGTATCGGATCGCGCGACGCATGCCGCCGGGATACGCGCCGCCGACATGGATCGGCGGGTGCGGCTTCTGCACCGGCTTCGGCCAGGCGTAGATCGGGTCGAAGCGGACGCGCTCGCCGTGGTACTCGGCCTGCTTCTGCGTCCAGATCGCCTTCATCGCCTCGATCCGCTCGCGCAGCAGCTTCCAGCGCCCCTCGATCTGCGTGCCGTGGTTCTGCATCTCCTCCTCGTTCCAGCCGCCGCCGACTCCGAAGAGGAAGCGCCCTCCCGTCACGACGTCGAGGCTGGCGACCTCCTTCGCGAGCTGGATCGGGTCGCGCTGCACGACGAGGCAGATGCCGGTCGCGAGCCGCAGACGCTTCGTCGCGGCGCCCGCCGTGGCGAGCGTGACGAAGGGGTCCATCGCGTCGTAGTACATCTTCGGCAGCTCGCCGCCGCCCGGCCACGGCGTCCGGCGCGACACCGGGATGTGCGAGTGCTCCGCCACCCACAGCGACTCGAAGCCGCGCTCCTCGAGCGCCGCGCCGAGCGCGGCCGGGTGGATCGAGTAGTCCGTCGGGAAGATCGCGACGCCGTACTTCATCGGCTCTCCTTCGCGGGTGCGCGGCTCATTCTCGCACGCCGGGCTGCGCAAAGGCGTCGCGGTAGCGCTCGCGCAGCGCCGCCTTCTGCACCTTGCCCATCGCGTTGCGGGGCAGCGCGTCGACGAAGAAGACGCGCTTCGGCTGCTTGAAGCGGGCGACTCGCTGCGCGAGCCCGTCGCGCACGGCGGCTTCGTCGAGCGCGCGCGTGCCGTCGAGCGCGACCACCGCGGTGACCGCCTCGCCGAGGTCCGGATGCGCGAGCCCGATGACGGCCGACTCGGCCACGCCGGGCAGCGCGTCGAGCGCCGCCTCCACCTCGGCCGGGTACACATTCAAGCCGCCGCTGATCACGAGGTCGCGCGCGCGGCCGACGAGTGTGACGCAGCCGTCCTCTGCGATGCGCGCGAGGTCGCCGGTGCGGAAGAAGCCGTCCGGCAGCAGGTCCTCCTGCGTCTTCTCCGGCAGACCCCAGTAGCCCGAGAAGACGGACGGCCCGCGCACCTCGAGCACGCCGGTCTCGCCCGGCGGCAGCTCCCGGTGCGCCGAGTCGACGACGCGCAGCTCGACCTCGGGCAGCGCCCAGCCGACGCTACCGGGAATTCGCTGCTCCCACGTGTTGGACGTGATCATGAGCGTCTCGGTCATGCCGTAGCGCTCGAGGATCTCGTGGCCCGTGCGCGCCGCGAACTCGCGCTGCACGGCGGCCGGCAGCGGCGCCGAGCCCGAGACGAACAGGCGCATGCCGCGGCAGGTGGCGCGTCCGAAGTCCCGCACGGCGAGCAGGCGCGTGTAGTGGGTCGGCACGCCCATGAAGGCGGTCGCGCGCGGGAGCAGCGCCGCGACGCGCTCGGCGTCGAAGCGCGCGAGGAAGAGCAGCCGGCAGCCGGCGAGCAGCGCGCAGTGGAGCGCGACGAAGAGGCCATGCGCGTGGAAGATCGGCAGCGCGTGCAGCAGCACGTCGCCGCGCTCGAAGCGCCACAGCGAGACCAGCGCCTCGGCGTTCGCCGCCAGGTTGCGGTGCGTGAGCATCGCGCCCTTCGGGCGACCGGTTGTGCCCGAGGTGTAGAGGATGGCGGCGACGTCGGCGTCGCGGCGCGGCGCGACCGACGGGTCGGGCGTGCGCTCGCGAAAGGAGCGCAGGCTGCCGCCGCCGACCGCATCGAGCGTCGCGATCTCGTCGACCCCGGCCGCGCTCTCCAGCGCCGGGCAGCGCGCCGGATCGCAGACCGCCAGGCGCGGCGCGCAGTCGCGCAGCAGGAAGGAGGTCTCCGCGTCCGTGTAGGCCGGGTTCAGCGGCACGAAGATCGCGCCGCGGCGGAGGCAGGCGAGATACACGAGCAGCGCCTCGACCGACTTCTCCACCTGCAGCGCGACGCGGTCGCCGGCCGCGACGCCGCGCGCCGCGAGCTCGGCCGCCATGCGCGCCGACGCGTCGTCGAGCGCCGCGTACGAGAGCGCGGCTCCCTCCGGCGTCTCGAGGCAGGGCGCCGCCGGATCGGCTGGCGCTCGCTCGCGGAAGAGCGCGTAGAGGTTCACGCGGGCACCCCTTCTTGCCGGACCTTCGCGCGAGCTGACCGCTCGCGCTCGGGCTACCGGCCTTGGCTCGGCTGCGCCTCGCTGGGCGTTGGCCGACAGTCGGCCTACTTGCGTCGGGAGACCTCGATGCCGGCGCGCTCGGCCTGCTTCTTCAGCTCGATCCGCGCGATCGTGCGGCGGTGCACCTCGTCCGGGCCGTCCGCGAGGCGCAAGGTTCGCATCGAGGCGTACGCGCGAGCGAGTCCGAAGTCCTCCGTCACGCCGGCGCCGCCGAAGGCCTGGATCGCCTCGTCGATGATCTTCAGCGCCGTGTTCGGCGCCTTCACCTTGATCATCGCGATCTCGGCGCGCGCGACCTTGTTGCCGACCGTGTCCATCATGTAGGCGGCCTTCAAGGTGAGCAGGCGCGCGCACTCGATGTCGATGCGCGCGTCCGCGATGCGCTCCTCCCACACCGAGTGCTCGTAGATGCGCTTGCCGAACGCGGTCCGGGTCAGCAGGCGCTGGCACATCTTCTCCAGGACCCGCTCGGCGACGCCGATCGTGCGCATGCAGTGGTGGATGCGGCCGGGCCCGAGGCGCCCCTGCGCGATCTCGAAGCCGCGTCCCTCGCCGAGCAGGATGTTGCTCGCGGGCACGCGCGCGTTCTCGAACCGCACCTCGCCGTGACCGTGCGGAGCGTCGTCGTATCCGAAGACCGGGAGATGTCGCTCGATCACCACGCCCGGCGTGTCGCGCGGCACCAGGATCATGCTCTGCTGCTGGTGGGCGGGGCCGGAGAAGTCGGTCTTGCCCATCACGATAAGGATCTCGCAGCGCGGGTCGAGGATGCCGGAGGTCCACCACTTGCGTCCGTTGATCACGTAGGAGTCGCCGTCGCGGCGGATCTCGGTGCAGATGTTCGTGGCGTCGGAGGAGGCCACGGCGGGCTCGGTCATCGCGAATGCGGAGCGGATCCTCCCTTCGAGCAGCGGAGTCAGCCAGCGCTGTTTCTGCGCCTCGCTGCCGTAGCGGACGAGCACCTCCATGTTGCCGGTGTCGGGCGCCGAGCAGTTGAAGACCTCGGAGGCGAAGCCCACCCGCCCCATCACCTCGCACAGGGGCGCGTACTCCAGATTCGTGTAGCCGGCCCCGTGGTGGCTCTCGGGCAGGAAGAGGTTCCAGAGCCCGGCCTCGCGCGCCTTCCGCTTGAGCTCCTCGATGATCGCGGGGATTCGCCATCGATCCGCGCCGAAGCTCTCGTGCTGACGGTGATAGGTCTCCTCGTTCGGGTAGACGTGCTCGTCCATGAACTTCTCGAGCTTGGCGAGCGCATAGCGGGTCTTCTCGCTGTACTCGAACTCCACGGTGGACACCTCACGAGCGCGCAGATCGCGGCGGCAAGAGGGGAAGAAACGAGGCCAGCATGTCATGGCTGCCATCCGGTCGCCAACCGGATCCGCGGCCGCAAACGAGCCCGCACCGATTTCGCAATCGACTTCGCGAAAGGTGCGGAGCGAGACGTCGTTTCGCGCGCGCGACGCGATTTTGTGACCCAAAACACAGTGCAGACCGCGAGATCTGCCGCATCTTTCCGCGCGGCTGGATGGTGGGCTCGGCTCTCCGCGGGAGGCGGGGAAGCCAACGGGGGTGTGAGTACACCGCAGGCTCGCAAAGCCAGTGGAGTGTGTTCGATTGTCCAGAGCCGGATTCGAGACGTTCCGAGCCGTTCGCATCCTGACGTCTTCGATCGCGCTGGCGTTCGCGGTCGCGTGCGGCGGCGGAAGCTCCGATGGTGGCGGCGGAAACGTGTCGCCTGGCTCGAACAACACGCCGCCGCCGACGAGCAATCCGACCCCGGTGCGGAGCCTCTCCGCGACCCTCTCGTGGTCGCCGGCCTCGGGGCCGGTGGCCGGCTATCACGTCCTGGTGTCGCGCAACAGCGGCCCCTTCATGGAAGAGGCGAAGACGACGGTCGCGAGCGTCGACCTGATGGGCGCGCCGAACGACGTCGTGCGCGTGCAGGTGGCGGCCTTCGACGCCGCGGGCAACATGGGCCCGCTCTCCTTCCCGTCCGAGCCCTTCGTCTTCGTGGGCAACCCGACTCCGCCCCCGAGCGACGGCGGCACGACGACCTCGGCCGGCGGAGGCACCTCCGGCGGAGGCACGAGTGGCGGCGGCGGTACGATCGCCGGCTCGGGCGGCTCCGGGTCGTCGAGCGGCTCGAGCGGCGGAACGACCGATCCCGCACCGACCTCGGGGCCGAGCGACCCGGGCACGTCGCAGCCGCACACGGTCGGCTCGCGCGGGGACCTCGACGGCAACGGCGCGGACGACCTCGTGTGGGTCTCGGACGACGGCACGCTGGTGCGCGTGACGAGCGCCGATCTCTCGACGGCGCGCCTCTACTCGCTGCCGTCCGCAGGCTGGCAGCTCGTGGCGATCGACGACTTCGACGGCGACGGCGCCTCGGATCTCCTCTTCTTCACGCCGGGCCAGCTCGCGATCGCGGCCGGCAGCGCGCTGCGCGCGGGGCCCGGCGAGCTCACGCTCGTCCCGTGGGCGACTCTCCCCGACGGCGCGACCTTCGCCGCATCGGGCGACTTCGACGGCGATGGCAAGCCGGATGTCGCGGTGGTCGACTCGACCGGCGTCTCGCTCTGGCTGGCGGAGGGCAGCGTGGTACCGCTCTCGGCGGCGCCTTCGCCGCAGAGCTCCGCCGCGGCGGGCGACGCCGACGGCGACGGCCACGCCGACCTCGTCTGGATCTCGTCCGACGGCGCGTCGCTCTGGCGCATCGCGAACGGCGGTCTGGTCGACGCGACGCCCGTGACCTTGCCGGAGGGCGCGAGCTTCGCGGCCTTCGCCGACCTCGATGGCGACGGCGCGGCCGAGCTCGAGCTCCAGACGGCGCCGGATGCGCTCACGCGGCTCCAGCTCGTTGCGCCCTTCGCGAGCGCGGTCGAGTCTGCGCCGAGCGGCGCGACGCTCGTCGGCTGCGGCGACTACGACGGCGACGGCACGCGCGACCGGCTCTGGTCCGACACGATGGGCCTTCGCGTCGTGACCGCGTCGGGCGAGCAGGCGATCGCGCAGGACGCGATCGGCCCGTGGCATCTGTTCTCCGACTGCCATTAGCGCCTCGGTCCGGCCGCGTTGACTCGTGCGCGCGCGGGGTGGGATGATCCGCCGTGCGCGCGCCCGCGCATCGCGGAGGATCCGATGGCCTGGGACTTCGAGACCGAGCCCGAGTTCCAGATGCAGCTCGACTGGATGGACAAGTTCGTCCGCGAGGAGGTCGAGCCGCTCGACCTCGTGCTCGGCGATCCCTACGACGTCACGAACCGCAAGATGGTCGAGATCACGCGGCCGCTGATGGAGCGCGTGAAGGAACGCGGGCTCTGGGCCTGCCATCTCGGTCCGGATCTCGGCGGGCAGGGCTTCGGCCAGCTGAAGCTCGCGCTGATGAACGAGATCCTCGGCCGCTCCCGCTTCGCGCCGCGCATCTTCGGCTGCCAGGCCCCCGACTCCGGCAACGCAGAGATCCTCGCCCACTACGGCAGCGCCGCGCAGCAGCAGCGCTACCTGAAGCCGCTGCTCGAGGGCGACATCGTCTCCTGCTACTCGATGACCGAGCCGCATGCCGGCGCGGACCCGACGATGTTCCGCACGCGCGCCGTGCGCGACGGCGACGAGTGGGTGATCGACGGCGAGAAGTGGTTCTCGTCGAACGCGAAGCACGCCTCCTTCCTGATCGTGATGGCGGTGACCAACACCGAGGTGAGCCCCTACCAGGGCATGTCGATGTTCATCGTCCCGCGCGCCGTGAAGGGCGTGAACATCGTCCGCAACGTCGGTTTGATCGGCGATCGGATGGGCGAGGGCCATCACGCCTGGATCCGCTACGAGGGCGTGCGGGTCCCGGCCGACCACATGCTCGGCAAGGAGGGCTCGGCCTTCGTGATCGCGCAGACGCGGCTCGGCGGCGGCCGCATCCACCACGCGATGCGGACGGTCGCCACGATCCGCAAGGCCTTCGACATGATGTGCCGGCGCGCACTCTCGCGAGAGACGCAGGGCGAGCGGCTCGCCGAGAAGCAGATGGTGCAGGAGGCGATTGCCGACTCGTGGATCGAGATCGAGCAGTTCCGGCTGTTGGTGCTGCGCACGGCCTGGCGGATCGATCGCATGAAGGACTACCGCCGCGTGCGCAAGGACATCGCCGCCGTGAAGGTCGCGATGCCGAAGGTGCTGCACGACGTGTGCTACCGCTCGATGCACCTGCACGGCGCGCTCGGCGTCTCGAACGAGCTGCCGCTGGCCGGGATGTGGATGAGCGCGGCCGCGCTGGGCATCGCCGACGGCCCGACCGAGGTGCACAAGGTCACGGTGGCCCGACAGGTGTTGCGCGACTACGAGCCGTACGAAGGCGTGTTCCCGCCCGAGCACATCCCGACGCGCCGCGAGGCGCTTCGCAGCCGCTTCGCGGAGCTGATCGAGCACGAGGCCGGCGCCTTCTAGCGCCGGCTGCGATCGGAGGGAGACATGCGCAGCGTGCGCATCGCGGGGATCTTCGCCATCGCGGCGCTGGTCGGCTTCGCGGTCGCGCACTGGGTGTGGCCCGAGCGCGGCCCCGCGCCCGCACCGCGCGCGGCGCCCGCGGCGGCGCCGTCCCCGTCCCCGTCCCCGTCCCCGTCGCCGTCGCCAGTCCCGCAGCCCGCGACCTCCGACGAGCTGCGCGTCGCATCCGGCCAGACGGTCGCAATCGAGTCCTCGACCCTCGAGCCCGGCCGGCCCGTCGTGCTC
>Ga0335069_10005855_pt1 | contig 17993 bp, 12 predicted proteins | sample Lox_Sample_11_FD_206714 | JGI IMG/M metagenome (GOLD analysis project Ga0335069, IMG submission 206714) | Soil microbial communities from Loxahatchee National Wildlife Refuge, Florida, United States - Lox_Sample_1.1 | ecosystem: Environmental > Terrestrial > Soil > Wetlands | place: USA... | reverse complement strand
CAGCGGCAGCGAAACCATCGGCGCGATAGAGCGCGAGCACGGGCGAGAGCTTCTCGCCGGAGAACGGGTGCGCGCGGCCGACGCCCGTCTCGGCGACGACCAGGAACTTCGCAGCGCGCACTTCGGGGCGATCGAGGCCGGCGCGCGCAGCGATCGCGCCCGCCGACTGCGCGATGAAGGCGGATGCGAGCTTGCCGCCGGCGAACATCGCCGCTTCGAGCTTGTGCGCCTCGGTCCCGGTCAGCATCGCCCCGCCCTGCGCTGCGAAAGCCCGCACGAGCGCGTCGTAGACGCCGGCGACCGCGATCACGCTGTTCTCCGAGGAGCACGACGTCGCATGGTCGAACGTCTTCGAGCTGGCGATCTTCGCCGCGGCGTCCGCGATGTCGGCGGTCTCGTCGACGATCACGGACACGTTGCCGGCGCCCACGCCGATCGCCGGCGTGCCGCTCGCATAGGCAGCGCGCACGTTGGTCTGCGATCCCGTCGCCACGACGAGATCCGCGGCCCGCATCAGCTCGTAGGTGCTCTCGCGCGTGACGGGGGCGGGAAGCTGCAGCACGAGATCGCGCGGCGCTCCGATGCGCTCGAGCTCCGCATGCACGAACCCGATGAGCAGCGCGAGAGTCGAGTGCCCTTTGGGCGAGGGTGCGACGATGATCGCGTTGCGGCCCTTGAGCGCGTTCAGCATGTTGTTGGCGGGCGTGGCCGCGGGATTCGTCGACGGCGTGATCGCGGCGACCACCCCCACCGGACGCGCGATCTCGATCAGCCCGCGGCTGCGATCCTCGCTGACGACTCCGACCGACTTCGCGCCGCGAAGGTCGCGGAGCAGGCCGAGCGTCTTGCGGTGATTCTTCGCGATCTTGTCGGCCACATCGCCGAGACCGGTCGCTCGCACCGCGTGCTCGGCCAGCGCGCGATTGCGCGCGGGCTCCATGATCGCCCACGCCGCGGCGGTCACCGCCTCGTCGACCTGCTGCTGCGTCCAGGCCTCGAACGCGCGCTGTGCGCGACGCGCGCGAGCGACCAGAGCGCCGACTGCCGACATCGCGTCGCCGGCGGTCGCGGCGTCGGGGGATGCCTCTCGCAATTCGGGCATGCGTGCTTCCTCATCGAGTTGGCGGCAGCGCGCGCGATGCGTGGGCCGCTTGCCGTCGAATGGGCTATTCTGCCACGCCCGGCGAGCACGGCCGGGGCGCGGCGAAGGCCGCGCCGCCGCCGTTTCCTTGCTACCATGCTCGAATGACCGAAAGCCCGCCAGGCGACGAACAGCGGTCACAGCTCGTACGTCGCCATTTCCACGAACCGTTCTCGCCCGAGGGCATGAAAGACCTGCTGTCGGTCGTTCGACATTCGCGCCTCTCTCCGGGCGAAGCCGTGGTTCGCCAAGGCGCGAGCGATGACGATCTTTTCCTCGTTCTGAGCGGTAAAGTCCAGGTTCGAATCGAGCTGCCCGCGGGCGGCGCAGTGACGGTCGACGAAGTGGGCCCTGGCGGCGTCGTCGGCGAGATGGCGCTTCTCACCGGCAACGCGCGCTCGGCGACGGTCACCGCGCTCGAGCAGGTCGACTACGCGCAGCTTGCGCGCGGCGACTTCGAGCGCCTCGCGGCGAAGCACCCCGATGCCCTCAACGAATTCCTTCGGCGCATCGTGCCGCGTCTGCGGCGCTCGCAGATGATCCAGGCGCTGATCGCGCTCTTCGGCGAACTGGACGCCGAGGCGCTGGCCGACCTCGAGAAGGAGCTCGAATGGGTACGGCTGCGGGGCGGCGAAACGCTTTTCAGCGAAGGCGACCACGGCCATGACGTCTACATCGTCGTCAATGGGCGCCTCCGCGCGTGCGTGACCGGTGGCGAAGGGCGGACACGAGTTCTCGAGGAGGTCGGGCGCGGCGCCGCGGTCGGCGAGCTCGCGCTCCTCACCGGCGAGCCGCGTGCGGCGACGATCGTCGCCGTGCGCGACACCGATCTGCTGAAGCTCGCGCGCAGCTCGTTCGATGCGCTGCTCGACCGGCATCCGCGCGCGATGATGCAGATCGCGCGCGCCGCGGCGATGCGGTTGCGCCGCTCGGTGCGACAGGCGTCGCGTCCCGCGGCACCGAACGCCTTCGCGCTGATCCCCGCCGGACCCGGCGTCCCGCTCGGCGCCTTTGCCCGGCGCCTCGCAGACGCGTTGCGCGGGCACGGCACGGTGCTCGAACTCGGCAGCGCCGACGTCGACCGATTGCTCGCGAAGCGCGGGATCTCGCAGTGCGCCGATCACGACGTTATCCACGAGTCGATCGTCGCATGGCTCTCGGCGCAGGAACGCGAGCATCGCTTCCTCGTTCTTCAGGCGGACAGCGAATGGACGCCTTGGACGCGCCGCGTCCTGCGGCAGGCCGACCGCGTGCTGGTCGTCGGCCGCGCCGGCGACGACGCTGCGCCCGGACGAATCGAATCGGGGGCGACCGAGATGGGGGTGACGTCGCGCCGCGAGCTCGTCCTGCTGCAAGCCGACGATTGCCCGCAGCCCAGCGGAACGTTCGCGTGGCTCACCTCCCGCACGCTCGGCGCGCATCATCACGTCCGCCTCGGCCGCGACGACGACATTGCGCGGCTCGCGCGGCGCCTTGCCGGCAGCGCCGTCGGATTCGTGATGGGCGGCGGCGGCGCGCGCGGCTTCGCGCACATCGGAATGCTGCGCGCACTTGCTGAGGCCGGTATCCCCGTCGATCTCGTCGGCGGCACCAGCATCGGCGCGCTGATCGCCGCATCGCACGCGCGCGGCATCACGATCGATCGGTTCTACGAGCTCGCGCGGTTCTTCGCCTCGCGCAAGAAGCTGCTCGACCGCACACTCCCGATCACGTCGCTGATGGCCGGGCGCAAGGTGAGCGCGCTGTACCAGCAGCTTTTCGGCGAGCTCAGGATCGAGGACCTGTGGACGCCGCTCTTCGTCGTTTCGAGCGGACTTTCGCGCGCGCATCCGATCACGCACGACACCGGTTCGGTGTGGCGCGCAGTTCGCGCCAGCACGGCGATTCCGGCGATCTTCCCGCCGCTGCTTGCCGACGACGGCGAAGTGCTGATCGACGGCGGCGTGATGAACAACATGCCGCTCGACGTGATGCGCGAGCGCTGCGAGGGCGGCGTCGTCATCGGCCTCAACCCGATGCCGACGAACGACAAGATGAAGGAGTATCACTTCGGGCCGAGCCTCACCGGCTGGGAGGCGCTCAAGGGCCGCTTCAGGCTGTTCGGCTCGCGCACGCGCGCGCCGTCGATCCTCGGCAGCGTGATGCGCGCAACGGAGATCAACAGCGCCAACCGGATGCGCCAGCCGCCCTTCCGCGACTTGGCCGACCTGCTGATCGAGCCGGCGCTCGGCGATTACCCGATCCTCGCGTTCGATCGCTATGAGCCGATCATCGACATCGGCTATCAGAGCGCACGCGAGGCGATTGCCACGTGGCGCGTGGGAGCAACCGCGCCGCGTTAGCGACAGCGTGCTGCGCTGATGACGGCGGAAGCGGCGATGCGCGCAGCGGCGCCGAGCTGTTCGGTGAAGCGGCGCGTCGCTAGAATGCCGCGGATGCGTCTCGCGATCGCCGCTGCCCAACGCCGACTCGGGTGCTCGATGGGCTTCGCGATCGCAGCCGTGAGAGCGGTGCAGGCGGCGGCCGCGGGCCTCGCGCTCGTCGTTGCGCTTGGCATGCCGAGCGGTGCGGCTGCTCAGGGCGAAACGCGAGTCGCCCGCGTCGGTGCGCTCGTGCCCAGCACGCGGGAAGCATGGAAGGAGAATATCGACGCCTTTCGCGTTCGCCTGCGCGAGCTGGGCTGGATCGAAGGAAAGAATCTCGTCCTCGACGTGCGCTATGCCGACGACCGCTATGATCGGCTACCCGCGTTGGCGTCCGCGCTCGTCGCATCGAAGCCCGACGTGATCTTCGCCGGCGCGTCGGCCGCCACCGATGCCGCCCGACATGCCACGACGACCATTCCAATCGTGTTCGAAACGCTCGGCGACGCCGTCAGCCTCGGCATCGTCGCGAATCTCGCGCGGCCCGGTGGGAACGTCACGGGGATTTCCGGGTTCTCGCAGGAGCAGGCGACCAAACGCCTCGAGCTAATGCTTCAGATCGTCCCGGGCGCGAAGCGCGTCGGGGTCCTGGCGAACAGAAGCAATCCCGCCACCGAGCCCATCGTCCGCGCGATCGAAACGGCGGCTCGGCAGCTGCACGTGGATGTCGACACGGCTGATGTCCGCAATCCGGACCACCTGGAGAGCGCAATGAAGGCGATTGCGGAGCGGCGAACGCCAGCGTTCCTGCTCGTTGCCGATCCGATGTTGTTCGGCCAGACGCAGCGAATCGTCGAGATCGCGGCGCGCCTCAGACTCGCGGGCGCGGGCGAGCGGCGCGAGTTCGCCGATAGCGGCGGTCTGTTGTCCTATGGGCCTTCCAGGGCCGAGGCATTTCAACAGATGGCGGCGTACGTCGACCGCATTCTGCGCGGAGCCAAGCCCGCTGACCTGCCGATCGAACGCCCGACGAAGTTCGAGCTCGTCGTCAACCTGAAGACTGCGCGCACGCTCGGACTCGCGATTCCGCAATCGCTGCTGCTGCGGGCGAACGACGTCATCCAGTGAGTCGCCGCACTGCGACGCGCTCGGACGCAGAGCATCGCACGTGCCCGCGCGGATATCGCCGCGCAGATACGCGGCGCCGCTAGCCCCGCTTCGCAGCCGTCGACTGGTACTTGGCGAGGTGCCGCGTCGGCAGTGCGAGCGCGTCGCGGCGGAACGGGTCGCCCAGCTCGCGCGTCACCATCATCTCGAGGATCGTCGTCTTGCCCGCTGCTTGCGCCCTCGTCGCCTCGCGCAGCGCGGGCCCGACGTCACCGAGCTTCTCGACCGTGAGACCTTCGGCGCCCATCGCCTTCGCGACCGCCGCCCACGACGGCTGCTTGTCGAGGTTCACGCCGACGAAGCGGTTCGCGTAGAAGTCGACGTGATTCTTCTTCTCGGCGCCCCACTGGCCGTTGTTGAAAACGACGGCGGTAACCGGGATGTTCTCGCGAACGCACGTCTGGATCTCGCCGAAGCTCATCCCCCACGCGCCGTCGCCGACATACGCGATCGCGGGCCGGTCGGGCGCCGCGACCTTGGCGCCGATGATCGTCGGGAACGCGTAGCCGCAGTTGCCGAAGCTCATCGCCGCGAACATCGACCGCGGGCGGTCGAAGCGCAGGTACGAATTCGACACCGAGCAGATGTTGCCGATGTCGGTCGACACCATCGCCCCTGCGGGCATCGCGCGCTCGAGCTCGCGCAACATCTGCCGCGGATGCATGTGCGACGAGCTCTTGGCGACTTCGAGCGACCACGCGTCCTTCTCGTGCGTCCAGCCGTCGAGCTCGGCTTCCCACGCCTTCTTCGTCGCCGCGATCTCGGCAAGCCGCGCTTCCTTGTTCGCGGTGCAGGCGAGCGACTTGCAAGCAAGCCGCGTGACGAGCGCGAGCGCCGCCGCCCTGGCGTCGCCGCAGATTCCCACGCTGACCGGCTTCACGAGCCCCAGCATCTTCGCATCGGCGTCGATCTGGATGATCGTCGCGTCCTTCGGCCAGTACTCGATCCCGTACTGCGGCAGCGTACCGAACGGTCCGAGCCGCGTTCCCAGCGCGACGACGACGTCTGCTTTCGCGATCAGCTTCATCGCCGCCTTGCTGCCCTGGTAGCCGAGCGGTCCGACCCAAAGCGGATGCTTCGCCGGAAACGAATCGTTGTGCAGATAGCTGTTGGCGACCGGCGCGGAGAGCAGCTCGGCGAGAGCGATCGCCTCCTTTGCGCCGTTGCCCATGATCACGCCGCCGCCGGAGACGATCACCGGAAACTTCGCGCCGGCGAGGATCGCGGCCGCTTCGTCGAGGCTCTTCTCGCCGCCGGCGCCGCGCTCGATCGCGATCGGCCGCGGGATCTCGCATTCGATGTCGCCGTAGAAGAAGTCGCGCGGGATGTTGAGCTGCGTTGGTCCGAGCTCGAGATGCGCGCGGTCGAACGCGCGACTCGTGAGCTCCGCCATCCGTGCCTTGTTGTTGACGTGCGCCTGGTACTTGGTGATCTTCGAGAAGATCGGCAGCTGCTCGGTTTCCTGAAAGCCGCCGAGGCCCAGCGTCGCGCTGCCGGTTTCCGGCGTGACGACAACGACCGGCGAGTGCGCCCAGAACGCTGCCGCCGTCGACGTGACGAAGTTCGTGATGCCGGGACCGTTCTGTGCGATGCACACGCCGTGGCGTCCGGACACGCGCGCGTAACCGTCGGCCATGTGACCGCCGCCCTGTTCGTGCGCGACCATCACGAAGCGAATCCCGGCGAGCGGGAAGAGGTCGAGCGCATCCATGTACGCCGAGCCGACGATGCCGAAGACGTCCTTGACGCCGTGCGCGACGAGCGTCTCCACGAACGCCTCCGAGGGCGTCATCTTCTGCCTGCCGGTGACGGCGAGGTTCTTCTGGTCGGTCATGGTGTTCATCGGTTCGGTCCTTTCGAGCTTTGGCGCACCGGGGCGGGCCGCGGCTGCGCCGCCGGCGCAATTTGTCAACTTTGTTGACAATATAAGCGGGCCCTCGCGGTGCGGGGCTCCTTCTAGCGCATCACCTGCGCGGCATCGACGTACGCGTAGCCGAGCGCCTCCGCGACCGGCTGGCACGTCACCTTGCCGAACGCGACGTTGAGCCCGTTCTTCAGATGCGGATCGGCGGCGAGCGCCTTCTGCCATCCCTTGTCGGCGAGCGCCAGCACGAACGGGAGCGTCGCGTTGTTGAGCGCGAACGTCGACGTGCGCGGCACGCCTCCGGGCATGTTGGCCACGCAATAGTGCGTGACGCCGTCGATGACGTAGATGGGGTCGGCGTGCGTAGTCGGATGCGAGGTCTCGAAGCAGCCGCCCTGGTCGATCGCGACGTCGACGATCACCGAGCCCGGCTTCATCCTCTTGACGAGCGCCGCGGAGACGAGCTTCGGCGCCGACGCGCCGGGGATCAGCACGCCGCCGATCACGAGGTCTGCGGTAATCACGTGATTCTCGATCGCGTCCCGCGTCGAGAATACCGTATTGAGCGGACGCCCGAACTGCCTCCACAGTGCGCGCAGCACGTCGACGTTGCGGTCGAGCACCCAAACTTCGGCGCCCATGCCGAGCGCGATGTGGCACGCGTGCGAGCCGACGACGCCGCCGCCCAGGACGACGACCTTCGCCGGATCGACGCCGGGAACGCCGCCGAGCAGCATCCCGAGCCCGCCGTGCGGCTTCTCGAGGTAATACGCACCGGCCTGCACCGCCATGCGCCCGGCGACCTCCGACATCGGCGCGAGCAGCGGCAGCCCGCCGCTGGCCGACGTGACGGTCTCGTACGCGATGCAGACCGCGCCGCTCGCGACGAGATCCTTCGCCTGCTCGGGATCCGGCGCGAGATGGAGATACGTGAACAGGATCTGCCCCCTGCGCAGCATCTTCCGCTCGACCGCCTGCGGTTCCTTGACCTTGACGATCATGTCGGCGGTGGCGAACACCTCGACGGCGCTCCCGACGACCTTGGCGCCCGCCTTGCGATACGCATCGTCGTCCATGCCGATGCCTTGACCGCAGTTGTGCTCGACCGTGACCTCGTGACCGTGCGCGACCGCTTCGCGCACGCTGCCCGGGACGAGGCCGACGCGGTTTTCCAGAACCTTTATTTCCTTGGGAACGCCGATGCGCATGGGAACCTCACTGGAAGTCCCGAGCGAAGGATGCCGGGAGCGGGCTTCGCTGCGGTGCAGCGCAGAAAGTGCGCTTGCAAAGGTGTAGCATTGCAGGTTGATCCTAGCACAACGTCGTCCCGAGACCGGCCGCTCGCGCCGGCAATTCAGGCATTCGAAGGAGATCGCACATGGGCCACGCCGAACTCATCATCCAGGACCAGAGCACGTCGCGCCGCTTGTCGCTAGACGAGTACTGGATGCCTTTCACTCCGAACCGCGAATTCAAGGCCGATCCGCAGATGGTCGTGCGCGCCGAAGGCGTCTGGCTCTGGGACGACCGCGGCAACAAGATCATCGACGCGTCGTCGGGACTGTTCTGCGTGAACGCGGGCCACGGCCGCAAGGAGATCGCCGAGGCCGTCGGCAAGCAGCTGCGCGAGCTCGACTTCTGCGCGCCGTTCCTGCGCGCGCATCCGAAGCAGTTCGAGCTCGCGACGCGCGTCGCCGAGCTCACGCCCGGCGACTTGAACCGCATCTTCTTCGCAAACTCCGGCTCCGAGTCCGTCGACAGCGCGATGAAGATCGCCCTCGCCTACCACCAGGCGCGCGGCCAGAGCGGCCGCAACATCTTCGTGTCGCGCGAGCGCGCGTACCACGGCGTCAACTTCGGCGGCGTCGCGCTGTCGGGCCTCGTCAACAACCGCCGCAAGTTCGGCACCGGATTGCCGGCCGTCGCCCATATGCGCCACACGCACGTGAAGGAGAACTTCTTCACCAAGGGCGAAGGCACGCACGGCGTCGAGCTGGCCGAAGATCTCGTGCGCTTGGTCAACCTCTACGGCGCCGAGAACATCGCTGCGTGCTTCGTCGAGCCGATCGCCGGCTCGAGCGGCTGCCTCGTTCCGCCCAAGGGCTATCTCAAACGCCTGCGTGAAATCTGCGACCAGCACGGCATCCTGCTCGTGTTCGACGAGGTGATCTGCGGCTACGGTCGCACCGGACAGACCTTCGCCGCGCAGAGCTTCGGCGTCACGCCAGACATCATGACGATGGCGAAGGGCATCACCAATGGCGCGCAGCCGATGGGCGCGGTCGCGGTGAGCGAGCGCATTCACGACACGATCATGGGCGCGGCGCCGGAGGGCGCGATCGAGTTCTTCCACGGCTACACGTATTCGGCCCACCCCGGCCCTTGCGCTGCCGCTCTCGCGACGCTCGACATCTACAAGAACGACGGGCTCTTCGAGCGCGCACGCGAGCTCTCGCCCTATTTCCTCGACGCGATCTTCTCGCTCAAGGACATTCCGGCTGTTGCCGATATCCGCGGGTATGGAATGTTCGCGGCGGTCGACGTGCACCCCGAGGGCGCTCCGGGTCGCCGCGGCCAGGTGTTCCAGAAGAAGCTCTTCGCGAACGGCCTCAACCTCAAGACGACCGGCGATTGCGCGATCATCGCGCCGCCGCTGATCGCCGACCGCTCGAACGTCGACCTGATCGCCGACATCCTGCGCAAGACGCTCGCCACTCTCTGAGTTCGAAAGTTCGCCGGGACGCGTTCGCCCGCGCCCCGGCGTTGGTTTATTACAGAGGAGGAACAACCGATGAAAAGAATGATCGCGGGACTCGCGCTGGCGCTCGCCGCGTCGCTGCCGGCGTGGGCGCAGAAGACGGTGACGTTCGCGTACCAGGACATGATGAACCCGTTCCGCTGGGTCCAGCAGCAAGGGGAGATCGAGAAGGCGACCGGCTACAAGATCAACTGGCGGCAATTCGGCGATGGCATCCGGTGACGTCGCGATCGGCGAAGTCGGCTCCACCGGCGTCGCCACCGCGATCAGCCAGGGCATGGACGTCGAGCTCTTCTGGATCCTCGAGGACATCGCGTCGGCCGAAGCGCTCGTCGCGCGCAACGGCAGCGGCGTCAACTCGATCGCCGACCTCAAGGGCAAGAAGATCGCGACGCCGTTCGTGTCGACGTCGCACTTCCAGCTCCTCTATGCGCTCAGCAAGGCGGGGATCAAGGCGAGCGACGCGCAGATCCTCAATATGCGTCCGCCCGAGATCGCCGCCGCATGGGGCCGCGGCGACATCGACGCGACGTTCATCTGGGATCCCGTGCTCTCGACGGTGAAGAAGACCGGCAAGGTGCTCACCACCTCCGGCGCGATCTGCAAGGAAGGCGCCTGCACGTTCGACGGACTCATCGTCACGCGCAAGTTCGCGAAGGAGAATCCGGACTTCATGGTCGCGCTCGTCAAGGCGCTCGCCAAGTCCGATGCCGACTATCGCGGCAACCCGAAGGCGTGGACGGGTGACGCCGCGAAGGTGGCCGCGGTCGCCAAGTGGTCGGGCGGCAAGCCGGAGGATGTTTCCGATGCGATGGCGCTCTACGGCTTCCCGAGCCTCTCCGATCAGGCCTCGCCGGCGTGGCTCGGCGGCGGCGCCAACGGCGCGGCGGCCAAGGCGCTCACGCAACAGGCGAACTTCCTGAAGGAGCAAGGGCGGCTGCAGTCCGTCGCACCCGACTTCAGCAAATCCGTGACCACGGAGTGGGTGACGCGGGCGATGAAATAGCGCCGCGCCGGTGCCGACGCTCGACATCCGCAACCTCGGCGTCCGCTACGCAGCCAAAGCCGGGACAGTCGACGCGCTGTCCCATGTGAACCTCGCGATGGGCGACGGCGATTTCGTCGTCGCCATCGGCGCGTCGGGCTGCGGCAAGACGACGCTCCTTTCCTGCATCGCGGGGTTCCTGCCGCCCACCGAAGGGACGATCACGCTCGACGGCAAGCCGGTCGCCGGCCCAGGCGCCGATCGCGGCGTCGTGTTCCAGAAGCACGCGCTGATGCCGTGGCTCGACGTCGTCAGCAACGTCGAATTCGGGCTGCGGATGCGCGGCGTACCTCCTGACGAGCGGCGCCGGATCGCGATGGAGAAGCTCCGCCTCGTGGGTCTCGAAGAGTTCGCCGACCGCGCGATCTACGAACTCTCCGGCGGCATGCAGCAGCGCGTCGGCATGGCGCGCGCGCTCGCGTCCGACCCCGAGCTGCTGCTGATGGACGAGCCGCTCGGCGCGCTCGACGCGTTCACGCGCGAGGCGATCCAGGAGATCATCCTCGACGTCTGGCACGCGACCGGCAAGATGTGCTTCTTCATCACGCACAGCGTCGAGGAGGCGCTCTTCCTCGCGACGCACCTGATCGTGATGACGCCGCGGCCGGGCCGAATCTCGCACGAGTACCAGCTCGACTTCGGGCGCCGCTTCATCGAGACGCGCAACGCCCGGGCGGTCAAGTCGCACCCCGACTTCATCCGGATCCGCGAGGAGGTGCTCGCCGTGATCCTGCATCGCGAGCCGGGGGCGGTCGCAGCGACCGTCGGGGAGTAGCGATGGGCGCGCCCGAGGCCGCCGGCGGCGCACAGCCGAAGACTTCGAGCTACTCGACGCCCGGCGAGGGCAAGAGCACGGCGATAAGCGTCGTCACGATGACGGCGCTGTTCGTACTCTGGTGGCTCGCAAGCCATCTCGGCTGGGCGCCGCCGCTTTTCTTGCCGCCGCCGGAAATCGTGTTCACGCGACTCTACGAGTCGGCGATGGGCCAGCTCACCGACGCACCGCTCGCGACGCACTTCGGCTGGTCGATGTTTCGCGTTTTCAGCGCGTTCGTGCTCGCCTGCGTCACCGCGATCCCGATCGGGATCGCGATGGGCGTCTCGCGGATCGCGCGCGGGATTTTCGATCCGCCGATCGAGTTCTACCGGCCGCTGCCGCCGCTCGCGTATCTGCCGCTTATCATCATCTGGTTCGGGATCGACGAGCTCTCGAAGGTGCTCCTCATCTACCTCGCGTGCTTCGCGCCGATGGCGATGAGCGCTCGGGCCGGCGTTCGCTCGGTGTCGCAGGAGCAGATCCATGCCGCGTATTCGATGGGCGCGTCGAAACGGCAGGTGATCCGCCACGTCGTGATCCCGGCGGCGATGCCCGAGATCCTGACGTCGATGCGGATCGCGATCGGCTTCGGCTGGACGACGCTGGTCGCAGCCGAGATGGTCGCGGCGACGCACGGGCTCGGGCAGATGGTACTCAATGCGTCGAACTTCCTGCGCACCGACATCGTGATCATGGGGATCATCGTGATCGGCGGAGTCGCGTACCTCTTCGATTTGCTGATGCGCTACCTCGAGCACCTGCTGGTGCCGTGGAAGGGCAAGGTGTGAGCGGCGCGCTTTTTCCATGACGCCGCTCGCGACGAGGCTCTTCCCGTTTCTCGCGTGGCGCGACCGCGTGACCGGCGCGAACGTCCGCGCCGACCTCGTCGCGGGCCTCGTCGGCGCGCTGGTCGTGCTGCCGCAGGCGGTGGCATTCGCCACGCTCGCCGGGATGCCGCCCGAGTATGGCCTGTATTCCGCGATGCTGCCGGTGGTGGTCGCCGCCTTGTGGGGATCTTCCTGGCACCAGATGTCCGGCCCGACGAACACAATTTCGCTCGCGGTGTTCGCGACGATGTCCCCGCTCGCCGCGCCCGGCAGCCCCGACTACGTCAAGCTCGTGCTGACGCTCGCACTCCTCATCGGCCTGATGCAGCTCGCCATGGGGCTCGCCCGGCTCGGCACGCTGGTCAATTTCATCTCGCGCACGGTGATCATCGGCTTCACGGCCGGTGCGGGATTGCTGATCATCGCCGCGCAACTGCCGAACTTCTTCGGGATCCCGATTGTCGCCGGCACGAAATTCTTCGGCAGCGTGCGCGAAGCCGCGACTCACGCCGACGCCGCGAACCTCTGGATCGTTTCCACGGCACTCGTGACGCTGGTCGTCGCCATCGTGTCGCGCCGCCTGCTGCCTCGCCTTCCGCACATGATCGTCGCGATGGTGGCCGGTAGTCTGTTCGCCTACGGGCTCGCTGCCCTCGGCTACGCGAACGTTCCGACGATCGGCACGCTGCCGCGCGACCTGCCGCCGCTTTCTATCCCTTCGTTCGACCCCGCGACTTGGGGTCAGCTGGCTTCCGCCGCGCTGGCGCTCACCGTGCTCGCTCTGGCGCAGGCCGTGTCGGTGGCGCGCGCGGTCGGCGTGAAGACAGGCCAGCGCATCGACGCCAACCAGGAGTTCATCGGCCAGGGCCTCTCGAACATCGCCGGCGCGTTCTCGTCCGGCTACCCGTCGTCGGGATCGTTCAACCGGATCTGGCTGAACTTCGAGGCCGGCGCGCAGACTCCGCTCGCCGCGGTCTTTTCGGCGCTGTTGCTGCTCGTCATCGTGCTCGCGGTCGCGCCGCTCGGCGCGCACCTGCCGCTCGCGGTGATGGCGGCGCTCCTCGTCGTCGTTGCCTGGGGCTTGATCGACGTCGCAGAGATGCGCCGCATCGTTCGCACGAGCCCGGGGGAAGCTGTCGTTCTCGCGGTGACGTTCCTGTCGACGCTGATGCTGCAGGTCGACTTCGCGATCTTCGTCGGCGTGCTCGCGTCGCTGTTCGTGTACCTGAGCCGAACGACGCGCCCGCAGCTGACGCCCGTTGCCCCGAACCCCGCGACGACGCAGCGCCGCTTCGCGGCGATCGCTGCGACGAATGCGCCCGTATGCCCCCAGCTCGCGCTGCTCCGCGTCGACGGGTCGCTGTTCTTCGGCGCGGTGGAGCACGTGCACGACGAGCTCGCCGCGCGGCGCAGCGCGGAGCCGCAGCGCCCGCACGTGCTGATGATCGGCAGCGGAATCAACTTCATCGACGTCGCCGGCGCCGAGCTTCTTGCGCGCGAGTCGACGCTCGCCCGCGAAGCGGACGGCGCGCTCTACCTCTGCAGGCTGAAACCAGCGGTGCGCGAGGTGCTCGAACGCGGCGGGCTGCTGAAGCTGATCGGCACCGATAGCGTGTTCGACACGAAGGACGAGGCGATCCGCACGATCTACGCACAGCTCGACAGCGAGCGCTGCCGCGTCTGCACGGCACGAATCTTCAACGAATGCCAGGTCGCGCTGCCGGACGGGACGCCGCGCGCCTGAATCCCGTAGCCTGAGCGGTTCAGCGCGGGTGCGCGCGCGACGCTCCGCTCGCCCGATGGCAGAATGACGGTGCATCGCGAAACCAGGAGGGCTCACCCGTGACCGCACGGCAAGTCAGCCGCTTCGGCAGCGGCAATTCGGTGCAGCGCGTCGAGGACGACGCGTTGCTGCGGGGCGAAGGACGCTTCGCCGACAACCTGCCGGCCGCAGGCCAGCTCTACGCGTGCTTCGTCCGCTCTCCACATCCTCACGCGGCCCTGAAGCGTGTCGACGTCGGCGCCGCGGCCGCGATGCCCGGCGTGGTGCGAACCTTCACGGGCCGCGACCTGGCGGGCGCCGGCGTGCGGCCGATTCCGAACTCCGCGGATTTCAAGCGCAGCGACGGCTCGCCGACCGCAACCCCGCTGCGCCACGCGCTCGCCGTGGATACCGTGCGCTACGTCGGCGAAGCGGTCGCTGCGGTGATCGCCGAAGCACCGCACCAGGCGCGCGACGCCGCGGAGGCGGTGCAGATCGATTACGAGCCGCTGCCCGCAGTCGTCGATACCGTCGCCGCAACGGTTGCGGGCGCGCCGATCGTCGTCGCCGAAGCACCCGACAACATCGCGTGCGAGGCGCGGCACGGCGACCCCACCGCGGCCGCGAAGGCGTTCGGGCAGGCGAAGCACGTCGTCACGCTCGACCTCGTCAATCAGCGCCTCGCGCCCTCCCCGATCGAGCCGCGCTCGACGCTCGCGACCTACGACGAGGCGAGCGGCCGGCTGACGATCGTGACGAGCTGTCAGACGCCGACGGGCTTCCGTGATGAGCTCTGCGAGGCGGTGCTCGGCATACCGAAGGAGTCGGTGCGCGTCGTCGTCGGCGATGTGGGCGGCGGCTTCGGGATGAAGACGAATCTGTATCCAGAGGACGTCGTCGTCGCGTTCGCCGCGCGCGCGCTGAAGCGGTCGGTGCGCTTCACCGCCGAGCGCATCGAGGAGTTCCTCGCCGCGAGCCACGGGCGCGACGTCGTGAGCAAGGTAGAGCTCGCGCTCGATGCCGACGGACGCATCCTCGCGCTGCGCGTCGCGTCGCTCGCGAACGTCGGCGCCTACGCGACGCCAGCCGGCGTGGTGATCCAGTTGCTGATCGGTCCCTGGGTTGCGACGAGCATCTACGACATCCGCACGATCGACATCGGGATCAAGGCGGTGCTCACGCACACGCTGCCGACCGGCCCGTACCGCGGCGCCGGACGGCCCGAGGCGATCTACATGATCGAGCGGATGATGGATCAAGCCGCGCGGCAGACGGGCATCGATCGGATCGAGCTCCGCCGGCGCAACATGATCCGGCCCGAGCAGATGCCCTACAAGAACGCGATGGACAAGACCTACGACAGCGGAAAGTTCGCGCACATGATGGACCGCGCGCTCGCACTCGCCGACTGGAAGGGTTTCGCGGGGCGCGAAGCCGCGTCGCGCAGCAGGAACAAGCTCCGCGGGCAGGGGGTCGCGACGTTCATCGAGTGGACGGGCGCCGACGTCTTCGCCGAGGTCATCGACGTCACGGTATCGGGGGATGGAGCGATCGAGATCTTCACCGCCGCCCAGCCGATGGGACAGAGCCTCGCGACGACGTTCACGCAGCTTGCGGTCGACGTCTTCGGCGTGGCCGCAGACAGGATCAAGGTGCTGTTCGGCGACACCGACCGCGGCACGGGCTTCGGCAGCGCGGGATCGCGATCGCTGTTCGTCGTGGGATCGGCGGTGCGTGTCGCATCGGAGCGCACGGTTGCAAAGGCGCACGATCTCGCCGCGAAGGAGTTCGAAGCGGCAGCTGGCGACATCGAGTACCGCGAAGGCGTCTTCAGCATCGCGGGCACCGACCGCCGGATCGGTCTGTTCGAGCTCGCCGCGAAACAGGCCGGCCGGCGCATCGATCTGCACTCGTCGAGTTCGGTCGACGCGCCGAGCTGGCCCAACGGCTGCCACATCTGCGAAGTCGAAGTCGACCCGGATACCGGCGTCGTGGAGCTCGACGGCTACTGGTCGGTCAACGACGTCGGCCGCGTCGTCAATCCGATGGTCGTCGTCGGGCAGCTCGCGGGCGGCGCCCTCCAGGGGATCGGCCAGGCGCTCTCGGAGCGCTTCGTCTATGACGCGGAGACAGGCCAGGCGATCACGGCGAGCTTCATGGACTACGCCATTCCGCGCGCAGCGACGACCTGCGCATTCGAGATGACGATGGACGAATCGGCGCCCTGCCTCACCAATCCGATGGGCGTCAAGGGCGTCGGCGAGCTCGGCACGATCGGCGCCACACCCGCGGTCGTCAACGCGGTGGTCGACGCGCTCGCGCGCAACGGCTTCGCCGAGAGCGCGCAGAGGCTGCAGATGCCGCTAACCTCCGAACAGCTATGGCGAGCGATGCAGCGCTGAGGGATCTTGCCTCCGCGCCTCGTTGCAGGTAACGGTGCGCACCGATCGCCTCCAGCAGCTGTCGCAGCGTCGGCTGGCCGTGAGCCAGCGCCATCTTCGTTGAAGCGAACCGCAAAACCATACGCGCGCCAACGCCGCGCTCGTGTCCGCACGTGACGCCACGCACTGAGGTAAGGGGCTATTCGGCAGGCGGCGTGAGGGACGCCGCACGGCCTGGCGTCTCGACCCGATCGACATGGCGCACCCGGGCCGCCTGCCGCCATTGCCCCGGCGCCGTTCCCGACCGACGTCGAAACGCGCGTGTGAATGGACTTACGCCTGCATACCCCAGCGCCGCGGCAACGTCATCGAGCGCCATTTGCGTCGCCCCCAGCAACTGGCACGCAGCCTCGAAGCGCACGTCCTCCAGCACTTCCCGAAACGTCGTCCCCTGCGCCTTGAGACGACGATTCAAGGTGCGGCGATGCATTGCCAGCATCTCGGCGATCGCGTCTCCCGATGCGATCCCGCTCAGGAGCAGCACACGCAGCGAACGATGGAGTTTATCGATCAGATCTGGCTGAGGGAGTTCGCTCGCCTGCTTCTCCAGATTCCGCAGGGCTCGTGGATCCGCACCCGGTATCGGTCGCTTCAACCAGTGGGACGCAAAGCGTAGCGCGTTCACCTCGGAATCGAATCGCACGGGGGACCTGAACAGGCGGCGATATGGACTCGCGTCGGCTGGCGGCGCGTGTGCCACGAGGACCTCCGACGGCACCCAACTCGAGCCGCACAGCTCCCGCATGTAATTGATGATGGCAGCCAGCACTCCGTCGCAAAGCTGATATGCGCTTTGGATGCCCCGGTGATAAATGGCGTAGCCAAACTCCGCCACGGCACCCCGTTCCCGCAGGAACACGACCCCACCTTGGCTGTTGAGATGGTGATAGACGACGCCCAACCGCAGGCCGTCGCCCACGGTGGACGAGTGACGTATCAGCTCGCCGACCAGGCCCATCGTAGATAGATGCCAGGCCTGACCCACGAGGAGACCGATGTACTCGCATCCGCTCCGCCTCGCGCCTTCGTCGAACAACCGGCAGAACGTGGCATACGGAATGGTGTTTTCGGCGAACTCGAGCGCGGATGCGTCGAGACCGACGGCAGCCAGAACCGGGCCCGGATCGGTCCCTAACTGACGAAGAAGCGCCGGCACCACGGTGAGGGCGCCGACACGTTGTCGCCAGAGCTCCTCCTCGGCGCCGAAGACGGTAGCCGGGACGTTTCTTTCGACAGGGGACACGGTCGCGATTTTCCGGGAAAGCCGGCCCCCTGTCGAGAAATGTCAATCAAGTTGTCCTGAACTGCCGCCCTTGCTGTCCTGAACTGCCGCGACACGAGGCTGCGCGACGCGATACAAATCGCCCGCAGATTCGCGATTCGCCTTCAGTCTGCCGAGCAAACAAGGCCGCGTTGCTGGCGCAATCGGGGCCCGAGCACCTGTCACAAACCTTTCACAGGAGAGACACCGTGTACTTCACCGACGATTCCCTTTTCCCCGAAAACATGCAACCCACGATCATCACGGCGGCGCCTTTCGGTCCCGAGTGGCTTCCCGGAGACGTGGAGGACCTCCCCGTCACGTTCAAGGACCAGGTGCAGGCGGCGGTCGACTGCTACAACGCCGGCGCCACGATGCTGCACGTCCACGTCCGCGATCCCCAGACGGGACAGGGGTCGAGCAATTTCGACCAATACAACGAGTTCATCGGCATGCTGCGCAACGCGGTGCCGAAGATGATCCTGCAAGTCGGCGGATCGATCTCCTTTGCGCCACATACCGCGGAGGCGAAGGCGAAGTGGCTCGA
>Ga0335069_10005854_pt1 | contig 17996 bp, 13 predicted proteins | sample Lox_Sample_11_FD_206714 | JGI IMG/M metagenome (GOLD analysis project Ga0335069, IMG submission 206714) | Soil microbial communities from Loxahatchee National Wildlife Refuge, Florida, United States - Lox_Sample_1.1 | ecosystem: Environmental > Terrestrial > Soil > Wetlands | place: USA... | reverse complement strand
GACGGAAGCATGTATATGGGCGCTCTGTCCACGCCGCAAACCGAGGGGGCGCGGCCCTTGCACATTGAAATCATGGAAGAAGAGGGAAACAACGTAGCCGTCGGGTCGGCTGAGGTGGTCGGAATCGACGAGACTTCGGAGAACTTTTGGCAACGATTTAGCGGTGCCATCAATTCAGGAATCACATACGCAAAGGCCAACCAAACGACGCAATACACGCTGGGTGCGGACGCGCAATACATTCGAGAAAGATGGACCGCGGGTGCGAACTACACTTCAACGCTTACTAGCAACACCGGAGTCAACACTTCAACCCGCAACAACCTGCAGGGGAATTACCGTCATCTCATGCGTTGGAATAATTGGTTCTACACGGGAATCGGATCCTTACTTCAAAGCACCGAGCAGCAGATCCAGTTGCAAAGTAGTCTGGGAGGTGGGGTCGGACGTTATCTAAAGAGCACGAATCGTGCGATGGTCAGTCTTTTTGGTGGTATAGGCTACCAGAACACGCGATATACGGTGACAGACGTGCAATCGGCAAGCCAGAACACGGCCGCTGCAATGGTGGGTGTCGACGCAGCCCTCTTCAAGTTCGACAAAACCAACGTGAGCCTTACGGCGACTGCGCTACCAGCTTTGAACCAGCCCGGACGAATCTACAGCAACGTCAATGCGGGGTATTTTCTCAAGTTCTGGGGAGATTTTACCTGGAACATATCGTTTTATGGCAGCTGGGACAATCAACCGCCACTGAATTTCTCGGGCAGTGATTACGGGATGACTTCGGGGCTCGGCTGGAAGTTCGGAAACCACAGCAGCTCTAGCAAATAGATCGAACTGGGCGGTCCCGCCGGCACCCAATCGCATTCTGCATCATCACGTGCACTTGTGGGCCAGCCCCCAGGGTGTCAGTCCTGATCGTTCGAACTCGATCGCAGATATGCCAGGAGCAACTGATTTGATCCGATTACGAGTGCTTTTCATGGTCTAATGTGTCATCCGTTGGCCTGCATGCTGTTGAAAATACGTTCGTTTGATCATCAAGAATCGAATGCCGCGGCTTGAGCTATCATCGGGTAGTTCCGAGGTCGTTGCCGGTAACGCCTTAGCAGAGCGTATTTTTACAATCGTGAATTAGCTGTCGATTTTGATTGACGGGGGTCGAACTGCGGTCATGGTTGTGTCTCGAAAAGGCGCGAGCCTCCGGGTGCGGTCACGCTCGATCGTGCTGGGGTTCATCGTACTGCTCGGCCTTTGGGGGTTCTTCAGCCACGGCGCGGGACTTGTGCGCTGGGTGTCGCACACGGTGTCCCATGAGGTCGACCTGAGCTGGAATGCGCCCACTGATTCCACCCCGATCTCGGGCTATCACGTCTACCGGGCGGCGGCCGGCAGCTCTTCCTATCAGCTGTTGAATTGGACTGTCGTTACCCAGACCAAATTCGTGGACCTCACAGTACAAAGTGGTCACTCCTACGACTACTTCGTAAGGAGTGTCGATGCCTCTACAGGGGTTGAGAGCGGGCCGTCCAACACGGTCCGCGTAAAGGTTCCCTGGACCCCTAATCTCGGGAGACTCTTGAAGACCAAAGATCATTGATCGCTTTCCTGACAGGTTCGCTTGCAATTGACCTGCCCCGTTCTTCTCAGCCACTGCGTTTTCAGTGGTTGGATGAGCGTTGAGCTTCGCAGCAAGATCCTGTGGCCATTGCGGGCGCCAGAATATCTCCACATTCCCCGTTCCAGGCGAGTGGTGCTCTCGTTCCGCACATGCCAAACTGCATCAGGAGAGAAAGCAGGGGGGCGGGATATGGATTGGACGCCGGGTGGACAGAGTCAGGATATCGAAGACCGCCGGGGATCGGGCGGCGGCGGCTTTGGAATTGGCGGTGGAGGCCTCGGGATCGGCGGCGTGATCATCCTGCTGATCATCAGCGCGATTACCGGCAGAAACTTCTTCGCCGGGGGCGGTCCCTCGACAAACGTTGCAGACAGCGACCAGCCCGGAGGTCCGGTCTCGCAGACCTTTGAGGGAGAAGACCGCGATGTGCAACTGGTGAGCTTTGTGCTCGACGATGCCCAGCAGACATGGACGAAGATCTTTGCTGAGCACGGACGTGAGTATCGCCATGCGAAGCTGGTGCTCTATCGCGACATGACCTACTCAGGATGTGGCACGGCGCAGCAGGCCACGGGGCCCTTCTACTGCCCCGAAGACGAAAAAGTCTACATCGACCTCGGTTTCTGGCGCGAGCTCAAGCACATCGGCGGAGACACCGGCGACTTTGCGCAGGCGTACGTGATCGCGCATGAGCTTGGCCACCATGTACAGAAGCTGCTCGGCATCGAAGGTCGCATGCGCCGCCTTTCCCAGGCCTCTCAGGAAGAGCAGAACCCCCTCTCGGTGGATCTTGAGTTGCAGGCTGATTGCTTTGCCGGCGTCTGGGGTCACAGCACGCAGCAGCGCAACATTGTGCACGAGGATGACGTTGACAGCGCATTGAAGGCGGCAGCGGCCGTCGGCGATGACCACCTGCAGAGGATGAGCGGCCGCGCGGTCAGCCCCGAATCGTGGACGCATGGATCGAGCGCGCAGCGGACAGAATGGTTTCGCAAAGGCCTGGACGAAGGGGACGCGAACGGTTGTACTACCTTTGACGGAAGACTCTCGCCGTAGTGCTGGCTACAAGCGGCGAGTGGCTCCGATCCCAATAATTGTCCCTGGTTGCGGCGAGGGTGCCCCCGGTCCCTCGCACTCGTGGACCGGGGATCTGGAAACCGGCGTATCCTGGCTGTGCATGAAAGGCAAGCGCATTCGTTACCAGGGCCACCAGCCAACGTGATCTTCGCGGCGCTGAAAAGTCGCGCCCTTTCACATGGCCATTTTTGCAACCGGATCTAGTGGATTGTTCGCGATTTTCGCTGCATGTAATCCATCAGCAGGTATTCGCCGAGTGTGGCGGGCGTGGTGAAGTACGCTTTGCCGCGGCACATCTCCGACACTTTGTGCACAAACTGCACGAGCCCGAAGTCGGAGGCAAGCATGAACGTGTTGATCATCACGTTGGAGCGCTTGCATCGCGCCACCTCTTCGAGCGTCTCACTGACTACGAGCGGATCGAGACCGTAGGCGTTCTTGTAGATCCTGCCGTCGGGCAGCGTGAGCGCGGATGGCTTTCCGTCGGTGATCATCACGATCTGCTTCATGTCTTTGCGTTGTCGCGCCAGGATGCGCTGCGCCAGGCGAAGTCCCTCGCAGGTATTGGTGTAGTACGGTCCGACCTTGACCCGCGCAAGCTGCGAGACAGGCAGCTCCTCAGCAGAATCGTGAAAAAGCACCAGTGAAAGGGAATCGCCGGGATACTGCGTTCGAATAAGGTGCGAAAGCGCCATCGCAACCTTTTTTGCGGGTGTGAAGCGATCCTCTCCATACAGGATCATCGAGTGAGAGCAGTCGAGCATCACCACCGTGGCGCATGAACTCTGGTATTCGCACTGATGTACGTGGAGGTCGTCGTATTCCAGGTTCAGCGGCAGGCTGATGCCCTCGCGCGCGATCGCAGACTTGAGCGTGGTGATCGCGTCGAGGTTAAGCGTATCGCCGAACTCGTAGCGCTGCGATGCGCCATTGGCTTCAATGCCGGTGGCCCAGTGGCGTGTTTCGTGGCGGCCGAAGTTCGACTTGCCGAGTGAACCGAGCAGATCGCGAAGCGTCTTGTACCCAAGGAAGTCGAGGCTCTTGTCGGTGACTTCGAAGCGGACCTCGCCCTGCACATTGCCGGCCTGGCCCATCGCCCGCGAGACGCGCGCGGGATCCTGCCGCTCGGATGTGGAGATGTAGTCTTCCTGCTCCATGCGCTGGATGAGCTTTTCAATCAGTTCGTCCAGCTTGCCCTCCTGCGCCATCTGGTCGAGCGCCTCGCGCATACGGTCGTCGAAGAAATCCCCCGAACCGAGCAACTGGCGGAGAGCCTCGCGCAGGCTTTCGAGCGAATGGTCCTGCTTCTGAAAGCGGCTGGAAGGATCACGGAATCCGGAGTCGAGCAGGAAGTCGGAGAGAGCCTTCAGCAGGTCCTCCATGTCCATCTCGGAAGCCAGATCACCGACGAATTTGGTGTAGCGGACTCGCTTCATCACTCACACTGCGCTGTCATTCACAAGACGATCTACGTGCGAAGTTCTAGTTGAGGCCGCCGCGCCCTGTTGTACGCCGCGATCGTTGCCAGTCGTCAAACTCTATCTCGAGATCGGGGCGCTCCTTGCTTCGCGGCGTTTTCTCCTGTGCCGCGAATCCGCGCTCCTCGCTTCGACTCAGCTTGCGATGTGCCACCAGGCCTTCAAGCAGAAACTCCGCCGCGGCGACAACCTTCGGCGGGGCGTCTGAGGACGTTGTCTCCAGCGGAGAAATCTTCTCAAAGAGCCCCTGAATCCTCTTCAAGTCTGCAAGAGCAGCCGTACTGGGCTGATCGTCATCGAACTTGATCGTGCCGCCGAGGCTGAACCACTGCTCGATCTGCTGCGTCTCAACATCGGCGAAGTAGCGGTCGTAGATTTTGCCGACTGCATTGCGAATCAGCTCTCGCACCACCGTGTCGGCGCCGCGCATCTCGCCTTCGTATTCGAGTTCGAGCTTGCCTGTGATGCCCGGCAGTGCGGCGTAGATGTCGCTGATGCGCGGCACCGCCAGGTTCTCGCCGTGCAAGAGAGCGCGCCGTTCGGCGTTCGAAACAACGAGTTCCATCGTGGCGATGGGAAGGCGCTGGCTTACGCCGCTGCGCTTGTCGACTCTCTTATCCTCGCGGGCAGAGAACGCGACCTGCTCCACGACGGTCCTCACATAAGGAGGAATCTCGATGCGTGATGCGCCACGTTCCGACCAGGCCTCCTGCGCGGTGATCGCCATGCCCTCTTCGAGCGACTCGGGGTAATGGGTGCGTATCTCCGAGCCGATGCGATCTTTCAATGGCGTCACGATCTTGCCGCGCGCCGTGTAGTCCTCGGGGTTTGCGCTGAATACAAGCGCAACATCGAGCGCCAGCCGCACCGGGTATCCCTTGATCTGCACGTCGCCTTCCTGCATGATGTTGAAGAGCGCAACCTGGATCTTGCCCGCTAGGTCCGGTAACTCGTTTATGGCGAAGATGCCGCGATTGGCGCGAGGCAGCAGCCCGTAATGCATGGTGAGTTCGCTGGCGAGGTCCTGCCCGCCGCGCGCAGCCTTGATGGGATCAAGGTCTCCAATCAGGTCGGCAACCGTTACGTCCGGAGTGGCAAGCTTCTCGACGTAGCGCTCATCGCGGGAGAGCCATGCGATGGGCGTAGCATCGCCGCGTTCCGCAATGAGATCGCGGCATCTCCTGCAAAGAGGCCGGTAGGGATCATCCCGAATCTCGCAGCCGGCGATGCAGGGAAGACGCTCCTCGAGCAGGGCAGTAAGAGCACGCAGGATGCGGCTCTTGGCCTGCCCGCGAAGGCCGAGCAGAATGAAGTTCTGGCGCGAGAGGATCGCATTCACGATCTGCGGAACCACCGAATCTTCAAACCCGATGATGCCCGGAAAGAGAGTCTCCTTTCTCTTGAGCCGGCAAATCAGGTTGGCGCGCATCTCATCCTTGACTGTGCGCGTATTCAGACGTGCTTCGGAAAATTCGGCGCTGCGGCGCAGTTCCCCGAGCGTTTGGGGAAGAGGGTGAGCTGCCATCGATAGCTCCTGTTTCCGGCCCGACCAAACCGGGTGCGTTGATACTGTAGACGCGCGCCGCCGGTTTCCGGTGGTCCAACGCGGCGACGGTTTCACAATCTCAAAAGCTTCATTTCCAGACTGCAGCGCGATTCGCAATTTCGCCGATGATTCCACCGGCAACCCTGCGCGCCCCCCCGCGCCGCTGTCGCGTGCAGAAAAACTCAACTGTAACCCGCGTTTTTTCTGCCGTTTGGCGTCCGCGTCGTGCTGTAGAACCTGCCATCCGACTCTTCGCGGGCCGGAAGCCAGGTTGAATTGATATTCCGACGAACAGGGCGCGAAGGCAATGACTTTCTACGTGTGCCTCCTGGTCCGACGATGCGTGCTGGAAGTCTTAACGTCACGTCGCAGGGTGCGGTGAGCGGCGCTCTGAAGGTTAGCTTCACGGGGCAGAGAGCGATTCCCTGAGGCCCTTTCAGCGGGACTGGAGGCTGCGAAGAGCGAAATTATCCAGACGGGGCCGGTCTTTTCCCGCACGGCATGCACATCCAGGAAGTGGCAATGAGTCTGGCCAAACGCAAAGCGGCGCGGACATTCCTGGCCGCGCCGTTGATTGCCTGGGTCCGGAGTGGCTCCGGAGCAGTTCTCCCCTAGAAGAGATTCCAGAGTGACTGGTTGTAGACCTCGTGGTGATACTGCACCTCTGAGCCCTTTACGAAGGTGCCGAGTTCCCGTGGCGAGCGGTCGGCGGCTGCCTGCTTCAGGTCAACATAGCGGCCCTGGACATCGGGGCCGAGTATCTTCCCGATCCACTTCGATTCCCTGAAGTCATCGATTGCCTTGTAGATGTTGTCAGGCAGGAAGCGTCCCGGACCACGAAGATCGTTGAGGGTCGCAATCTCTCCATCGACGCCGGTCTTGAAGATCGAATAGAGAGCCAGGTAGGGGTTCGCGTCCGGCGCCACTGCGCGCACTTCCGTACGCATCGAGCGGTGGTTGCCGATCGGCACGCGCACCATGGCGCCGCGGTCGGTTGCTGAAGCGCGAATCTGATTCGGAGCTTCGAAGTGAGGGTCGAGGCGGCGGTACGCGTTCACGCTCGAGTTGAACACGAGGCAAAGATCGAGCGCGTGACTCAGAATGCGGTCCAGGAAATCCCATCCGAATTTGGAAAGCTGCTCTTCGCCCTTCTCGTCCCAGAAGAGGTTTGTCTTTCCCTTGGAGACCGACACGTTGGTGTGCATGCCGCTGCCGTTCACACCAACCACCGGCTTCGGCAGGAAGCAGGCCGTATAGCCGAGGTTGTTGGCGATCTGGCGGCACAGCAGCTTGTAAAGCTGAATCTGATCGGCTGCAGCCACCACCTCGCTGAAGTGGTAGTTGATTTCAAACTGGCTAGGGGCTACCTCGGGGTGATCCTTTTCGTTCTGGAAGCCCATCGCGCGCTGCACCTCCGCGGAGGTGTCGATAAACTGGCGCAGCGGATCAAGCGGAAGAACGTGATAGTAGCCGCCGGTGTTGATGAACTCGAACTTTCCCGTCTCGTGATACCGCTTTTCCGCATCGCGGCCGGCAAAGAGGAAGCCCTCAATCTCGTTGGCGGCGTTGAGGGTGTAGCCCTTCTCCTTGTAAAGCGAATCGGCGTAATTCTTGAGCACGCCGCGAATGTCGCCGGAATAGAGGGTTCCATCCTTATCGATGACGATGCCGAAGACAAGCACCTTTCCGTTGCCGAAGATGTCGGCCGGTACCCAGTAGAACGCGCTCCAGTCGATGCCAAGGCGCAGGTCGCTTTCCTTCTGCGCGGTGAATCCGCGAATGGAAGAACCGTCAAATGTCAGGTTTTCGTAGGCGCCGAGCAGAAACTTCTTGTCGTAGTCCAGGAGGTGCAGGCGGCCTTCAAGGTCAGAGAACAGAACTGTAACAGCCTTGATCCGCTTCTCGTCGGTGAGATATTTCAGCCGCTTCTCGCGGATTTCATTGATGTCCAACCGGTTTGCGCGGTCGGCCTTGGCTTCAAGGTTCTTCTCTTCCAGCTCTCCATACGGGAGAGCAAGAAAATTGCGGTACTCAGTCGACATGGTTCTCCTTCCGGGCAGGAAACTTGGATTGAGGCATTCAAGTGGTAGTTTAGGGTTCCAGACATAAGGAATCCGTGAAGATTGCCGGCCGGAAATGCGTCACCGGTGGCGAGCAACAAGCAACATCAGCAACAGAATCACAACTGGAATGAGTGCTAAAGCACCATAGTAAAGCACGGCGCGCGACTTGTGAGATTTTCGCTTGTCCCAGTTGCGAAGCTCGGGGCGGTCTTCGATGCCGACATCCTCAAGATGCTGCAAATCGTGTGCAAATTCTCCGGCTCGGGCGTACCTGTTTTGCGGATCCCGCTCGAGCGCCCGGTAGATTACCTCCTGCAACTCCGGCGAAATCGATGGCTCGGCCTTTGAAGGAGGATAGGGATGATTGAGCAGCCGGTCGTTCATCACCTCCATCGGTGACGAACCCGAGAACGGCAGCCGGCCAGTGAGCATTTCGTAGAGGATGACACCCATCGCATAGATGTCCGATCGTCCATCGCCTCGTTTCCCCTTGACCTGTTCCGGAGAGATGTAGTCTGCCGTTCCGAGAGTCGCGGTGAAGTTGGCGTAGGTCAGGCGCCGTGCCGAGGAGTCGCCGGCAATCCCGAAGTCGATCAGCTTGATGTTGTCCTTCGCATCCACCATGATGTTCTCAGGCTTCAAGTCGCGATGCACGACACCGTTCGCGTGGATGTACTCGAGGGCATCGACGACGTTGAGCGCGATGCGGATGGCTCGATCCTGCGAGATTCTTCCTTCGGCGAGAATCTGCCGGAGCAACCGCCCCTCACACCACTCCATCACCATGTATACCCGTGAGCGCTTGTCGCCGTCGTAGACGCGCATCACTCCCGGATGGTTCAGCTTCGCGCCGATTGCGGCTTCGCGCTGGAAGCGATCGAAGAGGATCGGATCAGCCTCCATGTCGGGGTGCGGGATCTTGAGTGCGACCTGCCGGTCGTCGCGCACGTCCACGGCGCGAAAGATCGATGCCATTCCGCTTTGGGCCACGGGCGCCTCAATGCGGTAGTGATCAATCTGCGAGCCGGTTTCTACGGTATCGAGAATACCCATCAGGAGCCTGTCTCCGCTCGAATGATTGCATCTACTTTATCGGGTATAGCGTCCGTCTCTCTAAGAAATTCGTAAGTCTTTCATTTCGCCGGGATCGCTCAGGATTCACGAGGGGAGCCGATAGGGCCGCCCGCGGTACATCCCCACCTGCTCCACCGAGCGGACCTTGATGACCACTGCTGTTGTGTTGTCGTGTCCATCCAGTTCAACAGCGCGTGATACCAGTTCCTGCGCGACGTCGTTCATGCTCTTGTTCTGCATGACGATTTCGGCGATCGTCGCCTCGGGCATCTCATCGTGCAGGCCGTCAGAGCAAAGCACGAGGACATCGCCCGGCTGAATGGTGAGCGCCGTTGTGTCCGGCGAAACGAACATTTCCGGGCCGAGCGACCGTATCAGCACATGGCGCGACTCCGACACCGCAATATCGCCCGCGGAAACCAGTCCCATCTTCCTTTGCTCGTTCACGAGTGTGTGGTCTTGTGTGATCTGCCTTGCTCTGCCGTTTCTGACCAGATAGCATCGCGAATCGCCAACATGCGAAACGACAGCCTGATCGTGCCGCAGAGCGCACGCAACTACCGTCGTCGCCATCTTCTTTCCGCGAAATTCAGGGGCCAGTGTTCGATCGTGTACAGCGGCGTTGGCATGTTGCACGAGCCGCGGCAACAGGCTGATCAGCATTGCGCCCGACTGGGCCTTCTCGAATTCATCCGTGAGAACCGAGACGGCCGTGGCGGAAGCGACCTCGCCGAGATCCAGTCCACCGACTCCATCGGCAACCGCGAACAGGTAACCGTGCGAGCGGGCCTGGTGCCGTGAATTAGGAATGAACGATCCCAACGAATCTTCGTTGTTGGTGCGAATCTTGCCGGGATCGCTTGCGTGTCCGAACACTACGTCCAACATTCAACCCTTGCCTCAGTCGTTCCCCATGCAATGCGGGACAATGTTTGTTGAATCTTCTGATGCTCGTTCTCCAAGAAGGCAACTGGGCGGTTCCATTCCCGGCCGCCCTTCGGAAGCCGGGAACGTGTGCCACCCAGTGTCTGCGCTTTGGTTGACAGTAAAGCGGCTTCAGAGTCGCTGTATCTCACGGGTGATGCTCTCAAGTGGCATTTTCCTCAAGAGAATGCCAACTCTCCGGATGCCGGACAGGCCACGGAAACTGAAGCCGCTCTCGTTACGACTTTGCCGTGACCTTCTGTGCAAGCAAAACAGTTTTTCCCTTCGACTTGGATGCGCGCAGGAAATAAACCGCGCCATACAAGCCCCACACCGCCGAGATGCCCAATGCAGCCAGCGGCTCCATTTTGGTTCCGAGGTTGAAGAACGGTCCGATAACGTAGAACGCCATGCAGACGAGGTTCGCGAGAAGGCCGAACCCGGGAATCAGCAGGTGCCTCACAAAGCTGTGATCAGGCCGTTTGTTGAATGCGATGATGCAAAGCAGGCAGCTTAGAGCGTAAAGAATGAACGTGCCGAAATTCGACGTCAGGGTGATGGTCAGGAGTGAATTCGGCATTGCGGCGAGCTTGTCGTGCGTAGAATACCCGAAGCTCGACAAGATGCCATGCGGGAGCGCCGCAATGGTTGCGTCGGTGGGCGCACTGGCGTCGGCAAAGACGAAGCTGACGGCAAGCGTTCCCAGTACGGCGGAGATGCATGCGAGAGTCCAGATGGCACGGCGCGGCGTGAGCGACTCGGCATGCAGAAGACCGAAGTGCTCGGGGGCCTCATCGTCCTTGCCCATCGCGTAGGTCACGCGAGCGCCGGTGTTCATGCAACTCAGCGTGGTGCCGATCAGCGCAAGGAACACCGTGACCGCCTCAGCGAGCATGAAGTACTTTCCATGCCCCTGGCCGAGTAGTGCGTCTCCCACGATGATCATCATGTCGCCGATTGGAGCGGCGGAGCCTGCCGCGCTCTGCATCGTGTATCCCGAGTTGAGAAAGTAGTTTGCCGCAAAATACTCGATCAGGTAGCAGATCAACCCCTGGATCAGCAGCGATGCGATCACCGCGATGGGAATATGCTTGGTTGGATTTTTCGCTTCGCCTCCCATCGCCGTAACGGATTCAAAGCCCACAAGGATCAGAATTGCAACCGTCGCCTGAATGAACATCCAGTTGAAGTTGTGGATGGAGACCACGGACTTTGCGGAAGTATGCGTCAGCATGTTTCCGCTGCTGTCCTTTTCCGGATAGTCGATCGTGAAGGGTACCGGTTTGCCGGCGGAATCCAATAGCGGCTGAGGCACGCCACCCGAATCGCGAATGGTTGCGCCGGTCTTGTCGGTGGCGAACTGATAAGTGTAGGTTGCCAAAGTCTGCGTGTCGTACTGGAAGGCGGGTGACCCTGCAGGATGGTTGACGCGGTAACCCAGCGCTAGCACGCTGAAGACAAGCAGGGCCGAGATTTGCACGATGTTGATGGCAATATTGACGGCGGTCGAAGCGCCCGCGCCCTTTTGCGCAATCCATGCGACAAAGAAGGAGAAGACGATCGCTACCAGCGCCATGAACACCGGCCCAGGGTTTGCGCCGCTGATGAAGTTCGGATACAGGAAGCCGACAACGTACCCCACGAAGACACCCGTAACCGCAACCATCACGCCGGGATAGACCCAGTAGTAGAGATGCGAGCCCCAGCCAACGATGAACTTTGCGACGCGGGCGTATTTGAACGCCTTGTCTTTGGAGAGCAGTGCCTGCTCTGCGTAGTAGTAGCTTGAGCCGGTGCCGGGATAGAGTTTGGAGATCTCCGCGTACGACACAGCCGTTGCAAGACAGAGCAGCAGCGCCGCAAAGATTCCCATCCACATCGCGGGTGCGGTTGATGGCTGGCCGGCAACACCCGTTGTTGCCTGGATGAAGAAGGTGAGCCATAGAAAGGCGCCCGGGGCAATGAGCGCCATTGCGTTGCTGGTCAACCCGGTGAGGCCCAGGGTCGCCTGCATTTGTGGTGCTTTCTGATCCGCCATGAACATTCTCCTGGAAATTGAATTTCTTGGGTCTTGTTCCCCGGCTTGTGCCTCCGGGTCTCTCTTTGGCTCGCCCGGTGCGATCTCCGGGCCCCATTCAACTGCTTGCAGGTTCACGTGAATGCCAGGTGCGCCGTGATGAAGAGGAAATGAAGAAACAAGATTCTCTGCACGCCCTTTCGCGGCGACAAGCATTCGTTACCCAGCGGCTATTTCTCAGTTACGTTGTGGCCGAAGATGAAGCCGACCTCAGCGATACCGCGCACCTGGTCGGCATCCGTACCGGTGCCGCCGAACGCTGCACCAGGCGCGTAGCTCGAGGCGTGAGTCCAGGAAACATCACCGCGGAAGAAGAGACCGCCATACTGAAATGTCGGCGTCGCGGTAAAACTCGTGCCATTGCTACCGGGACCGAAAATCAGGTTGACGGATCCCTCGGCTGTGCTTCCTGAACTGGTGATGTATTCCACGCGCGCCGGAAGCGAGAAGCCATGCTTGAAGGCTTTGCTCACCAGGAGCGCACCGCCGTTTGTCGATGCACCCTTCCCAACGCCAACAGCCGGGTTGGTTGGAACGTTGCTGTACTGGTAGTACGGCTGAATGATCCATGTGCCCTTGGTGTAGGTATAGACCACGGCGTACATGGTGCTGTTGTTCTGAACCGGGGTAGCCAGCGTCTGCCAGGCCGTCTGACTCAGGTTCCCCATTCCTTCAAAGATCAGGCTATGAGGTCCTTTGACGAATGCCAGAGATCCGCTGAGCCATGAATACCGGTTGGAATAGTAGCCGTCGTTCCAGCTAAATGAAGCAGTGAGGTATTTGCCTAGTGCCTGATTCACCTGGATTCCGCGGTTGACTGCATTTTCCTGATTCCACAGAAGTCCGCGCTCAATGTTCATGTTCTGGAACGTGAAGGTGGATTCTGCGCCCAGCAGCGTCGGCAGAGCGCCGATCATGAATTGCGTCGTCTTTCCCGCCTGGATCTTCGCGAACGCCACTGGGACTGGCCCGAAGAAGTCGCTGACGGTCTTGTCGGCGGCTAGAAACGGCGTTCCGAGCGCCGGAAGCGTGTAGGCGCCGGCTTGAATGAAGTACTGGAACTTTCCGTCGGCCTTCTGAATAAAGATCTGACCGTTGCTCAGCGCGGCCTGCTCGTCTTTGTCACCCGGGACATGATTGCTCTGCACAAGACCAGAGCCGGTGACAATGCCATTTGCGGCGATCTTACCCAAAGGTCCGGCGTCGAACATGGCCGGAGGCAACCATTGCAACGGGCCGGTCACGGCCGGCGTGCTGAGCGGAGTCGGTGCGGGAGCCGCATCCGCGGGGGCAGCGGCTGCAGCAGCGGGTGCGGCAGCTACGGCAGCGGCGGGAGCAGGAGAGGCAGATGTGCTTGTCTGTGCATAAGCGGAACCCATAGCCGCAACTGCCAGTGCTGCACCAATGATTGATCTAAGAATGATCTGATTCTGCTTGATGAACATCGACACAAGTCCTCCGAAAAGAAATTTGTGATATGACGCTGTGAGAAATCGGACAGGGCCCACTGACTCCAACGTGTTACGGACCTCCGGGCAAGTCTTTTCCTTTGAGCCACACAAATTTGTGTGCCTCAAATGGGGCAAGGTTGAAGGATTCACTTGCGCTGAGCGCTGAGCGCTGCTTTCCAGGAACGGTTGATCGATGCGGCTACCACTAGTAATGCAAAGCAGCCATAAAGAACAGATGAGGAATCAAAAAAAGAATTGATTCCCTGCGTGTGGCTCAACCTTATGAATGCGAGTGGTTGTGCTGTGCGTTACACCTGTCCCGATAAAGATCCCATCAAGAAGCTGTTAAAATTACTTCCAATCTCCTGCGCAAAGATGCCCCGCTCGGTCAGAGCAGGAAAAACCCGACAACGCAGGAGGCTCCCCCGGAATTGTTCCACCTGCATCAGTTTTTCTGGCGAAGCGAGATGAAGGTCCGCGACCATCGCTGCAATCATTCCGAAGCGCAGGACGCATTTCACGTTTCGGGATTCGCGGGCACGACCCGTTTGGCTGGTGTGACTCTATCCCGTGGCTTCGGCACAGAAAGGCTGGTAGCCGGTTGTCTGGTACATCTATTCCTCTTCGCACGGCTCTCGGGACACGTCGAGTACGTGGCTCGAAGGCGTTTCTTTTTTCGATGGAATGCGCGCTGGGGATTGTGTCAATCGTTCTGCTGGGGGCGCTGGCTCACTGGCTGCAATGGCTTCTTCCGGTCGCAGTCCTGCTGTACCTTTTGATCGTTGTGCCCACTGCGCTGCTCTGCGGTTTCTGGCAGGCTGTCATCGTTTCGTTCTCCGCTGTGGCTGTCCAGGTTTACTTTTCGGCGAGGCAGGCACGGCTCGATTTTGCCAGCGATACCGCCAATTCCGTCACGCTACTGGCCTTCATCCTCACCTCGCTCGTTGTCAGCCGGCTTTCTGCGCGCGTCACGGAACATGCCCGGGAATCCGAATCCTGGGGCGGCCAGATGCACGACCTTTACGAGTTCACACGGCGTACATTGCAGATGAACCTCCACGTCGAGCCCGGTGCGCAACTTGCTGAACTGGTCCACGAAATCTTCGCATTGGAAGCGGTCGTCCTCTATGATGCGGATCTGCACGAAACCTACCAGGCCGGCTTTTGGGCAGTCGATCCGCAGGAGCTCGCGCAAAACGTCTACTTCTTTGAAACATCGGACGACGATCCAGCGACGGGAATCGGCAAGCGCGTCGTTCGCCTGGGCACCGTCCCGATCGGCAGCCTCGTGGTGCGCGGTGAAACCAGTCCGCTGACCAACAACGCGATCGCCTCTCTGATCGCCATCACCTTCGATCGCTATCGCGCCTTCGCCAATGAGACCCGCATCGAATCAGAGCGACAGACAGAGCAGCTCCGCTCGACCGTGCTCGACAGTCTGGCCCATGCGTATAAGACGCCCCTCACCGCGATCCGGGCTGCTTCAACGGAACTCAACGAGATGGGAAAGCTCTCCGCCGGGCAAAGCGAACTCGTTTCTCTCATCAACGAGCAAGCCGATCTACTCAACGAACTTACCACCCGCCTTCTTACGACTGCGCGCCTCGATGGCGGCGAGGTCACCGTTCGCGCAGTTCCTGTGGGCGTCGGAGCGCTGATCGATGAGGTCGTGAGCAGTCTCAGCGATCGCCTCGCCAGCATGAAGGTCTCCATCGATTTGCCGGATGATGGCCTGATCCTGTGCTGCGACAGGCGGTTGATGGTGATGCTCCTAACGCAGTACGTTGACAACGCCTGCAAGTATGCGATCTTCGGCACGACCATTACGATTCGGGCTGTACAGTCGAAGGCCGAGGTCATATTCTCGGTGCACAGCATCGGTCCTGTCATCCCCATGGCTGACCGCGAACGGATCTTCGATCGCTACTATCGCTCCTCGAACTCCTCGAACCGTGCGGCTGGCACAGGCATCGGACTCTCCGTGGCCAAGCGTGCGGCAGGGATTCATGGAGGATATGTCTGGGTGACGAGCGACGAGGATGAAGGCACGACCTTTTATGCGGCAATCCCAGCCCAGGCACGAAAGAGGGGAACACAATGAACCAGCCCGCAATTCGCGTTCTCGTTGTCGATGACGAAGCAGCCATCCGCCGTGCACTCAGGCCGCCACTCACGGAACTCGGTTTCCAGTTTGCAGAGGCTTCGCGCGGCGAGGAGGCTCTGCAACTGCTGCGTTCGGGCACATATGACGTCGTCCTGCTCGACATCAACATGCCCGGGATCGGGGGCATTGAGACGCTGCGCCGCATTCGCTCGTTTGCGCCACGCCTCCCGGTGCTCATGGTCACCGTACGCGAGGGAGAAGAGGAAAAGGTCGAGGCGCTCGAACTCGGCGCGGACGACTACATTACCAAGCCGTTCAGCATTCGCGAACTCATCGCTCGAATTCGCACCGCTGTCCGGCGCGTGCACGCGCCTGCGCGTGCCGAAGACGCGCCCATCGAGATCGGCGAAATCCGCCTCACGCCGGCCCGACGGAGCGTCACCAAGCGCGGGCAGCAGGTGCACCTTACTCGCAAGGAGTATGACATCCTCTATTGTCTGATGAGCCGCGCCGGCCGCGTGGTCACCTACGCCAAGCTGCTGACCGCTGTCTGGGGCGCCGACTGCCGCGAAGAGGTGGAGTACCTGCGCACCTTCATTCGCCAGCTTCGCAAGAAGATCGAAGATGATCCCTCGCACCCGATCTATCTGCTCACTGACGTATACGTGGGGTATCGCTTCGCCGATGCGCAGATGCTGCAAAGCGAAACCCCCGAGGAATCCGCAAGGATGCCGGCCGCGGAAGGAACCCCAGACAGAGTTCTGTGACGCCAGGAAATGGACGCTCTTCAGCCGTGCCAGGGAGCAGGGAAGCAAGGAACAGATGCCGTCACAGCGCGAGGGGTTGAAACAGTGATACATTTGCTGCCCGAATGATCGATCGAAGTTCATTTGGGCGCCAGGTTCTGGGCTGGGCGGCGATTGCTGTCGCCACCGGTCTGGCATGCGTGTGGGGGTGGTGGGGCAGCATAGAGAACTTTCACGAGGGCTGGTTTCTCCCGGCTATCTGGATGAATATCCGGCTGCTGTTTGTGCAATACCTGAGCCCGATGCTGACCTTGATGCTGGTGAGCGCGCTCGCGCTCCGCTTCCCTAGGTTGGCAATGCCGGTGATGGTGGGGAGCGCCGTGGCAGTTGGCTGGTACTTCCGAGGCAGCAGAGCAGGAATCGTACTAATTGCAATCCCGCTGGTTGTGCTGGGTATTCTTTTTGCTTTAGGCCGGCCGGAGCCGCGCCGGTGGGCATGGCGATGCCTGCTTGGGTTGCCGCTGGCGACGGCATTTGTGTTCGGCACGTATCCCGGCTGGATGGCGATGCACCGCTTCGATGACGGCAATTTTGGGATGCGCCAAATCGCCGGCAATGGCGTGACACTGGTGTGGGCGCCAGAAGGTCCAGGCTGGCCGGAGAACGGCGTCTCGTGGTACACGGCGATGGATAGCTGCGCACGACTCTTCGCAGATGGACGTTCGCTTGCCGATACGCCTCAAAATGTGTGGCGGCTGCCGACGATCGAGGAAGTGGTCCGATCGCTGGTTTTTCGCGGGAACAACGCAGCGGGAACGTGGGATCCAGTGTTGCACAGAGCCGAATTCCAGCACACTCCGGACAAGGACTCGCCGCTGTGGAAGGTTCACTCCCAGGTTATTTACTGGTGGACAAGCTCAGAGCTGGATCAAGAGCATGCGTATTACGTCACGAGCAATGGCTACGTTCACACAGTTCCCAAGCGAATCAAGCCCGGCTACCTCGCCTACAGGTGTGTCGCGGAGCCGGGAAAGGTGAAGATACCGTAGGCGGGGTAGATACACACATGGAAAACGTTGGGGCAGATCACAACCTGTCGAGGTGCCCCATCGCGCACCCCGATCAGGGCCGTAGCGTTCGGTCCTGATTAGCCTTGAACACGCGCAGGCAGTCCCTCTACTCGTCGTAATGGAGCAGGCTGAAGACGTCGTACTCCTTGAACCGGTCGCGGCCCTTCAGGAAATCGAGTTCCACGGCAAACCCAAGGCCTGTGATTTCGCCACCGAGCTGCTTCACCAGCTTTACGGTGGCTTGCATCGTGCCGCCCGTGGCGAGCAGATCGTCCACCAGAATCACGCGCTGACCGGGCTGGATCGCATCCATGTGGATCTCGAGCGTATCGGAACCATACTCAAGGTCATACGTGACGCGCGCTACCGGCGCAGGCAGTTTGCGCGGCTTCCGCACCGGCACGAATCCTGCATTCAGCCGGTATGCCAGGGCAGGCCCGAAGATGAAGCCCCGCGCCTCAATGCCAAGAACAAGGTCCACTTTGCGCTCGATATAGTGCGCCGCCAGCGCATCAATCAACCCTGCAAAGCCAGTCTTGTCTTTGAGCAGCGTCGTAATGTCGTAGAACAGAATCCCCGGTTTAGGAAAATCGGGCACCGTGCGTACCAGTTCCTTCAGCGATTCAACGTCAATGGGCTTTATCGTTTCGCGCACTTCCGCTTGCTCCTCAAGTCTTCGCAAAGATTTCCGGAAGGGAACCGATGGGGAGAAGGGTCTTCTTCCTTACCGATTATAGAAGAGCGCGAAACACGGAGTTGGGA
>Ga0335069_10005853_pt1 | contig 17996 bp, 14 predicted proteins | sample Lox_Sample_11_FD_206714 | JGI IMG/M metagenome (GOLD analysis project Ga0335069, IMG submission 206714) | Soil microbial communities from Loxahatchee National Wildlife Refuge, Florida, United States - Lox_Sample_1.1 | ecosystem: Environmental > Terrestrial > Soil > Wetlands | place: USA... | reverse complement strand
TCGCGCGTGGGTGGTGCGGCATCGCGTGTGGGTGCCGGTGCGGCATCGCGCGTGTGCGTGGGCGACGGCGTGGTCGCGTGTGCAGGCGCAGGTACACGCGAAGACGGCGCGGGCGACGGCCGCGTCCCGAAAGCCAGCACGGATGTGAGACCACCTGGCGGTGCGGGAGCGCGCGGTGTTGACTCGGGTCTGGGCTCCGCTGCCTGCGGTACCGGGTCGGGCGGCTCATGGCCCAATGAGGCCATCGTGGCCAGCACGTCCGGATCGATTTCCACTTCCACCTGCGTGTCCACCAGCTCGAGCTCGCTGGCGGGCGGTGTGTCGGTCCGGGCACGCTCGCGCTCTGCGCGCGCGGCGTCTTCTGCTTCCAGCCTGAGTGCATTGAAGGTGCCGGTGGCGGCCTTGAACTCGGGGCTGGGGGGTTGTTCGATGAATACCTTGGACACATCCGTGGAGTCGGGATTGAACTCCAGTGCTTCCTCGGAGATGTCCTCGTAGTCGGTGGAGGCAGGCAGTGCGGGAGTGGAAGGCGTCGCGGCCGACGGCACGGCAGCTGCTGCAGGGGGTGCCACCGCGGCCGGCGAGATAGCTGGCGTGGCGGCAGCTCTGGGTGCAGCGCCTTGCGCGGGTGCTGCCGCGGGTTTGGGCAGCGACGCATTTCGTGAGGCGGTGTCGGGAGCCACAGGTGCCGGGGCACGAGGAGGTGGCTCTACTGCAGGGCTTGCGGGGGTCTCAGGTACGAATCGCGTGCGCGCTGTGGAAGACAGGTCGCCGGGTTTGCTGAGGCTCGCTGTGCTCGAGAGATCCGGTGAGGCTTGGCGCACCGTGCCGGCGGAAGCGCCGTCGCCAACCTTACGCGTACTTCCCGTCGCAGCCGGATCCGCGGGCTTGTGCAGCGTCCCGGTCGTTGACGTATCCGGCTTGCGCATTCGCCCGGTGGCGCCCGCCGCCGCCGAACTGCCGCGCCCTGACGATGGTTGCTCGGGAGTCGGTTGCGGATGCAGGCCCGTAGCGCCTGGCTGGCGATCGTCCGAGAGGCGCGCCAGCGCGTTGAACACATTTGAACAGCGCCCACAGCGCACGTAGCCCTGAGCGACACGCAGATCCGCGGCCGTCACGACGAGCGTCAAGGCGCACTTGGGACAGACTGTAAACATCTCTTACCAGCCGGTGCGCAGCGCGGTTCCCGCCAGACCGACCCAGCCCTCGCGGCTGCCGAACCGGCCCATATCAAAGCATGCGCTGTAAGCCTGTGTCACGTCTGCCGCTTCCGCTTCCAGCAGGCCCGCCAGCACCAGACGGCCTCCCGGCCTCACCAGTGACGTGAACGTGGGCGCGAGCGAGCACAGTGGACCCGAGAGGATGTTCGCGACCAGAATATCCGCACCGGCGCGCAGTTCAGCGACCGATTCCCGGATCCTGACCTGCGATTGCACGCGGTTGTCGGCTGCATTTTCCCGGGTGGCCGTCCGTGCCTGCGGATCGATATCGAAGCATTGAGCTTCGTGCGCGCCGAGCTTCACGGCGGCTATGGCCAGAATGCCCGAGCCGCACCCGAAATCGATGACACGGTCGCCCGGGCGCACATGGCCGTCGAGCCATTCCAGACACAAGGCCGTCGTGGCATGCGTACCCGTACCGAACGCCAGGCCGGGATCCAGCCTGACGATGGCCGCGCCCGCCTCCGTGACTTCCTCGTGCCGTGGGCAGACCCACAGTCGTTTGCCGAAGCGCATCGCGTGAAAGTCACGCAGCCACTCGCGTTCCCACGCGCGCTCTTCGAGCCACTGCGAATCAATCGAGCCGGCAGGCAGTGCGAGCGCCTGAGCCAGGAGTTGAGTCAGCGCCGCGTGATCCACGGTGCCGGGGAACAAGGCCGTGACGCGCGTGGTGCGCCAGAGGCGGAACTCACCCGGTGCCGGTTCGAGCACTGGATCGTCGGCGGCGTCGGCGAACGTCACCGAGCAGGCGCCACAGTCCAGGCACACTTGCTCGGCGCCATCCGGGTCAAGCAGACCCAGTTCGAAGGAGAGTTGCCACCAGCCCGGCATTGCGCGTGCCTCCGCAGGCCAGTCGGCGCAGCGGGCGGCGCGCCGAACGTGAGCTGTCACCTCAACCCGAGGCGCCGTTCCAGGTAATGGATGTCCGTGCCGCCTTTCTGGAAGGCGGCATGGTTGAAGATCTCCTGGTGCAGCGGCACGTTGGTCTTGATCCCCTCGATCACCATCTCCGCCAGGGCATTCTTCATGCGCGCGATGGCCGCCTCGCGACTCTCGCCGTAGGCAATGATCTTGCCGATCAGCGAGTCGTAGTTGGGCGGCACGTTGTAGCCGGAGTAGATGTGGCTGTCGACGCGTACGCCCGGTCCACCCGGCGCATGCCACAGCCGGATGGGTCCCGGGGAGGGCATGAAAGTCTTGGCGTCCTCGGCGTTGATGCGGCATTCGATCGCATGCCCGCGGATCTGCACATCGCTTTGCACGTAGGGCAGCTGCTCGCCCGCCGCGATCAGCAATTGCGCCTTCACCAGATCGATTCCGGTGATGAGCTCCGTCACCGGATGCTCCACCTGGATGCGGGTGTTCATCTCGATGAAGTAGAACTCGCCGTCCTGGAACAGGAACTCCAGCGTGCCGGCGCTGCGGTAACCAACAGCCTTGCAGGCCTCGACACAGCGTTCGCCCATGATGCGACGCTGCCGCGCCGTGATCCCCGGGGCCGGGGCCTCCTCGATCACTTTCTGATGGCGGCGCTGCATGGAACAGTCACGCTCGCCGAGGTGGATGACGTTGCCGTATCCGTCGGCGAGTACCTGGAATTCGATGTGCCGCGGCCGTTCCAGGAACTTCTCCATGTACACCTGATCGTTGCCGAAGGCGGCGCGCGCCTCGGCGCGCGTGATCCCGATCGCGTTCAGCAGCGAGGCCTCGCTGTGCACCACGCGCATGCCACGCCCGCCACCACCGCCGGATGCCTTGATGATGACCGGATACCCGATGTCGCGCGCGATCCGCAGGTTCTCGTCCGCGTCATCGCCCAGGGGTCCGTCCGATCCGGGCACGCACGGTACCCCGTGCGACTTCATCACGCGGATGGCCGACACCTTGTCGCCCATCATCCGGATGGTTTCCGCCTTCGGCCCCACGAACACGAAACCGCTGTTCTCCACGCGCTCGGCGAAGTCGGCGTTCTCGGACAGGAAGCCGTAGCCTGGATGGATGGCGACCGAATCGGTGACCTCGGCGGCGCTGATGATGGCCGGCATGTTGAGATAGCTGCCGGCGGAGGGCGGCGGACCGATGCAGACCGACTCATCCGCCAGCAGCACGTGCTTGAGGCTGTAGTCGGCCATCGAATGCACGGCCACCGTCTTGATGCCGAGCTCGCGGCAGGCGCGCAGGATGCGCAGAGCGATCTCGCCGCGGTTGGCGATGACGACCTTCTCGAGCATGGCGGGGCTATTCGACGACGAACAGCGGCTGGCCGAACTCGACCGGGTCGCCGCTGCGGGCCATGATGGAGGTGACCCGGCCGGCGCGGTCCGCTTCGATCTGGTTCATCATCTTCATCGCTTCGATGATGCACAGGACCTGGCCCACCTTGATCTCATCGCCGATCTCGATGAACGGCTTGGCCCCTGGGGAGGGCGCGCCGTAGAAGGTGCCCACCATCGGCGCGGTGATCACGTGCTCGTTGGCTTTCGCCTTGGGAGCAGGCGCCTCGGGTGCCGCCGCCTTGGCCGGCCCCGGCAGGGGCGCACTCATGGGGAGGCTCGCGACGTGAGCGATCTGATGCGCCGCCAGGCCACCCGTGGGCATGCGGCTGATGCGCAGGGCTTCCTCGCCTTCCTTGATCTCGATCTCCGCGATACCGGATTCCTCCAGCAGCTCGATCAGTTTCTTGATTTTTCGAATATCCATACCGGGAATGCTCCCCTTTGCAATTCCGTGACCTGTTGATGGGCGGGCGGCGGTGTGCGCCTGTTCCGACTTATTCTTGCGCGCGCGCCAGCAGGCGCGCGGCGGCCCGCACCGCCAGCTCGTAGCCGAAAGCACCCACGCCGGTGATGACACCGGCGGCGATGTCGGAGAAGTAGGAATGCCCGCGAAAGCTCTCGCGGGCATGAATGTTCGACAGATGGACCTCGATGAAGGGCAGCTTCACGGCCAGCAGCGCATCGCGCAGGGCGATGCTCGTGTGCGTGAAGGCGCCTGGATTGAAGATGACACAGCCCACCGCCGCGGCCGGCGCCGCGTGGATCCGGCCGATGAGCTCGTGTTCGGCGTTGCTCTGGAAGCTATCCAGCTCCAGGCCCAATTCGCGGGCGAGTTCGGTCGCGCGCTGTTCGATCGACTGCAGGCTGTCCGCTCCGTAGACCCCCGGCTCGCGGCTGCCAAGCAGGTTCAGATTCGGACCATTGAGGAGAAGCACACGCGCCATGCCAGCCCGTTTCGCGACAGAAGCGGCGGCGAATGTAACCTAATTCGCGCCGATTGGGGTACTTCCGGGCGCGATTGGCGGGGATCTAGGGACTTTGGCCGGGTGGCGGAGGCGTCCGGGCACGCTGCGCGGCCAGGGCCGCCATGGCATCGGCGATCTCGTGCCGGGCGGTGGCCAGCTCGAGCGTACCGCGATCGACGCTGCCCACCTTCTCAAGGATCAGCCCCGCATCATCCGCGTGCAGTTCGCCCACCTTGAGCGTCACGATCCGCCCCTGGCGGTCCACGAAAACGCTGAACGGAAACAGCGTATCCATTCCGAAGGCGGCAATGGCATCCAGCCCGTCCTGCTCGCCGACCAGCACAGGATAATCGATGCCCATCTCATGTGAGTAGCGCTGTACGGCGTCGCGGAAGTCCACCGCGATTCCGATGACTTCCAGGCCCTCGGCCGAGTGCTGCCGGCGCAGGCTCTTGAGCAACGGGATCTCGCGTCGGCAGGGGGCGCACCAGGTGGCCCAGAAATTGATGATGAGTGGCCGTCCGCGCCACTCGGTGAGCGCGTGGCGAGTCCCTGCCGTATCGGCCAGCGACAGGTCCGGCAGTACCACGGGAATCGGGTGCTTGGGCGAGGAGGCTTCCGGGCTGGCCAGCTGGGCCGGGCTGGCCGGGTTGGGGGGAACAGAGGACCCACCCGTCGCGTCTGACACCGGTTGCGCGACCCCTGCACCCGCCGGGTGGCGCTGACCCAGCCAGTGGGCTGCCAGGAATCCGCAGAGTCCCCCGGCGCAGACGACGACGAGGGCCAGCCCGAGACCGCGGCCCGTCACGTGGGGCCGGTTGCCATGGCACGCCGCGCCAGCGAGGCGAACTCGGCGGCCTTCATGAAGCCCACCACGCGGAAGTTGCGGCGTTCGGCGCCGTCGACACCGTAGAACGCGATGGTCGGAGGACCGAAGATCCCGAAGTAGCGCAGCAGCGCCTGGTCTTTATCATCATTGCGCGTCACATCGGCATGAAGCAGCACCGCGTTGGAGAGCGCCGCCTGCACCTGGGGATCGCTGAAGGTATAGCGCTCCATCTCCTTGCAGGAAGCGCACCAGTCCGCATAGAAGTCGAGCATCACCGGTTTGCCGCCGGCATGGGCCTGCGCCACGCGCCGCTGCAGATCATCGACCGACTTGATGGTCTCGAACACGAGCGCGGAGCCGCGGGCTTCCGGCGCGGAGGCGCCTGAGGCGACGCGCAGATTGCCCAGCGGCTGCAGCGGATCGCTGCCGCCCGAGGCGACGCCAATCAGCAGGATGACACCGTAGATGAGTGCGAGCAGACCGGCGGCGCGCACGGCCGCCGGTGCGGGCCCGCCGTCACGCGCCTTGAGCGCGAAGACCCAGAAGCCCGTGATCACCGCGAGCGCGGACCACAGCAGCATGCCGACACCACCGGGAATGAGCGGCTGAAGGAAATAGATCGCGACGCCCAGGAACAGCACGCCGAACAGCGATTTGATGGTGTCCATCCACGGCCCGACCTTCGGCAGCAGCGAGCCGGCTGATGCGCCCACCAGCAGCAACGGCACGCCCATCCCGAGGCCGGTGGCATATAGCGCCGCAGCGCCACGCGCGACCTTGCCCGTCTGGCTGATGACCGACAGCGCGGCGATCAGCGCCGGCGCCACGCAGGCGGTGACGACCAGGGCCGACAGGGCCCCCATGACGAAGCAGCCCACATAGGTACCGGATTTCTGCCGGTTGCTGACATCGGTGAGACGCGTCTGGATGGCACTGGGCATCTGCAGCGTGTACGCACCAAACATCGCGAGTGCCAGCGCCACGAAGATGGCAACGAATACGGCGACGACCAGCGGCTGCTGGAAGAAGGCCTGGGGAGCCTGCTTAAAGAGCACCACGAAGCCAGCACCCGCCGCGGCGTACGTCAGGGCCATTCCCTGGACATAAGAGAACGCCAGCGAAAACCCGCGGGCCGCCGTGATCTTCTCTCCCTGACCCACGATGAGGCCCGAGAGAATCGGGATCATCGGCAGCACGCAGGGTGTCAGGGACAGGATCAGGCCCCCGGCGAAGAACCAGACGAGCACCAGAGCGAGATTGCCGTCGCGCAACAGCACCGCCAGTCGGTCCTGCTCGGACACGTAACCCGCGCCCGAGGCATCCACCTGCGGCGCGCGCTTCCCTGCAGCCGCCGTATCGCCTGCAGCGCCCGCAACGACAGCCGGGCCAGCGTCTGGGGCGCCGCCCGCCGCGTTCATGTCGGGGGCACCCGTTGCGGCGCCGGCCGCAGAGCCGGTCGCGGCGCCGCTTCCCGGGCCCGACAAACTGATTGTCACGGTCTTCGTGACCGGCGGGTAGCACAGGCCCGCGGTGGCGCAGCCCTGGTAGGTCACGCTCAGGGGGAATTCGGCACCGGCCGTCGGAGCGACGACCGGCAGTGATCCCACCAGCTCGCGGTGATAGATCTCCTGCTTGCCGAAGTAGTCATCCACCTTGGTCTCGCCGGTGGGCAGGGTGAGCTGGCCGAGCTTTACCTGCGTGTCACCGGAGGACACCTTGATCCGCGCCCGGTAGAGGTAGTAGCCCTCGGCGATCTGCCACACCAGACGGACCTCGCCGGCCCCGGCCGGCAGCGCGCTGAGGCGGAAGGCCTCATCGACCGGCAGGAAATCCGGATCGGCGGACTTGGCGCGGTGGGCATTCAGCACGGCGTTGATGGCCGCGGGGGTCGCACCCGGGGTCGTGTCGGCCGAGCTGGACTTGAGGTCGCCGAACGCCGTGGCGGCGACCAGCGCGGTCGGCTCGCTGCGGGAAGGTGCTCCCCAGGCGGCCGGCAGGCCGGGACCGCCGAGGGCGGCCACCAGCAATGTGGATGCCAGAAATACGTTATGTCCAATGCGTCGGCTCATACCACCGGTTCCGTAGCGTGTCTGGGGGCGCTCGCCCGCTCGAGGATCGTCGATGATTTCCCTTACCGGGCCCCAATGAAGTGACTCGGGCCGCATTTTCGTCGGCCGCCGGGCCCGGCGCCAGCCACACACCGCCTGGCTGTTGGAGGGACGGGCGGCGAAAAAATTCTCCCCGGCCGGCTTGAAATCGCGCGTTCGCCCACTATCATTAGCAGCCGCCAGCCAAGAGTGCTAATAGACTCTGGGGCGGGCGTTAATTCCAATTAAATCAGCAGCTTCTAAAGGAGCGACATCCATGAAGATCCGTCCTCTTCATGACCGCGTCATCGTGAAGCGCCTGGAAGAGGAACGCACCTCCCCGGGCGGCATCGTCATTCCCGATACCGCGGCCGAAAAGCCGGTGCAGGGAAAGGTTGTAGCGGTCGGCAAAGGCAAGATTCTCGACGACGGCCAGGTCCGTCCCCTCGACGTCAAAGTCGGCGACAAGATCCTCTTCGGCAAGTACAGCGGCACCGAGGTGCGCGTGGACGGAGACGATCTGGTCGTGATGCGGGAAGAAGACGTCATGGCTGTGATCGAGTCCAAGTAACCGAAGGATCACCACAATGGCAGCTAAAGAAGTCAGATTCAGCGACGACGCACGCCAGCGCATGTTCAGGGGCGTGAACGTTCTCGCCAACGCCGTCAAGGCGACTCTCGGCCCCAAGGGCCGCAATGCCGTTCTCGAGAAGAGCTTCGGCGCCCCGACCATCACGAAGGATGGTGTCTCGGTGGCAAAGGAAATCGAGCTGAAGGACAAGTTCGAGAACATGGGCGCGCAGATGGTGAAGGAGGTTGCTTCGAACACCTCCGACGAGGCGGGTGACGGTACGACCACCGCCACGGTGCTCGCTCAGGCAATCATCCGCGAAGGCCTGAAGGCCGTCGCCTCCGGCCGCAACCCGATGGACGTCAAGCGCGGCATCGACAAGGCGGTCATCAGCGCCGTCGAGGAGTTGCGCAAGCTCTCCAAGCCCTGCAAGGACTCCAAGGCCATCGCCCAGGTCGGCACGATCTCGGCGAACTCCGACGAGTCGATCGGCAAGACCATCGCGGACGCGATGGAGAAGGTCGGCAAGGAAGGCGTCATCACGGTGGAAGAGGGCTCGGGCCTGGACAACGAGCTGGAAGTGGTCGAGGGCATGCAGTTCGACCGCGGCTACCTCTCCCCCTACTTCATCAACAACGCGCAGAACCAGACGGCCGAGCTGGAAAAGCCGCTGATCCTGCTGGTGGACAAGAAAATCTCCAACATCCGCGAGATGCTGCCACTGCTCGAGGGCGTGGCGAAGGCCGGCCGGCCGCTGCTGGTCATCGCGGAGGACGTCGAAGGTGAAGCGCTCGCGACGCTGGTCGTGAACAACATCCGCGGCATCCTCAAGGTCGCCGCCGTGAAGGCGCCGGGCTTCGGCGATCGCCGCAAGGCGATGCTGCAGGACATCGCTGTACTGACCGGTGGCACCGTCATCTCCGACGAGGTGGGGCTGTCGCTCGAGAAGGCCACCCTGAACGATCTGGGCGATGCCAAGAAAATCGTGGTCGAGAAGGAGAACACCACGATCATCGACGGCGCCGGCAAGCAGTCCGACATCAAGGCGCGCATCGAGTCGATCCGTCAGCAGGCCGAGGAGGCCACCTCCGACTACGACAAGGAGAAGTTGCAGGAGCGCGTCGCGAAGCTGTCCGGTGGCGTGGCCGTCATCAAGGTCGGTGCGGCGACGGAAGTCGAGATGAAAGAGAAGAAGGCCCGCGTCGAGGACGCGCTGCATGCAACGCGTGCGGCCGTCGAGGAAGGCGTGGTGCCGGGCGGCGGTGTCGCCCTGATCCGTGCGCAGAAGTCGCTCGACAAGCTCGAAGGTTCCAATGAGGACCAGCAGGTTGGCATTCGCATCCTGTCGCGCTCGATCGAGGAGCCGCTGCGTCAGATCGTGGACAACGCCGGCGAAGACGCTGCGGTCATCCTCAACCGCGTCAAGGAAGGCAAGGCCGCGTTCGGCTACAACGCCGCAACGGGCGAGTTCGGCGACATGCTGGAAGCCGGCATCCTGGATCCGACCAAGGTGACGCGTCTTGCGCTGCAAAACGCCGCTTCGGTCGCGGGTCTGCTGCTGACGACGGAAGTGATGATCGCCGAGGCTCCGAAGGATGAGGAGCATTCGCACGCTGGCGGCATGCCGCCGGGCGGCATGGGCGGAATGGACATGTAAATCCCCCTCTAAAGGGATATCGATTCTGTAATACAACATCGATAGGATGATCAGGACGGTTAAGGGCAGCTGTCGCGCCCCCTAAGTGCGACGCCGCCCCCAAAGACGCGGAGCAAGACCCCCTATTCCGCGCAACATTGAAACCCCGCCTCGGCGGGGTTTTTTTTCGCACCGCGTTTCCGTGTGAGTCCGTGCTTCCGCGTGTTCTCGCGCGCGTTCGCGCGTTCCCGGATGTGCCGATCGCGGCACAACAGTGCGTCGCATGTCTAACGAAATGGCCCGCGGTCGTCCCACGCCTGTTGCAACTCCCGCGCAACACAAACACCGTGCCGCTTTCTCGCTGCGTTCGACTCGTGTCGGTCCGCGGCGACGCTTTCCGCTTGTGCGTCAACCACTTCGGCGACTCCCCGTTCGTTGTGGGACGTACACGAGTGGAGATCAACATTATGTTCGGTTTCACACCACGCGGCCTCTCGGGCCGCCGGCTGCTGGCTCTATCCAGCGCAGCAGTCCTGGTCCTCGCCGCCTGCGGTGGAGGCATGGGTGGCGGCGCAACAAGCGGCACTTCGGGAACGACCACGACACCGATGTCGTGTGGCGCTTCCGGCTGCGGCACCTCGATGCTGACCATGACCGACGCCAAGGGGGATTTCCTCAGCTACATCGTGACCCTGACATCGCTGCAGCTGCAGACCGCGGCCGGCGCGACCGTCGAGACTTTGCCGGCGGCCACGAAGGTGGATTTCTCCCAGCTCGTGGACCTGTCCGAAGTGATCAGCGCGGGACAGATTCCGGCGGCGGAATACGTCAGTGCCACGCTCACGATCAATTACGCGGGCGCCAACATTACGGCCGACGACGGCACGGGTACCGCCGTGTCCCTGAGTCCGGTGGACTCGAACGGCAACGCGATCACCGGTTCGGTCGCCGTCTCGATCCAGCTGGACAATGCCAATCACCTGGTCATCACTCCGGGCAGGACCGGACGGCTGGCATTCGATTTCAACCTGGCCGCCTCGAACACGGTGGATCTGACTGACGACACGGTCACTGTGTCCCCGACTCTCGTCGCCACAGTCGTTCCCGCGGACAACAAGCGGTTACGTGCGCGTGGCCAGCTCGCCAGCGTAGATGCCACCAAGGACGACTTCGTGCTGAACGTCCTGCCGTTCTATAACCAGTCCGGTAACGGTGGCCAGCTGACCGTAGATGTCACCTCGACTACCACGTACCAGATCAACGGTAGCGCATACGTGGGTGATGCCGGTCTGACTGCTCTGGCCGCGTTACCCGCTGACACGATGACCGCGGCGTTCGGCACTTTGCAGACCGATACGCAGACATTCACGGCGTCCGCGGTGCTGGCCGGAACCAGCCTGCAGAACCCGAACCGCGATCAGGTGTTCGGAACGGTCATCGCCCGCAACGGCAATACGCTGACCGTGCGGGGCGCGACACTCTGGGATCGGGACGGCGACTTCAACTTCGACCGGCATGACCTGACCGTCACGATAGGTAACAGCACGACGGTCAGCGAGGAGGGGGCCACCGGCACCTTCACGATCGCCGACATCTCCGTCGGTCAGCGCATCGATGCCTTCGGCTCGCTCAGTCAGTCGGGCGCCGACGTGTCGAGTGGCATGACTTCCACCGGCACCGTCAGTCTGGATGCCACGGCCGGCGCCGTTCGCCTGGATCTGACACCGGCCTGGGGCCTCGTCACGTCCATGGGCACGGGCAGCATCACGCTCGACCTGCAGTCGATGAACGGCCTGCCGGCCAGTGCTCTCAATTTCGCGGGCACCGGCACGAGCAGCGCCAACGATGCGAATGAGGCGGCCTACGTGGTCGACACCGGCTCGCTCAGTCTCGAGGGCCTGGCCCTGAATGCGCCGGCCCGCGTCTTCGGCTTCGTGACGCCATTCGGTACTGCGCCGCCGGATTTCACGGCACAGACCCTGGTGAACTATTCGGACGTGACCGAGGGACTGGTGATCGACTGGATGCGACCGGGTTCTGCCGTGGCGTTCACGGGCCTGACTGCGACGAGTACCTCCCTGCAGTTCGATCTGGCCAACGTCGGCATGCAGCATTTCGTGCAGATCGGACCGGAGGAACTCGACCTGACGAGCTTGTCGGGCACGCCGTCCATCGTGCCCGCGAGCGGCAATGTCGTGTTCTCGATCGGTCACCGCAACCGCTACCGGACGGAAAACTTCAATTCGTTCGCGGACTTCGTCAGTGCGCTGAACGGCGATATGTCCGGTGGCGCGCTGGTCCTGGCGGTGGCGGCGGCTGGACAGTTCGACAACACGACGGAAGTGTTCACGGCCTCGCGCGCGGCGGTGTTGCTCAACCAGTGAGCGGACCCGGCGCCTCGTGGTATGTTCTGACACAAGCTCGATCGAAGTCCGCGGCGCCCCGCCTCGAGCGGGGCGCCGCGGGCGAGGACAGAACTACCATGGCGACTATTGTCAAACGGGCGTCACGGGCATGGACTCCCTTCTGCGTCACCGCGCTGACCTGCGCCACGCTGGCGGGCTGTTCCAGGGGACCAACCGGTCAGGACGAGATGAGCTGGGCGCGCACGGCGCTCGTGCGCAATGCACACCTGGAGATCGTGGCCACGGATGCACAGGCCAGAACCTTCACCGTGCGACTGAAGGACTCGGGCGAGCTGCGCGTGCTGCCGCTCGATCAGATCGTTGCCGGACCCGCGATCGAGGCTTCCCCGGGCAGCGCGCCCTCAGCGGCGGCTGCGGTTGCGTCTGCGGAATCTTCACCCGCTGCGGCATCCGACTCATCCGCGACGAGTGAACCGGGTCCTGCGATGGAGCGCGCTCCCGCGACCGAATCCGCAGCAGCGCAATCGGTGCCACCGCCAGCTCCCACGATGGCCGGTGGCGCAGGCGCATCGCGCGCGGCGACCGCGAATGCCGATGCCACGACAGCCCCGACTCCAACATCCGACGCCGATAACGATGGCTCCGTGCCGCACGCCGACCGGGCCGCCGACGCCCGACCCGGCAGTCTGCTGGCTTCGGGGCCCGGGTACAGCATCCAGGCGAGCGGGCCGAAGTCGATTCCGAGCCGGGGCGGATCCGCGATCACCTCGCGTGGCACCCCGGTGGAACGTCTGCATGATCCCATCATCTGTCAGGGGTCAAGGTTGCTGCACATCGACAATCGCAATCTGCAGTTCGATGGAGATGCGGTCAGCGCCGAGGATGGCTGCGAGATCCACATCACCAACACGCGCATCAGCGCGAAGGGCATCGGAGTGCTGGTGCGCGCGGCGAACGTGCACATCGAGAACAGCGAGATCGAAGGGGACTCCGGTGCGATCGAGGCCTCGGCGGGTGCACAGGTGTACGCCGAGTCTTCCCGCTTCAAGGGTCTGACACGCCGGCTCGAAGATTCCGCCTTTCATGATCTGGGCGGAAACGTCTGGAATTGACGCCGATCCCCGGGCTTGAATCGCGCTCGGAGCAGCTGCGCGGTAGCGTCGAAAACGCGCTGGAGGCTCTGGGCTGCAACGCGGCGGCGATGGCTGCGCTGCGGTCCGCATCCCCGGCGATCCACGAGTCGCTGCCTGTGGTATTCGCGGCGAGCGATTTCGTCGCCCAATCCTGTATTCGTGACCCACAGCTTCTGTCCAGACTGCTGGATCAGGGTGATCTGCAAAGACAGCTGACGCCGTCGCAGATCGCGGCGCGCGCTCCGCGCTGCGGCGATGGTGTACCGGTAGAGGCGCAGGTCATGTCCGACTTGCGCCAGTGGCGCCGACTCGAGCTCGTGCGCATCGCCTGGCGCGACCTGGCTGGCTGGGCCGACCTCGAGGAGACACTCGCCGACCTGACTGCCTGCGCCGAGGTGGCCATCCGTACTGCCTGTGACCTGGCCCGGCGACCGCTGGTATCGCGCTACGGTGAGCCGCGCTCCGCCGGCGGTGAGGAACAGCCCCTGGTGGTCATCGGCATGGGCAAGCTCGGTGGCGGTGAGCTGAACTTCTCCTCCGATGTCGACCTCGTTCTGCTGTTTCCGGAACACGGTGAGACAGATGGCCCGCGTCCCATCGCAAACGAGGAATTCTTCACGCGTTTGGGCCAGGGTCTGATCCGGTTGCTGGAGACCACGACCCATGACGGATTCGTGCTGCGTGTGGACATGCGATTGCGACCGTTTGGTGACAGCGGACCTCTCGTGTCGAGCTTTGCCTCCTTCGAAGACTACCTCCCGCGGCATGGTCGTGACTGGGAGCGCTACGCATACGTCAAGGCACGCGCCATCACCTCGGCCGATCGCTACGCGGAGATCCAGGCGTCAGCGGTGAGGCCGTTCGTCTATCGCCGTTACCTTGACTACGGAGTGTTCGAGAGCCTGCGCGAGATGAAAGCGCTCATCGCGCGCGAGGTCGAGCGCCGCGAACTGGCCGATCACATCAAGCTCGGCCCCGGCGGCATCCGCGAAATCGAATTCATCGTGCAGGCGTTCCAGATCATCCGGGGTGGCCGTGACCGCCGCCTGCAGACGTCCTCCCTGTTGAAGGCGTTGGTGATTCTCGGCGAGGAGCGATTGTTGCCGGCTCAGGCGGTTGCGGAGTTGCGCAGCGCCTACTTCTATCTGCGGCGACTGGAGAACCGCCTGCAGATGATGGGCGATGCCCAGGTGCATCTGCTTCCCGCGGATGCGCTGGGCCGCGAACGCATTGCACTCGCCATGGAATCGGAGGACTGGGCGGCGATGTTGCGCGAACTGGATGCGCACCGATCGAGAGTCAGTGCGCATTTCCGCTCTGTGGTGTCGGGCAGCTCGGATGTGGAGCGCGGTGCCGTCAGCATCGATCTGGGCCGTTTCTGGGATTCACAAGCTGAGACGGCCGCGCTGGAGGAATCCCTCGCCCGCGCAGGTTTTGCCCGTTCCGGGGAAGCGGCTCGCCTGCTGCTGGAGCTGCGATCGTCCGCACTCGTGCGCAAGCTGGATGAGCCGGGCAGAAAGCGCCTGCAGTCGCTGCTTCCCGCCTTGCTCACGGATGTGGCGCGCGCCAGTCGCGCCGACCGTGAGGGTCAGATCGCCGTGCTGCGGCGAATCCTGCGGATCATCGAAGCCATCGGCCAGCGTTCGGCCTACTTCGCGCTGCTGCAGGAGAGCCCGGCGGCCCGCACCAGACTGGTCGAGCTGTGCGGTCACGGCGATTTCCTCGCGCAGCAGATCGCCTCTTTCCCGCTGCTCCTGGATGAGCTGCTCGATGAACGCCTGCTGGTGGAGTTGCCGGACCGGGCGACACTCGCCCGCGAACTGGCACTGCGTATGGAACAGGTCCGGGACGAGGACCCCGAGCGCCAGGTCGAGGCCCTGCGCCAGTTCCAGCGTGCGGCGCTGTTTCGCGTGGCCGTGGCGGACCTGACGGGTCGCCTGCCGGTGATGCAGGTGAGCGACCGGCTCACCGAGATCGCCGAACTCATCGTGCAGAGCGCCATGGACCTGGGCTGGCACCAGATCACGGCGCAATTCGGCGTGCCCATGTGCGGCGGAGGCAGCGACGGTGACGAGCGTCGCCCCGTGCGTATCGCGGCGGTGGGTTACGGCAAGCTCGGGGGGATCGAGCTGGGCTACGCCTCGGATCTGGACCTGGTCTTCGTGCACGACTCGCACGGCGAGCGGCAGGAGACGACGGGCTCGAAGCCAATCGACAATCAGGTGTTCTTCGTTCGCGTGGCCCAACGCATCGTGCATCTGCTGACGATGCACTCTGCAGCCGGCCGCCTGTATGAGGTCGACGTGCGCCTGCGGCCCAGCGGCAAGGGAGGGCTGCTGGTTACGAACATACGGGCGTTCGCCGAGTACCAGAGGCAGGAGGCCTGGACCTGGGAACATCAGGCGTTGCTTCACGCGCGCGCCGTGGCGGGCGCTCCGGAGTTGCGCGCCGAGTTCGAGCGGGTCCGCCTCGAGGTGCTCAGCAACAGCGTGCGGCGGGACACTCTGCGGGAAGAGGTCCGCAACATGCGCGAACGCATGCGCCGTGAACTGTCACGAGGCTCGGCCGAGCGATTCGATATCAAGCAGGACCCCGGCGGCATCGCCGACATCGAGTTCCTGGCCCAGTACTGGGCGTTGCGCTGGGCGCGCGACTACCCGCCGGTCGCCCAGTTCTCCGACACCATCCGGCAGCTCGAGTCGGTGGCCTCGGCCGATCTGGTGCCCCAGGAGACGGTGGACCGGCTGACGGGCGCCTACCGGGCCTATCGGGCGCGCACGCACTACCTGTCCCTCGTGGGCGAGGAGCCCATGGTGCCCGTGGAAGAGTTCGCCACCGAACGGGCCGCGGTCACCCGGATCTGGAACCAGACCCTGAACGCGGAACCCGACTCATGATCCCGGCGGCCGCCTTATAATCGCGGCCTCCGAAGTCCCAGGCGCAGGAAAGTCCCGTTCATGGCCGCGACCGCAAAGCCGCTCATCCAGCCGAACGCCCAGAACCAGTACGATGTCACGGCCGAGGATCTGCCGCTGTCGTGCCCCATGCCGCAGATGTATCTGTGGAATTCGCACCCGCGCGTGTATCTGCCGATCCAGCAGACCGGCTGGGCCAAGTGCCCCTACTGCGGGGCGGAGTACACCCTCAAGGGCGCGTGACCGGCAGCTGGCGCCGCGCCGCCTGAATCCGCGGCGCGCCTCAGCGCTGCGGCCGTCCCTGCGCGTACGGTCGGTAGGACTTCTCCTCGATCAGGCGCGATCCCAGCGCCAGGTTAACTCGCTTCTTGATGGCCGCGCGCTCGTCGTTGCAGACGTACACGGCGCGTGCCAGCTCGATGAACTCCCGATCGAAGGTCTGCACGGCTTCCTTGTCGCGGATGCGATCCTCCACGTCCCAGAGCTGTTCGTTCACCTGGTGCAGTGCGCGCTCGTCGGCCGGCGCGCAGCCTGCGGCACAGCCGCTCTCCGCCCAGGTCTTCTCCAGCAGCTCCAGTTCCAGGCGCACGTTGGCCACCTTGGCCGGATCGGTGATGCGCACGGCCTTGATGCGCAGAATGGTGATCTTGTCCAGCAGCTCGCCGGGAGAGATCGGAACCAGGATGTCGTTCATGGCCGGTATCGTAACAACTCATCGATCCTGGCGGTGACCTGCTCCACCCCGATGAGGTCCATGACCCCGGGCTGCTCGATCTTGCGCGTCCACGGCAGCTGTTCCGCCGGTTTGCCGCAGAAGCGCAGCGCGGCCTGTCCGTAAGCATCCACGCACCACTGGCGCGAGAGGTAAGGACCGCTGCGTTGTGGATTCGTGGCCGCGTAGAGCCCGATCACCGGCGTGCCGGCCATGGTCGCCATGTGCACCGGGCCGGAGTCCGGTGCCAGCAGGACCGTGGCGCGGGCGAGCAGCGCCAGAAGTTGCGGCAGCGTGTCCCGTCCGATCTGGTTGGTCAGGGATGTCGCGGCACCCACATATCTTTCGATGGCGGCGCCCATGTCCCGCTCGATCGCCGTGGGTCCGCCAGCCAGGATCACGCGCATGCCATGATGTTGGGCGGCGTAATCAGCGACAGCCGCGTAGCGCTCTGCCGCCCAATTCCGCAGTACGTGACTGGAGCACGGACTGATTACCAGCGTGGGGCGCGTGTCGGGAATCAATCGTTGCGCGTAGGCCTGTGCATCCGCCGGCAGAGGCAGATCCCATCGCAAGGTTCGCTCCGGGATGCCAAGGGCTGCCGTGAACCCGAAGAAGCTGTCCAGCACGTGCTGGCGGGAGGCGGGTGCGATGCGCGCGTTCGTGAACAGCCACTGCAGTTCACGCGCCCGCCCACGATCGAAACCGAGCTTCACATCCGCGGGGATCTCGCGTGCGATGACACTGGCCCGCAAGGCTAGCTGCATGTGCAACAGCACGTCGAACCGGCGACCGCGCATCTGCGTCCGCAACCCACGCCACCCGGCCAATCCGGCCCGCTTGTCCACGGTGATAAGCTCCACACCCTCGAGCAGGCTCATGAGGCGGGCTTCGGACTTGCCGATGACCCAGGTGAGTCGGGTGTCGGGCCAGGCCTTCTGCAAGGTGCGGATGACCGGCACGACATGGCAGGTATCGCCGATCGCGGACAACCTGAGGATGCACAGGCTCCGCGGTGCCCGGGAGAGGGGTAGCATCAACCGCGCCTTGGCGCGCGACCCGGTGACCCGTGACCGCGGTCACCCGCACAGGCATGCAATCGTGGGGTCATCGATGTCGGACGTTTTCGGATGAGCGGGCGCTGGCCGCTCGGCTCTGAGGTCAAGCGCAGCGCCCTGCCCGGCGGCGCCATGCTATATGACGGCTCCCGGGTGAGCAATTTGGGGCCGGCCTGGTTCGAGCCGCGTTATTGGGAGTCGCGCGGGCAGATCGAAGGCAGCGCGCGC
>Ga0335069_10005852_pt1 | contig 18002 bp, 26 predicted proteins | sample Lox_Sample_11_FD_206714 | JGI IMG/M metagenome (GOLD analysis project Ga0335069, IMG submission 206714) | Soil microbial communities from Loxahatchee National Wildlife Refuge, Florida, United States - Lox_Sample_1.1 | ecosystem: Environmental > Terrestrial > Soil > Wetlands | place: USA... | reverse complement strand
GGCGGCGCGGGGGGGGCGGGGGCGGGGGGGGGGGGGGGGGGGGCGGGGGGGGGGGGGGGGGCGGGGGGGGCGGCGCCGCGGCCGCGGGGCCCCGCGCGCGGAGCGCGCAGGGGCAGCGGCCCGGAGCCGACCCACCCCCCCCGCCCCCGAGGCAGACGGGGGGGTAGCCCCCCCCCGGCTGCCTTCCGCAGCGAGCCCCGAGCGGAGGCACCGCTGAACCAGGTGACCCGGAGCGAGGGGCGAGCGTGACGGCGCCGGAAAAGCTTTCACGTTAGCCGTGGCGAGCGCGCGCGGTTTATTCGTCATGAGTTCATACCGGTCCGCGCGCGCGAGCAGTGTCGGGGGACTAGCGTCGCGTCCACGGCGGCGTTCGGGGCGGGCCGCGCAGAGCGCGGGGCCGTTGCGTCCGCGGATCGCTGGTCGTCGGCGGTTCGCGAATCGCGCATCTGGTGGACATTGGCGCGCGGGATCGGCGCGGATGCCGCAAATCCACTGGTCCGATGGCGTGTGTTTGTCAGTTCGGATTGACGTGATCGCGGCGGGCGCGGGTGGTTCTGTACTACTTATCTCTGTATTTATGAAAAAAAACCACTGGGAGACCGTTGCGACCTGGTCCTGGAGCTTTCTCGGCCGCTCTCGATGGAAATGACGGTAGGATCTGCGCGCAGAGAAAAAGACGGGCCGCGCCCAGCGGAGCGCGGCCCGGCGTGTCAATGCGCTTCCGAGCCGGTTGTTTTGCTGCGGGTTGTCCAGGCCCGCGCGGGCATCGGCGGCTCATCCGACGCGAGGGTAAAGGAAATGCTCGGTGGCGTAGTCGTCTGCGGCTTCCTCGCTGTCGAAGACGAGCAGAGTGAAGCCGGGCCAGGGGACGCCGGACGTGTGGCGGACCCAGTTGTCGCCGTCCCATGCGAGGCCGGGATGCCGCGGGTGGGTGAGGATGAAGCTCTCGCAGGGCGCGGCCTGCTCGTGTTGCGGGTCGGGCGCGTTGATGGCGGTGACGGAGTACATGCTAGCTGGGCCAGATATGGAGCCAGTCGAGAAGTTTGAGGAGCACGATGCCAACGCCCAGCGCGCCCGCGGTGTACCAGAAGACGGCGGCGACGATGGAGAAGTAGCGCGGACTCACGATGCACGCTCCGGTGGGGCTTCGGGCTTTTGCAGGTTGAGGTCGAAGCGCGTCGTCTTGCGGTGACGGTCCAGCAGGTGGGGCTTCAGTTCGTCGTCGCTGGGGTACTCGTAGGTTGTGACTCCAGGATCGCGCACGACGGGGTCCGCCGTGTTGGCGACAGAGATCGTGAAGCGGCCATCGATCTCTGCGCCGAGCAAGGTCATGAGGTCGAACTCTTCGCTCACGTTGAGGTGGAACTTGCGCACGGCGCGGTTCAGGTGGTGGATCACGTACTCAGCTGCGGCTGTGGTTTTGGCGATCATAAGTGCTCCTTGGCTGAGCCGCGCGAACCTGCGCGCGGCCGGCGATGACGTCGTGGGCATGGATGGTGGCGGCGGAGAGGACGCGCAGGAACGAGAGGCGCTCTTCGTGGTCGAGCTCGAAGATGTCCGCGATCCGGAGGATGGACTCCGTGGCGGCGTCGGTGGCTTTGGCGAGTTGCTCGGTTCGCATGGGCAGTCCCTTTTAGCTGCGCGGAGCTTCGGTGGTCGGTGGCGGGTCGGGGATCGCCGTCGCCGGCAGGCCGGCGTCGGTTACGGCGGAACGGTAGGTGGCGTCGGTGGCGGCGCTGAGCGCCGCGTAGTAGAGAAGGCGACCCGCGGTGTGGAGCGCGCAGAGCCGCGGGATGCGGTTCACGGCTTCGATTCCGAGGCTGATGGCGGTCTGCACGTCGCTGGTCGTGGCCATGGTTCCTCACTGCCTGAATTGCAGGGCGCGGATTTTGCGTTGGACATCGAAGAGATCGCGCATCGCGAGCTGGGTGTCGTGGCGGCACGGGTCGCGGTTCGCGAGCGACGTGTAGGCGCGGGTGAGAAGCGACTGCACGTGGTCGAGCACGTCGGCCGCTTCGGTGAAGAGCGTCTTCGGGTCGTTCTCGGTGTGTGGTCCCTTGCAGAGATGGGGTGTCGTGTTAGCCACGGTGGAAGGTCCTTTCCGAGCCGGGCGCGCCGGGATGGTTGGCGCGCCCGCTCGCGGCCGAAGCTCTATTGAAGCGATCCAGGGATAGCGAGCCCGGCCAAATCAACCTTGGTCTCGTTGCTCTTGCGCAGTGTGTCGAAAGCCTGCATCACGCCCCACTTCCGGCCGGCCTCGAAGCTGAGCGCGGCAAGCTCCTCGCGCGGCTGGTCGGGCATCGGCTCGGAGAGCGCTTGGGCGAGCAGGTCGAAGAGATCGTTCGCGGCAACCCTGCGGTAGGGTCGGAGCCGAGTTACTAACTGGCTTTTGTCGAGAGGCGTTGGTAGCATTCTCATGTGTGGTTCCCGTGTCGCGGTGCAGCGCGATGGGGGCGGAAGGGCGGGCGCGAGCCCGCCCTTCCTTTGCTCTGGCGACTGTCCGCGAACTCCTTTCCTCGTTGATTTCCCGATTGCTCAGGCGTGGTTCGATTGGTTAGCTGCCGGCTTGAGTCGTGCTGCTGGCCGCTGGCGCGCCGGCTAGGTGGGTGACGAGCCGCTTCACGAGCGCATCGAGCGCCGCGAGCGCGACTTGCTCAGCCTCGGACAGGACCGCGGCTTCGATTGGCGCCATTTCCTGCTGAAGCTTCTTCAGGAAGTTCAGAAACGGGTTGGTCATGGTCGTTGCTCCTTGGGTTGGTGGGTGAGTTGCGCGCGTCGTCTATTCGAATAGAAACGCAGTCTGGAGAGCGGGAGGCGCGGGGCGGCGTTGGGCGCGGCGGTTTTCTCTCCGCCGCCGTGAGGAGGTTGTCTCCGCTGCTCCGCGCCACGCTTGACGCGGCGTGTGGTGGAGCGCGCTCAGTCCGCGCCCGGTGTCGGGGTCGATGATGCACCAGCGCGGCGCGTCGGCTTCCGGAAAAACCCGGACGTAGAACGACCGCGCGTGAGGGTGTTTGCGAAGAACCTGCTGCTTCGGCGTCATGAGGCGAGGTCTCCTTCACGCGCTCTGGCCGGCGAGCAGGCGAGCGTAGTTGTCGAGCAGCACGAGCAGCGGGTGCGCGCCCTGGTTGTAGAGGTTGCCGGGGAAGCTGGCCCACTCTTCGCAGCAGCGGCCGATGGCGCCGGCGACGTCGCCGGAAAGCAGAGGCGCGGTCGCGTGGCGGCGCTGGATGAGCGCGATGGCCGCCGCGTCCTGGTTCTGCGGCGAGAACGTACCGAGGTGCGCGAGCGCGGCGATCTCCTTCCAGGTCTCGAGGCGCATCTGGTAGCGGCCGCTGGCCGTCGAGTAGATGGCGGGCACGTGTTCGCGCGGCGCCGTTGCGGGCACCATGCCGTTGGCGTCTGCAGGCACAAGCACGCGGTTCACGGCCTTGCGTACGCAGATCGGCGCACGGCCGAGAGCGAAGGGGTGCGTACTGTAGTCGTCGAAGCGATGCGGGCCATCGACGCCCGAGACGATGATGTCGTAGCCGTCGTTCTTGGTGATGGTCGACGTGCTGGTTCCTTCGCTCCAAGCGATGAGGTCAAGGAAGGCCGCGAGCTGGCGGTCACAGGCGAGTGCGGTCATGGGTCAGTGTCTCCTTTCGAAGAGCGATCGCGCCCCGCCAAGAATGCAGAGGGCGGATCCGGTTGTTCTGCGCAGCGAGCGCAGCGTCGCTGCGAGCCAGGCTTGCGCGTTGGGGTCGTTGTCGTAGCCGATCACGATTCCGGCGCCGAAGAGAAAGCCGAGGAGTACACCAACGAGATACGCGGCGATGGGCGTCATGAGTTAGTTCTCCTTGTCGGGGTAGCGCCGCTTGCGCCGGCCGAAGCTGGTGAGGAGGAGGCGTCGCGCCGCGTCGTCGCTGCAGCAGAGCAGCTGCTCGCGGTTCTCGAAGCCTGTGCGGGTGAGGCGGACGCCGAAGCGCTTTTCAAAAGCGGCTCGCGTTCCCTTGCGGACGTGGCGTTTCGTTTGATCTGGCACGCGTGCAGGCGTCCGATCTGCGCTCGGTGAGCGCGGGTTCACAGATACGGGGCGTTGAGGTCGGGGATTGCGTTGCGTTCGCGCCACGCGCGAAGGTTGAAGCCACAGTGGGCGCACTTCGCCGGACGCTTGAGCCCCCTGGCGCGGTAGGTCGTGTGACACTTTGGGCAGTGAGTCACGGGATGCTTCGGCAGGATCGTGCTGGTGCCGCAGTCGCACTTGGTCGTACGGGGGTCGCCGGTGTTCTTGATCGGCTCAACGTTGTAATCCTCGACGGGCATCGAAACTCTCTTTCGTGTTGTGGAAGTGACTTACAGGCATTCTAACGCCCGGTTTCGCCACATTGCAACCGGTTATCCCGCAAATCGTCTTTATGGCGTCAACATCACTGGAAGCCACATCAAATCGTTCTTTACTTTGGACTGGAGATTCGTAGGGGTTTTGGCCACAGAACTGCCGTAGAAGTGTGTCTGATAAGAGAAATTATGTAAAGTGGTATGAAAATCCAAAGGAGTTACGGGTTTTGGGAGTTTTTTTGATGCAGTGAAAAGCCCCGGCTCGCCGGGGCTAGGCTGTGCAAAATTATCGGGAGAATAGGTGTAAGGATGGTCCGGTCGGGGCAGGGTTGTCAAGGTTGACGTTCCGATTTCTCACCCATGGGGGGCATCAGAGGTTCCTGCTCTGCCCCCCGCTGCAGTGAACCGGTTCCGGCGTATGAAGAATGGCGAGCGCCGGGGAGTGGCAGCCAAGCGTCGTCCGTTTGTTCCCCGCCACGGGAATGCAGCCATCGGGGAAATGACCACGTACAACGCCGTAGAGTGCGGCCGTAAAGCCCGCGGGCCTGAGGCCGACACCCCACGTGTGTCTAAGGATGGGCTGGTTCGAATCGGGCACCTGGCCCTGCCCTCGACGATGGCGAACAGCAGAGAGCGGGTATCCTGTGGAGCGAATTCCCTCCGTCTCGACGTGACCGGCAACCCTGTGGGGGGCCGGTCCGGTAGGTTTTCCGGCTTTTCCACAGGCGCGGCGGTTACTCCGGCGTGGATTCCTCTCCTTTCCGGGTCCTGGGCGGCCTGGGGTTACCCGATAGCCGGCGTGTCTCTCTCTTCCCCCTCTGTCGATCGCCACTCGCCACAAATGGCGGTAACGGCCGCTTCCGGCGCCGGTGGTGGTGCGGGATCTCGCTCGGCCGCTCCGCTTGAGGGTGATGGCCGCTCGCATCGACGGGCCAGTTCCACGAGCCATCGGCACAGGTCGGGTGGGGTGAGTTCTCTCAGGCGCTTCGATAGCTCGGGCAGGCGATAGAAGGTCTGCGCGCTGCTGGTGACGCTGTGCGTGGGAACGTGGCCGGGCGGCGGCATGGGCGGGACCGCTGCCAGCTCACAGCCGCACACGTAGAGCCACGTGTGTTTTTGGGCCTTGTGGCCCCATCGGACCTGGTCGATGTCGAGAGTGAAGCCGCCGTAGGAGTCGCTTGGGCCCGGCGCCGGCATGTTGCAGTGAGGCCAGAGGGAAGAGCCTGCCGGATGCTCCAGCACGCCGCCGTTCGCTCGCACCTGGTCAACTGCCCACGGCCCGAGGGCTTTTTCCGCATCGTTCCTTTTGGCGAGGCCGCGGAGCCTGCCCCACTGCGCGCATGGCGGGTGAGCGACGACCGGCGTTCCGCCTGGCCAGGTCCGCGCGTCGCGCGTGCGATCGTAGCATTCTACGGCCGGAAGCGTTTTGTAGTGGGACGTGGGGTCGGCGAAGAGGACCGTGACCAGCCGCTCGGATCGATCGCCGGGGTCCCACGCCGGGAGCGGCTCGGGTGGGTGAAGTTCATTCTGGAGTATCCGACTCATGGCCGAGTAGAGGGCGAGCCGCTCCAAGCCAGGCAGGGCGCGAAGCCGCGCCTGCCAGCGGCGGACCTTCTTCTTGATGCGCTCGCGCTCGCGGTAGTCCCGGCCCAGATGGTCGTAGGTGTGAAGGGCCTGCGGCTCGGGGTAGTTCATCCAAAGGTGCTCGGTGCGCGGGCCTCCGCGGCTGTTGCCCTGGAAGGTCAGGTGACGCCAGCTTTGAAGGTGCGAGCCGTACAGCGAGTCGTCGTAGGCGCTGATCTGCACCATGCACGGCAGGGTGACGAGCAGCCGCAAGAGCCGGACGTGGTCCTCGTCCGTGAGTTCGAAGCGGTAGCGGGTGCGGGCGTCGTCCCGGCTGCGAAGGATGTACGGCGGGTCGCAGTAGATGAGCGTGCGCGCGCTGAATCGATGTGCTGCCAGCCACAGGAGGGCGTCGGTTGTGAAGACGGTTACGCGCCCGAGGCATTGCGCTTTGAGCCATGAGGTTGCTTCGGGGTCGCGGTCGATGAGGATGGTTTCCTGGGCGGGCCGCTTCAGCCTGGCTACGGCCGCGTGGCCGGCGAAGGGTTCGATGTAGAGGTCGTGTGGCGGCTGCTGGTTGACGATGAACTGCGCGGTGCCTTCGCTTCCCTTGCCTCCGGTGTAGCTCATTCCGGTTTTCCCTCAGCCTTGGAGGTTAGCACACATCGCCGGATCTGGTGAGCCGGCCGGCCCCTTCGCCGGGGGCGGTGGTGGCCCCTGGCTGGCCAGCATCGCCGGGGCTGACGGTAGGATCCGTCGTCCCGTGGGAATTTCCGGGTTGGCCGGGCCGGAGAGCAGAATGCGCCCTAGCCGCCTTGCGCATTTGACCTGAGACGAGCCGCTGGCGGGTCGCTGGTGGGGTAGGTACCCGCTTTTGGTCCTGGGCGAAGTCAGCGGCGCGCTTTGGCGGTTACGTGGAAGGTTTGCTGCGCGACGGTGATCTGGAAGGGGCTGAGATTGTCGGCGCGGCTCCACATCGCCTCGAACTTGCTCTGGAAGGCCGCGAGGGCGGCGGGGTCGTCGGTTTGGGTGAGGGAGTTGTCCTGCTCGTCGTCGCCGGGGCGGGTGAGGTTGGCGCTGCCGTCGCGGAGCGTGGCCGCGTCGACGCAGTAGCTCTTCAGGTGCATCAGGACGGTGGACTCTTTGACCTTGATGGCGATGTTGGACTGGGTGAGCAGCGGTCCGATGGGGCTGGCCTCGATGGTTCGCGTGGCGCGGATGGAGACCGCGAGTTCGTTGCGGTCGAGGTAGATGCGGACGCGCACGCCGCGCTGGGCGGCGAGAGCGATGGCTTGAATGACGGGCGGATCGGTGAGCGAGTAGGCGGCGATGTCCAGCGTCTTGGCCGCCTTGCCGATCAGGGCGACATCGGTCGGGGTGAGCGAGACGGGATTGGAGTAGGCGGCGGTATACACGGGGATCACTCTACCATTCTGCAGGTGCTGCAGGGCAGGGCCTCGACGTGGCCCTTGAGTTCGCGGGCGACGCGGTCGGTTTCGACCAGCCGGTTGTCGATCTTGGAGACCCACCCGGCGAGGTTTTTGAGGTTGGTTCGGATGGTGGCGACGATGGCGATTCCCGTCGCCCCTTGCACGAGGACGGCGATCCCGACTTCCGTGTAGTCGATCATGGCTCGGGCGCCGGTGATTGGATTATAGCGCCGATGCGGCGATGCGCGATCGACGATTTCAGCCCGCGACGAAGATGCAGGTGAGCGTACAGCCGGGCGCGGTGGCGGTGACGGCTCCGCTCAGCGGATTGTTGCCGTGGTTGCTGCTGCACGAGACGTGGATCGGGATGGCGGCGCTCTCGCCGGTGTCGGCGGTGACCGGGGGGATGGTGATCGGATTTTGGTCGAAGGTGATGGTCAGGTCGGGGTCGTTGCTGAGGGGGGTGAGTGTGAAGGTGAGCGGGTTGTCGCTTTGGTTTGCGATGTACCACGTGAAAGTCGTGCTGCCGGGCGTAGGGCTGAGGGTTCCGAGCAAGTATGGGACGCTTGAGGCCTGCCCCTGGAGGTCGTCGGTGAAGCCCACATAGGCGGTTGTCGTGTTGTGGCTGGCGGACGCGGTGACGGTGGCGTACATGCGCGGGAAGTCCCAGCCATCGGGGATGACGACGTTGAGAAGGAGCGCGACGTGTCCAGGCAGGGAGGTGGAGATCGTGCCTTCCTGGGTCATAGGACCGGGGTTTGTGAAGGGACCGAGGTCGATGGTGTCGGCGTCGTTGTCCCAGATCAAGAGGTTTGTGACGTTGTAGGCGTCGGGCTCGTAGCCGGTGGCGGTGAGGTGCTGCCCGGCGAGAAATCCGGGGGGCGCGTTGAAGACGTTGGGGAAATAGAGACGGCCGTTTGCGGCGGTGGGCGTGGCTGCCGTGGGGCCGAGCGGAGTCGCGGCGGGGACGGTGACCGTAGCGTCGGGAAGCGGCGTGGGCGTGGGCGTGGCGGGGAGAGACCAGTTGGCGATAAAGGGCGTGGCCGCGAGCGCTTCCTTGACCTGGGGGTCGCTGGCCACGGTCGCGAACTGCATGGTGACCGCGATGTCGTCGGGGCCGGTGTTCCAGAGCCCGTACGGGATGAGAATGGGCGTCTTGCTGTCCGTGTAGTGGATAAGCTCCGCGGGGCCGAGGCCGAGGAAGTTCGCGGGCAGGGGTGGAACCTTGGGGTTGATGACGTGAAGGGTGAACTTCAGTTTGATCGCATAAACGCCGTCCGTGATGTCGAGGGTGAGGTCGTAGTCCTGGCTTGGGACGGTGTCGTCGAAGGCGAGCGTCATCCCGATGGTTTGCGGGGGATCGGTGTCGCTGTTGAAGGTGACGGTCTCCGGGGCATAGGTGATCGTGAGGCCCGCTGGCAGTGACGTGACCTTCGCGTTCAGCCCGTTGGGGATCTTACTGCGGGAGAGAAGGGTCGCCTTGAAGGTGCGCGGCCAGGTGTAGCCGGTGGGCCACGCGTTGGGCGTCTCTGGCCACGGAGGGTTTGCGGTGGAGTTGAGGGGAGTCGTACCGGCTTGAACGGTGATACTGAGGTCGATGGACTGGGGGGCGTTGACCGTGGGGAGCGTGTTCGTTTGGGCGGCGCCCCAGTAGTGCCCGCCCCAAAGTGACGTGTCCGAGCCTTTGAAGGTGCCGTTTTCCCACGTCGCTGTGCATGTGAGTTCCGGGCCGGGCGTACAGGTGATGGGGTCGAGCGGTGAGACGGCGAAGCTGATTTTACCCTTCGCGGGCAAGGCTCCGAAGACGGCCTTCCATGCGGGGAGGATGTCGTCGGGGTTGTTGGATTGGTTGTAAGCGAGGTTGCCCCCGTTGGCCCAGACGCGTCCGTTGTAGCTGATGACCTGCCATTTTGAGCGGCTGGGTGCGGCGCCGGAACTGGAGTGTGCGGGGCTGGCGGTGATCATGAAGAGCATCGGGGCGGCTTCGTTGAATCGGGAGTAGACGGGGAAGTCCGTGGCCGGCCAGGTGTATTCAAGGGCAAAGGCCGTGACGTTGAGCGCGTCGTCGTAGACCGTTGTGCAGTAGAGCCTGTTTGGGTAATAGATGAGCGGCGGCGGGACGAGGAGCGCGATGGGGCCAGTGGTGACGGCGATCGGGACGTAGAAGGTCGCGCTGGCGCCGGGAACGGTGATGGTCGCAGCGATCGTGCCCGCGGCGGGAGGGCAGAACGGGGCGATGCTGAGGTCGATTGTCCAATCGATCCACAATTGGCCGAGATAGGGGACGGTGGGCGAGGAGAGCCTAGGAGCGCTCAGTGTAGCTGTGACGCCATCTGGCACGCCGCTCAGCGCGACGCCGAAGGGCGGCGTGGTGGGGGAGTAGACGACGACATTGATGGCGCCGGTGAAGGTCCCGATGTTGCTGTCCAGGGTGACGGCGAGGGGGTATGTGCCGGGGGCGAGGGTGGCCTCGGTGGCGATGGTGAGCAGGACGGAGATATTCGGGGGTAGGCCGGGCTGGTCGCCGGGGCCTTGATAGGCAAGCGTGACGGTCATTTCATCTGGAGCGCCGGTGACCGTGGCGGTGAATGTGGGTGTGGCGCTACCGTCCGCTTTGCCGTTGTAGGTGCTGACGTTGTCGTAGAAGGTCTGGCCGGCGACGAGCGCGGCGATGGGGTACTCGGCGCTGAACGACCAGTTGCCGATGGACGAGCCCGCGGGTGGTATAGGGAGGAAGCTGTTGTTCGACTGCGCGCGAAACGCGATGCTTGCCTTAAGGGGGGCGTTTGAAGGGAAGGGCGTGATTGTGGTGATGAACCCCCAGTTGTTGTCGGTTTGGTCGGAGTTCTCGGCGGTGGTTGAGAGGTAGGCATTGTAGAGGTCCGGGGTTGGCAGGGGCGGGAGGCCCATGGCGGCGCGGAGGGATTGGACCATCGTGAAATACGCGAGCGTTGTTTCTGCTCCCCCGAGCGAGGGCATCGAGCCGACGCCGTTGATGACGGGGCCGGGCGTCAGAACCCCGCCGTATTGCTCGTTCATCATGCCCCAGATGGTGGTGGGGCTGATGGGCTGGCCCCCGGCATCGACTGGGTCGGAGGCGATGACGGGGGTGTAGTTGCGGCGGCTCACGCCGAAGACGTGTCGCCAGTTGGTCTGGTCGGTGCCGCCCTTCTGGAGTTGCTTTGTGACGCGGCGGAGCACGGGCCCGGCGTTGGTCCCCGCGATCGCGACGCCGGGGACCTTGTTCGGGAAGAGCTTGCCGTATTTGGTGGTGGCGAGCATGGGGTGGGGCGGTCAGCGCCCTCACCCTATTCTCGGACGCCTGGGAGGCGTCTTGCACGCATCGTGGTGGGTTTATTTTGGGACTTATATACTTGAGTCCCTTTCATGGTTTTGGTTCCAAAATGAAGGCAGCGATATGCCTCCCAGTGCCTTTGCCGATGGATCCGTCCTCAATTGCAAGCCATCGAACGTCGCCAAGGTTTCGGACCTGAGTTCCGATGGCCTTGAGCATCATTAGCACCCATTTATCGACGGGATACACGAGCACAACACGGTTTCCCTTTTGCTGCTCTTCAATGGCCTTACGAACCCAAGCGGTCGGTCCTTTCTTTTTGCCTTGATGAACAATGGACCCGAACGGAGGATTGACGTAATTAGACTTACCCCAGTCACAAGTGAGGCCATCAAAGCCCACTGGGAGCGGAAAGGGGCATGGGTCAAAATCGAAGTGAAACTCCTCGTCAAGTGCCGAATAGAGATCAGGCGGAGTGAGCCAGTAATGCTTGCCGTCGTTGCTATTGCCAATGTGGAACTTGTTCTCGGCGGGTTGAAGCTGACTTTGATGATTCGTGCTCATTTTCTCTCCACGGGAGTCAAGTACGTAAATCCCTTTATTTTATCACTGTATGCGTTCGATCTGAACGGCCCGGCTCCAGGTGGCTGCGACGGTCTGTGTCGCGCCGCTGGTCATCGAGAGCAGCGTCTCGGTCTGGATGGCGACGCTCGACGCGAGGTTGAAGGTGAGCGAGAAGTTAGACCCACTCGATTGGGCGGTGGCGTTTGAGCCGACCTGCCACGAGGAAACGATCGCGCCGCTCGCCGTCCCTCCGGTCTGTGTGGCCTTGGCATACTGGATCGCTGTCATGGTGCAGCTGCTACCCCCGTTGGTGCAGGTGCCGGTCGATGTCGAGTAGGTGTAGCCCGTCACGCGGTAGAGGCCCGCGGCGGTGGTTGTGAAGACGGTGGCGTACGAGCCGGAGCCGGCCGACTCGCTGACGTTGCTTTCGAGATACACCGTGCACGGCAGGTGATCCCAGCCGTCGAGACAGCCGAGGGTGTTGGCGGCGAGCTTGGTCGCCGTGGCGGCGTTGCCGCTGGTGTTGGTCGGCTCGCTGCAAGAGGCTGTGCCGTCGTCGGCGATGCCCGTCGCGACCTGGGGCAACGTACAGCCGGTGGGCGCGGCGGCGAGTTTGGAGGCCGTGGCCGCGTTCCCTGTGGCTCCGCCCGGAAAGCTCGCCGGAATGCCGGTGAGGCCCGACCAGGGCGCGGCGCTGGCCGTGGAGGCGGTGTCGGCGAGCGTGGCGTGGGCTGGGCCGACGCTATTCGTCCAGGTGAGAGCGCAGGTCCCGCTGCTCGTGATGTCGCAGTTGGTCGCGGTGATGTCGGTGGGTGTGGTCACCTTGACTTCAGTGACGGTCCCGCTCGTACTCGAGGAGCCGCAGTCGTAGGCCGTGGTGTGAACGTTGCCGCTGGTGTCGGTGTCGAGGCAGACGCGGCCCGCGCTGGCGGCGTAGCCGGGAAGCTGCAAGCTGTTGGCGGCGGTCATGGACAGGTAGAGGGCGCTCGACGAGCCGCCGTAGACCTTGAACTGGGTCCCGCTGCCGGTCTCGTAGTTGAAGCGGAGCACGCCGGTGGACTTGGTGGCGTTGAGGTAGGTGTCTCCCGTGTTCGAACTCTCGTAAGCCTTGAGGGCGTCGAGGGCGGCGATGGGGCTATAAAGCTCGAAGTTATTGCTGGTGTCGTGGATGAGAAACCAGTGGGTGGAACCGAGATAGTCTTTGAAGCCGAAGGCGCCGCTGTGGTTGGTGGTGGCCCCTGGCTGGATGTAGAGCGAGAGATCGGCGTCGGCCTGGTTTTTGAGGTAGACGCTCGATTTGAAGGTGGCCTGCCCGGCGATCTGGAGTGTCCCGTTGAAACTGACGTTGCCGGCCGAGTCGATGGTTCCGACGCCGGACGGGGACGCGCCGCCCGAGGCGAAGAGCACGCCCCCCGTTCCGGAGTTGGTGGAGCAGTTGAAGCAGACGTAGCCGATCCCGGCCGCGTTGACCGCGGTGTAGGGGTTCGTGCTCACCGATCCGTAGTTGAACTGCTGGATGGCGAGCCGTGGGACGTTGTTGAGAAGGTCGGTGACTGAGTAGATCTGTTCGCCGCTTGTTCCGTCGCCGAATCCCCAGAGCCAGCGGTTGCCGTAGTCGGTCTGTAACTCCCACTGCATCCCTCGCTCGTTGCCGAGCGCGATTCCGGCGCGGATATGGTTGGTGACCGTCGCGTCGGCCTGGGAGAGGGTCCAATCGCCATTGAGGGAGTTGACCGAGTGGTGGAAGGCGTCGGCGAAGCTGTTGCGCGTTCCCAGATCGGTGAGCTTGCCGGTGTGGAGGGTGGAGCCGGTATGCAGGATGTTGTAGCTCGAACCGGCCTCGGCGTACATCTCGATGTTGCTGTTCTCCCAGCGCAGGCCGAGAAGGGTGTTGGCGGTGGCGTTGGGGCCGAACTCGACATCGGTGTCGCAGCCTTCGATGTCGCCGCCGGTGAAGGCGTTGCCGTCGCCGCCCACGATGTGGATTCCGTAGGTTCCGGAGATGGGCGAGCCGCCGCTGGTGGGGCAGACGATGTGAAGCCGGTTGAAGGTTGAGGCGTTGGCGTAGTCGTCGCTGACGCCGTGGTAGAAGTGCCCGGTCATCCAGATGGCCTGGCCCTGGTTTTCGATCTTGATGTTCTGAAAGAGGCCCCCGGTATAGTTGCCGCTGCCATCCAGGTAAAGGCCGAGCTGCTGCAGCGAGCCGGACCCGTTGAGAACGATGTCGTGCACGTAGACATCCTGGGTCCGGAAGATGGAGAGGGCGCGCGCCGTGGCGCCGCCCGAAGTGGTGACGATGGAGAGGTCGCCGACTTCCGCGCCCTGCGTGTTTTGCGCGTAGGACGGGTCGCCGACGATGAACGCCGCGTCGCTGCCCGTGTACACCCAAGCGGTCGCGGCGGCGGCTCCGCTGGTTCCGGTGTCTCCCATGTACCCACAGCCGAGAATGCGCACGTTCTGAGTGCCGGGGCCGATCTGCACGCTTTGCGTGGCGAGGATATGTCCGCAAGGGAGCAGGATGGTCACGGCGGAGGTGGTGACGATTACGTCGTTGCCCCAGTAGGTGTCCGCCGTACAGTTGCGCGCGTCGATGGTTCCGCCGTCGCGGCCCGACAAGAGGGAGAGCGTGTCGGTGACGACGCTGGAGAGGTCGCTCGAACCGGCGCAATTGGCCTGGAGGGTCGGGAAGGTAACGTAGGCGCTGATGTGGGCGGTGGGGTAGGCGGAATCGTGCTGGAAGGTGACGTTGCGCGTACCGGCTGGCGCGGCGGGCGTCGACGCGTTGAGGTTAACGCCGGTGGAGGTCTGGGCCGCTAGAAGCGGGCAGAGACACGCGTGGAGGGCAAGAACGACGGCCGCGATTCGGCGGCGGGAGCCGGCGCGGGGGCCGGCTTGCTCAGTTTGGAACGGGGGGCGCGCGGCTTGGGCTTTGCGCCCCCCTTTTTCGCCTGCTGCGCAGGCAGTGAATCTTGGGCGTTCATGGCGTTCCTTTCACTGGCCGGCAACCGGTTGGCCTTCGACTTCGACCACGCCAGCGGGGATGACGGCGACGGTTTCGGACTCGACTTCGATTGTAACTCCACTTGGGGTCTGGAAAGCAATGCGTTCGGCAACCCACGATGTGGCGATGCGCGATCGTGGGCTCTCGTAGCCGCTGGCCGGGTCGATGAGGGAGAGAACGGCGCTGAGAGCGCCGCGCATCGGAGGCTGGCCGTGGACCGGCGTCCACGCGGAATCGAGCGGGAAGGTTCCCGCGACCTGGGGCTGGAAGGTGGTGGTGAGCTTGAAGTCGGAGCGCGCGAAGACGGTTCGCGTCGGGCTGTGGGGCGACGTGGTTCGCAGAACGGCGGTGCTCGAGGGCGTGTCGCTGAACCGGTAGGTGAGCAGCCACCCCACCAACGCGCGCGGCGGTGCGACCTGGTCGTAGATCGGGTCAAGCGCGATGGCGAGCAGCGACGGGAACGTCGGTAGGACCGGCGGGGTGTAGATGGACGGCTCGATGCCGAGCGTCCGGAGGTTGCGGTTGAGTTGGCAGAACAGGGCATAGCCGGAAAGGTGGGTGGCGGCCTCCGCCCATGCGTGGCGTTCCGAAGGCAGGAGCGAGCGCCAGATGCCTGGAAGGTCGGAGAGGGCGGAGCGGGCGAGGGATTGGGCCGCGGTGTTGGGCTGCTGGTGAGGACGGCGCGCGCGGAGCGTAACCCCCGCGCGCGTCGAAGCCGCCTGCATTCCGCCTATGCTCCCGGCGCGCAGCGTGAAGGCGGCGGCAACTTGCATCAGGCGATGACGAGCGTCACGTTCAGCGTGATCGAAGCCGCGCCGTAGCTGACCTTGATGGTCACGGGGTAGCTGCCCGCGGCTGCGCTCGATGCCGTGACGGTGATCGTGACGCTGGTGCCGACCGCCTCGGGGTTCGCCGGTGACGCCGCCCAGGAGCAGTTCGCGGGGAGTCCGCTAACCGAGTAGCTGAGCGAGCCGGAGAACGAGCCGATGGCCGCGTTCGTGATCACGTAGTGCGGAGTTCCGCTGCCGGACGTGGTCGTGCCGACCTGCGCGCCGGCGCTAGCGGTGAACAATCCGCTGGCAGCGGTGGAGGCGAAGTCGCAGAAGGCGCGGACGGGCGGCGAGGCGAAGCCGGAGTACGGGTCGACGATCCGGAGCTCGACTCCCATGTAGCCGGAGCCGGGCAGCGGGCCGAACTTGTTCGTGTAGAGCGTGGACAGGTCGGTGGCTAGCGTGCTGGCCGGGTTGTAGCCCGCGAGGTTGCGGAAGGCGCTCTTGCCGACGAACGTGCGGCCCACGGACTGCGGAGCCGACGCGCGAAGGATGAGCGCGTAGCCGGTGAGGTCGTCGGAGGTGATCGCCAGAACGAACTTGTCGACGACATTCGAGGTCTGGTGCGGCGTGACGGTGAACGCCGTAATGGCGGGCAGCGTCGGAACGGACGGCGGATCGTAGAGGATGGTGCTGATCCCGATCAGCTGAAGGTTTTTGTTGCACGAGACGAACAACTGCTGGCCGGTGGGGTGGAAGGTCTGGCCGAGCTTGTTCTTGAGGCTGACGGTTGCGCCCAGCGCATTCCAGCCCTGCACCTGAGCGGCAGTGCACGAGCGGAAGGCGGACGAGATCGCGCGGAGCTGGCCGCGCACGATGGACTGGGACGCGGAGCGGGGTTGGGTCGGGACCGAGTGCTTGCGAAGGTACTGACCGCCGCGGTTGTGGGAGGCTACGACGCCGCCGAGCTTGCCGCTCGCGGCTGCGAGGATGGAGTACTGGACCTTCATGGGGTTAGTTCCCCTTTCCGCGCCGGGTAGCCGTGTTCATGATACTACAAACACGGTTGATTGTATGGGAGATTCTGCGGGAGTGGTATGGGGGAGGATCGTACCCGACCCTGTTCGGGGAGCGGGCTGCAAGGGGCGGCAGACCGGGGAAGCCGCGCTGCCGGAGAGCATATCGCTAGGGGGGATCAATGGTTTCTTTATACGGCTCGACAGCGCCGGGGACGGAGTTGGGGGCGGAGGTTAGGGTCTGCAGGGCCACCCGCACCAGGGACCCATCCTATCTGATTTTCGAATCCTGAACGGCGGGCAACGGCCCGAACGACGCTGGGGAGTCATGGGGAGGTGGTGAGTTGTGGTTTGGCTTTTTTCCCCCTGCGCTGTTCTCTCTCGGGAAGGGGAGGGGGCAGCGGGGAGACGCGGAAAAAAGGGGCGCCTAGGGCGGGCGCGTGGGGCGAGAGGTGATGTGGGAGTAGATGGCGACGATGGCTTGCCGGTCGCGTTGATCGAGCACGCGTCCGAGGAGGGCGCTGGTGAAGAGGAAGAGGAGTTGGAGGTCGTTGTAGGGATTCATTGGGGGTCTCCGTTCTTGGTGATGCGTGCGCCCAGGCCGGGGTATTGGGTGGGCGGCACGATGCCGGGGAGGTAGACGTAGTGGTCGGGATCGCCTTGGCCTTCGACGAGACGGCAGGACCAGTGATGGCTGGCGTTTTCGCGGCAGTCGTGGAAGGTGAGCGTGATGGTGTCGTTGGAGTAGGCGATGGGCTCCTTTTTCGAGGGCCGGTCCGTATCCGCGTGAATCTTGATGGGAGGCGGGTGGGGGATCGTGTACGCCTGTTGGGCGGCTTTAGTGGAGAGGGCTCCGATGAGGCCGGCGCCGATAACGACGCCGATCAGGGAGACCCAGAAGCGCTCTCTTGCGCGCATGCAGCCGGGGCAGTTGCGGAAGTGCTTATGCTTGTTGGGATCGGTTGAAGACTTGGCGCACCAGCGCCGGAAGCAGAGTAGACGGCGGTGAGTCGTTTTCAGCGGCATGATGGTTCCTCCTTAGTTTCGGTTCTGAATTTCCAGTTCACGGCAGCTACGAGCACATCCGCGTGGCAGTGCAGAGGCCGGCAGAAACACCCCAATCGCTTCCCTCGAAGCTCTCCGAGCTGGCTCAAGAGCTCATGGTTGCTCCAAAGCCAACGCCGGTACTTGGAAATCACTTCGTCTCGATTCCCGTCTCTGCCGATGACGAAGCGATTGCCCCATTTACTGCCTCGGCCCACGTACACATCGCATCGCTCGCGTCGCACGTTCACTACCAGCGTCGGCTCCATATCGCACCTCCACTGCAACCGTCGCGGCTGCGAAAGTAGAAGCGCACGTCAGTCAAGGGCGAGGAGGGGAAAAAAAGGGCGCGCGCGTTCCGACAGCGTCCTTTGACAAACCGGACGCGCGCGCCCGGCCTCTTTTTTTCCCCGACGAGTCGCGGAGCGATCGGAGCGAGCCGACACCCAAGCGCGAAGCCGCCGTACTGTGGCGGCTAGCGCCGCTGGGGGCGAGGACAACAGGCGAGCGGAGACCCTTGACGGATGTGCGACAAAATAGAACGAGCCGCGACGGGAAGATACATATGGAAGGGGAGCGCGAGGGGATGGGACGGCCCCTCGCAGAGAGAGAAGACGCGCCGAAGGCGCATCCGCATGGCGCGCGAGTCGCGATTGTTCGACTCGCGCGCGGGGGGCAGCGAGCGCCGCTAGGAGGGGATTCGGAGACGATGGCCGCGAGCGATGGGGGGCGCAGCCCCCCGTACGACGCCGAGGAGCGAAGCGACGAAGGCGTCTGAGGCCCGCCGCTATGAGCGAAGCCCGCAAGCGACCCGCGCGCACCCGAACGACGAAGCGGACACGCGGCGGACGGCACGAAACCGGGGGAAGGCGCGCGGGGAGCCGGCGCGAGCGGCGGGGAGGGGGGAAGGGCCGGGGGAGGGGGGACGGGGGGCGGCGGCGCGGACGCGGGGCCCCGAGCGCGGAGCGCGCAGGGGCAGCGGCCCGGAGCCGTGGGCGCCCC
>Ga0335069_10005851_pt1 | contig 18002 bp, 13 predicted proteins | sample Lox_Sample_11_FD_206714 | JGI IMG/M metagenome (GOLD analysis project Ga0335069, IMG submission 206714) | Soil microbial communities from Loxahatchee National Wildlife Refuge, Florida, United States - Lox_Sample_1.1 | ecosystem: Environmental > Terrestrial > Soil > Wetlands | place: USA... | reverse complement strand
CACTACCGGGTCCTTACTTCGCCAGGAATTGCTCGATATCAACGTCGCCGAGGTCGAGAATCTTGCCGACCCGTACCGCGACCTCGAGCGCGTAGCCGCTACTGTCACCGACGACCTCACGACCTACCCGATAGGCCGTGCCATCGATGTTCAGCTGCAGCTCTCCAGCGTCGCTGCGCATGTGGGACTTGGCAAACAGGGCCACGCCCGGCAGATCGCCCGCCAGCGTTTCGAGAGATGGATCGTCGCCGCAGAGCAGCAGATGCCCATGCGAATGGTGCACCGCGTCGCAGAGCTGCGCGATCTCCGCACGCAGCACCGCCAGCGCCTGCTGCTCTTCGGAAAAGCTCGGCTCCAGACCGGTGACCACGGCGACATCGGGCCGGACGATCCGCAGGTGCTCGCCCATGTCACCCCGCCGGCGCGCGCCCAGCTCGAGCACGAGCACGTCGAGCGGCGCGCGCGATACAAGCGCCGTCCACAGGGCGCGTACAAAGGCGGCCGCAACCGAGCCCGGTCGCCGCGTGTTCATGCTGACGTTCAGCACCGCCAGCGGCAGCCCCACTTCAGTGTTGTAGGAAAGCGGGTTGGCGCGCATGTGCAGATGGGCGCTCAGCAGCTCGGTGAGCACGCGCTTCATGACGGTCTTGCCGCGCGTGCCGGCAATGGCGACGATGCGCGGGCGCCGGCGCTTGAGGTACACGCGGGCGAGCCGTTGCAGGCTGCGTACGCCGGCCTGGCGCACCCGACCGCGCGGCGGCCGGGCCGGTGCCGCGGGCGGCACTGCCGGCGCCTGCACATGCGTCTGGGCGCTACGCCCCGCGAAATAGTCTTCGAGGCGATCACACGCCGCATCGATCTCCTCGGGAGTGCGTGCGTAGCACAAGCGCAGATGCGCCTCGCCCGTCGGTCCGAAGGCGATACCGGGGACCACGGCCACGTGCGCCCGCTCCAGCAGGTCGCTGGCCAAACGCCGCGAATCGCGCGCCAACGGGACCGTGTCCTTGACGCGTGGGAAGACGAAGTACGACGCGTTGGGACGCTGATAGTCGAAGATGTGCGGCAGGCGATCGAGCCGCTCGATGATGCGGTCGCGCCGCGCCCGAAACTCGCGGCGGAACTGCTCGATGAACGGTGCCCCGAGCTGCAGCGCGGCGACGGCGGCGTGCTGCGACACCACGGGCGCGCAGGTCACCAGGGCGTCGTGCACTTTGAGGATGCTGGCAACGCGTGCCCGCGGTGCCGCCAGGAAGCCGACGCGCCAGCCGGTCATCGCGTATGCTTTGGAGAACGACCAGATGCTGACGACGCGATCGCGATGCTGCGGAAACGATGCGGCATTGGCGGGCCCCGTGTCCGTGTACACAAAGTCTTTGTACACCTCGTCGGTGATCACCAGCAGATCGTGGCGCGCGGCAATCTCTAGCATACGCGCCATCTGCTCGGTGGAGAAGATCGTACCCGTGGGGTTGTTCGGGTTGCACAACAAGATCGCACGCGTGCGGCGCGTGACCGCGTCGGCAATGGCATCGGTGTCGAGATCGAAGTTCGCGTCCTCATCAAGCGCGACGAAGCGCGGCACCGCACCCGTGAGCCGCACGGCGGGCAGATACGAGGCGTAGGTTGGCGACGCCAGCAGCACGTCGTCGCCGGGACCCACGGTCGCCAGCAAGGTCGCGGTGATTGCCTCGATGGCACCGCAGGTCACCAGGATCTCGCCGTCCGGATCGTACTGCATGCCCTCGCGCACCAAGGTCTCGCTGATCAGCTCGCGCAGTTCGGGGAGGCCGGGCGCTACCGAGTACTTGGCACACACGCCCTCGGCAATCTTCTGCTGGATATAGCGCTTGATCGGCAGCGGCGTGTCGAAGCTGGGAATCCCCTGGGCGAGCGACACCACGCCGGGGATACGGCTGGCGCGCAGCTCGATATCCTTGATCGGCGACAGCTCGACACCGGCGCGCGGTTCGGCGTGTGCCGGCAGCCCGCTGCTGCGCACGACACGGAAGGTGGGCAGGTGAAAGGCCATCAGAGATGATCGGTGCGGTCGAGCACCTCGGCCCGCCAGCCGCCGTTGCCGGGCGCGGTGGCGCGACTGACGACGTGGATCGACGCCAGCGGCACCGTCAGCGTGCGTCGCTGCATCTCGTCGAGCTGCAAAAGTTCGGTCAGGACCGAGTAGATGATGCCCTTGTGCACGGCGAACAGCAGGTGCCCCGGCGGCGCCTGCGCCAGCACCTCGTGCAGCGCGCGCACGACGCGCGCGCGAAAGGCGGAGACCGACTCGCCGCCTGGGTACGCGAAGTCGGTGCGCGGTCCCACCCAGCGGGCGTAGCGCTCCGGATCGCGCCCGCGGATCTCCTCGGCCGTCAAACCCTCCCAGTCGCCAAAATCAATCTCGTCAAAGCCTGTAACGCGGGTGACAGTCGCCGCTGCACCGGCAATGATGGCCGCAGCCTCGACGGAGCGCGACAGCGTACTGGCGTACACCGCGTCGAATCGTTCGTCGGCCAGGGCCTCCCGCGCGCACGCCATCTGCGCGCGGCCGAGCGCGCTCAGAGGAACGTCGGTGCGTCCGTGGTAGCGAACGCTCGACTGTCCTTCCGTTTCGCCGTGGCGGACGAGAACGAGCCGCGTCATCGGCTGAATGATGACGCATTGGCGGAGGGAATCAACGGCCAACAGGGACGGTGGTTCAAGATCAGAAGAAGTCGTCAGCGCGCAAGCGCTCGCAGAACTCTCGCGCCGGTATGATCAGAATGCCATCGTCTGTTTTCCGATTCCTCGGTTCGAGGCACACCATGACACGCTGCCCGACACGAGGATGGTCCTGCGCGAGGTTCCGCAGGCCTCTGAGGTGGTCGGTAGTGACCTTCCGTGTCGCCTTGGCCTCAATGGCGACCCGGAGGTCGTCGATCACGAAATCGACCTCCATCCCGCTGGCGAGGCGCCAGTAGCTCAGGCGGGCAAACGCATCGCTATAGGCGTTGTGCGCCGTCAGTTCGTGAAAGACCCAGTTCTCGAACGCTTTGCCGTACAGCTCGGAGCCGGGCTGCAAGACGCCGCGCCGCGTCAGGTGATTCACCATGCCGACGTCGGCAAAGTAGAACTTGGGCGCCGCGTTTCACCTTGCGGGCGCTCGATCCACAGAGAGCGAATTGCACGCGGCGGTTCTCGATCAGCCAGTGCACCTCGTCCAGGATCTGCGGCACCTTCTGGACTTCATCGACCACCACCTGTCGAACGGCTGGTCGGGTGGTCAGCTCCTCGCGCAGCCGTTCCGGATTCTGCAAGTAGCGCCGATACTCTTCCGCCTTGAGCAGATCGATCCAGAACGCGTCCGGGTACGTCTGTCTGAGTAGCGTGGTCTTCCCGGTCTGGCGCGGGCCCCAGAGAAAGAACGTCTCGGTGCCTGCGGCCGGCAGATGCAGCGTCCGCTTGAACATGCGCTTCAAATTATCATGATTATTTGAAGCAGCAATGCGGCGCCACGTCACAGGAATTTGGACCCGGGTGAATCGTTCGTGACGGCTGGCTCGGTCAGACCCGCGCTTGCGTTTCGACGCGGGCTAGTGGTGCAGATGTGCGGCACGGCGTTGCCCGCCAATGTCGCAGGCGTCGCCGACACCGTCGGAATCGGCATCGGCCTGATCGGTGTTGGCGATGCCGGGGCAGTTGTCCTCCTCGTAGGTGGCGCCGTCGCGGTCGGCGTCGAGCGTGTTGGCAACGGGGAAGAACGCCGCACAGCGTCCGGAGCGGAAGGCGGTGCCGGACACGACCTGGTTCGACGCGTCGAACTGCAGCACGGACACGCTCGCCAGATCGCCGGTCGTGGCCGGCTCATACGCCGGCCACGCGGGCGTCGTCGATGGCACCCCCGTCCTCACGAACGCGCCCCATGCGTTCTGCATCGACGCACTGAGCGCCGCGTCGTTCGGGCCGACAACGATTCCGTAGTCCGTACCCAGCCGCGGGTATGTGCCGAACACGTAGTACAGGTCCAGGCCGTGGAACGTGCGCAGCCCAGGCTGCGTCGCGCCCGGCCCGTACACCGGTGAGATGGTCAGGTGGTAGACCCAGGCCGGGCTGCCCCCGGCGTAGGCGGCGTCCGCGGTGTCGAGCGTCGGACAGATGGAGGTCGCATCATCAATCAGTGTGCGGAACGCCTCCGCCGGGGTGACGAAGCTCGCGGCAGGGTAGAGCGGCAGCAGCGCGTCGGCGCGCGTGTTCCCTGCGGCAAGGCGCAGGAACGTCTCGTAGGTCGCGGGCGTCCTGATGAGGGATTCCCAGCCCCGAGAGAACCACGTCGACTCATTGGCCACGGTGCCGGTCATCAAGGCGCGCCCGCCCGCCGCCCCCTGACGCAGCATCACGACCGGCTGCTCGGTCAGCACGTAGCCGTCGATCGCTGGATTGGCGGGCTGCTCGTTGTCCCCAGCGCGCGGCAGTGCCGCGTACGCTTGCACCAGGCTCGAGGCGGATGCGTGGCGGAGGCACTCGAGCTTGGTCGCGTCCTCGCTGCAGCCGGCGTTCGCGGCAACCTGATCGCCGCGCTCATAGTGGTGTCGCCGAAGAGCGGATCGTTCCGCACCGGGCTTCCCTCCGGGAGCGTGAGCGGGCGCGCATTGCCGCATTGGCCGCTCTGCACGATTGCCGCGCGGAACAGCCCGTCGGAGAGCGGTGACGCCAGCAGCGTGCACACTGACCAGCCGCCCGCGGACTGGCCGGCGATCGTGACCTGAGTCGGATCATCAACTTGCGCCCGTGTCTCTTGAGGTGTGCCGCTCGGACCTACAGCTCCCACTTCACCGCCGCATCGCGCTCGGGGTCGTAGGTGCAAAAGTACCCCGTCCTCACGGTCGCGGCGAGGTGGCGTCCCAGTGCTGGATGGACGGCGCGGATGCGCTGGATCTCAAGGCGGATGCGTTTGCCGACCGCTGAGCGGGCGCGCTCGAGGTTGCTGCCAGCGGGGCGATCGCGGCCGCCCAGACCGACCGCGCCGCGCAGTTGCGCGAGCAGCATCTCCATCTCTGCCCGCGCGCGTTCCCCGCGGCCGATGTCGTTGTGCGCGTCCGCCTCGTGTTGCTCTTCGCGCAAGTCGCGCAAGCGCTGCGCATACGCCGACCGCGCTTGCGGATCCAGGATAAGACCTACGTCCGTATCCGTCCGTGGCGATCGGAACGAGCGTCGTTTGCCTTCAGGAGACGGGCGGCCGAGTGTCACCAGATCGAGCGCCAGGATCTCTTGGCCCGGTTGCCCAAGGAGATGCCGCAGGTACTCGATCCCTTTGGTATCCTTCAGCCGTACGACCGACCCGGCGTAGGCGACGGTCCAGAAATGCCCTTCGCGGCGGAAGGTGTTGGTCCCCGGTCCTGGGTCCCTGGTCTCTGGTTGCCGATCCCCCTCCTTACCAAGGAGCGGGCGAGGAGGAGGTTGACCCGTCTGCGGTTCCCCTCCAGGGTGCACGGGAGGTACCCACTCCTTGCCCTCACTCAGCAAGCTCTCAGCGCGCCGAATCCATCCCGGCATGCCGAGGGCGCGGAACTGTTCCAGCGCCGCTTCGAGCAGGGACGCGGCACGCTCGCGGTCGCCCGGAGCGCCGCGGCGTACGTACATCCTTCGACGGGGCTCAGGACAGGGTTGGTCGCTATGGGCTTCCTAGTCCGACAGGCTGTAGACTAGGACCGAGCCCATCAAGTGCGACGGTCGGTTCGTCGAGCAGCCCTGGTGGGTCGCAAGGCCTTCGCCATCTGGTTTCTCTTGCGCTGCGTCTTGCCATGTTCAGTCGATCAGCGGTAGCTTATTGCCAGTTGCATCAGTAATCGAAAGGCGAAGGCGCCGGAAAAGAGGGGATGAACCACAGAGGCTCAGAGAACACCGAGAAAGAACACGGAGCGCAAGGGAATTACGCCCTTTCCCCTCCGCGCGTCTCCTCTGTGCGCTCTGTGCCGAGGTATGGAAGCGTTCGACGAGCCCGCAAGCCAACGGTTAGCCGATCTCACGATCCGACGAAGTGCACAGGCGGGATGGCGGCGATGCAGCTCCGGTCAACCGGGCGGCGTGGGTCGGCCTGGAACGCCAGGGTGATGTCCCGCGCGCAATCGAGGTTGAAGCTGAAAGGGCGCCGTGGCCGACGCCTGGACACTCGAAGAACGAGCTGTGCGACAGCGTCTGCGCGGCGAGCTGCCCAGATCGGTCGCCTGGTGTGGGTTGTACGATCATCATACTTTTGTTAGAAGAAAAATATGAAGCGTCTCAAGGAGCGCCTTACCGTAACGGTCGACCCAGTTCTCATCCAAGCGGGCAACGACGCCGTTGCCACGGGACGGGCCGAGTCGCTCAGCAGTTGGGTGAACCTCGCCCTGGCCGAGCGAGCTGCCAAGGAGCGCCGGCTCAAGGCAATGGCCGAAGCCGTCGCCTCCTACGAGGAAATGTTTGGGGCGATTTCCGCTGAAGAGCTGTCGGCGCAGGCGCGCGCCGACCGACGGGATGCGATCGTCGTTCGAGGGATGCCTCGGCCACCGGCTCGCACAAGCCGCCGTCGCGGGGTGGCATGAGGCTCGTTCTCGACAGCGGGGCGCTGATCGCGCTCGAACGTAACGACCGCGCGATGTGGCGCCGCTTCAAAGCGGCGCAGCTAGTGGGTGAGGTCCCAGTCTCACACGGTGGTGTGGTCGGTCAGGCCTGGCGGGGGCGGGGGCCGCAGCAGGCGTTGCTTGCGAAGGCGCTTGCCGGCATCCAGGTTCGGCCTCTCGATGATACGCTGGGCCGTGCCGCTGGCGAGTTGCTCGGTAGCGCACGACGCAGTGATGTGATCGACGCCGCTCTCGTCCTCCTCGCAGAGGACGGCGATCTCATCGTCACCTCGGATCCGAACGACATCGAACCGCTCGCGGTGGCGTCGGACCGGCACGTGGAGCTGATCCGAGTCTGAGCAGGCGGCACACCTCCTCTCGGGCCGGGGAGAGGCACCGCGTTGGCTTTGTGCGGTGGTGCGTCGCGACGATGGGTCGTGAACAGTGCTGGGGCACGCCCGTTGTCGATGAAGGCGTTCCCCTCGAAGGTACCGGTCAATGTCTGGATGAATCGGCGCGCCTCGGACCTTTCCGTACCCCCGCCCTCTATCGCGACACCGTAGGATCCGTTTCTGTCGCACGTGTTCCCGACAACGTTCGCCGTGAGGATGTAAGTCAGCGGTTGGGTCCCATCGGCGGTCGTATAGGCGTACTTGGACCATATCCCTGCCAAACGGATCCATGGGCGTGCTCGCTGGGGTAGCCGAAGACCTCGCGTGCCGCGCCCGCGGCCTGGTCGCTGCACTGCGGCGGTGTGAAGACGTACAGTCGCCACAGCGCGGCATAGCGCGCCTCCAGGGCTTTGATCTCCGCGGCCGGTTCATCGATTTCGTTGAGCCGCACCAGGCCGCTGGGCATGCGCACCAGCGCCGCTGCCTCCTTCATGACGGTGAGTGCCGGGCAGTAGATGATGACCTCCGACGGGTCGCAGTGTAACGCACGCCCCAGCGCGTGCTCGGCGTCGCGCCGCTCCTCAACGGAGGTATGGAAGCGTTCGACGAGCCGGCGGCGGTCAGCCTGCGGAACCGTCAGCGCGGACACAACGTAGCCGCGCTTCAGCAACGTACGCCTTTCCAGCTGCTCGACGAGGCGCACGATGCGCGGGTCGGGCCGCTCGGCCGTCGGGATCAGGCGCAGGCGTTCGAACAGTTGTCCATCGCTGAGCGGCAGCAGCTCGTCTTCCCCGAGACGCCCGTGCTCGTGCGCCAGCTCCACCGCCTTGGAGATCATCGCGCCCGCCGCCACCTTGGTGTGATGGTAGTAGACGCGCTCGGTGAGGAAGTAGCGCATGCGCAGCAGTTGGACGGTTTCGGAGCGCGCGTCCGGCCGCTCCATGCCGTGCTTGGTCATGTTGATGGCCAGCTGGCCGTCGTCGACGACGAAATAGCGGAAGATGCGGTCGTCGTAGTTCTGCGCCAGGCCTGCGAAGTACGAATCACGGCGCAGGTAGTCGAGCAGGTCCGCGTCAATGGTGCTCGAAACGATTTGCCGCGCCCAGGCAGGGACGCTGGCGCTGTCACGCAGCATCGCCGTGACCTCGTCCTTCAACCGCAGCGCCTGCAGACGGTCCCCGAGCGCACCGTTCAACAGTTTGGCAAGGCGTAGGCCCTTGTCGTGACGCGGGAACAGGCTGCGCTCGTCTTCGAGCGTGTGCCCGAAGGGGATGTGCGTAACGTCGTGCAGCAGCGCCGCCACCCCGATGATCTGCTCGAGGTCGGCGTCGACGGGCGTGCCGGCGGCGCGCACGGCCGCGACGATCCGCTTGGCAAGCGCGTTCGCCCCCAGCGAATGGTCGAAGCGCGTGTGCAGACAGCCCGGGTAGACGAGGCTTGCCGTGCCGAGCTGCTTGATGCCGCGCAAGCGCTGCATCTCAGGAAGGTCGAGCACCTCCGTTTCGAGCGGGCTCAAGGCGATGTCGCCGTGGACGGGATCGCGGATGATCATAAAAGGGTCCCTGGTTCCTGGTCTCTAGTCCCTGGTTAAAGAGCCTTCAACCAGAAACCAGGGACCGAAAACCAGGGACCCAAGACCAAGGACCAGAAACCAAGGACCAGGGACCAAGGACCAGCGACCAGCCTTCAGAAACCCGCGAGCTGCGCCAGGCGCTCGCGATGGAACGTGGCGTCGCCGAAGGCGGTCTCGTTCCACTTGGCGCGCTTGAACCACAGGTGCATGTCGTGCTCCCAGGTGAAGCCGATACCGCCGTGGATTTGCACGGCGCGGTTGGTGGTGCGGCAGTACACGTCGCTGAGGCGCGCCTTGGCCATCGACGCGGCACGCGCTGCCGCCCGCGGTTCGTGATCGTACGCATAGGCGGCGTACCAGACGAGCGCCCGCGCCGGCTCGATCTCGCTCACCATCTCGGCGGCGATGTGTTTGACCGCCTGAAAGGAACCGATGGGCCGCCCGAACTGCTCGCGCACCTTGGAGTACTCGACGGCCAGCTCCAGCGCCCGTTGCGACCCACCCAGGCTATCCGCCGCGAGCACGACGCAGGCAGCGTCGATCACGCGCCTCAGCAGATTCCAGCCTTTGCCTTCGTCAGCCAGCAGCGCGCTCGCCGGCACCTCGACGTTGCGCAAGATGACCTCACACGGCCGGCGCGTCTGATCGATGCCGTGCAGCGGCGCCACAGAGACGCCGGGCGTGTCGCGCGGGAGCAGAAGGAGGTTGACGCCGGATTCGGCGGCACCGCGGCTGCGACACGCGACGATCAGGACATCGGCGATGTGCGCATCAGTGACGAACATCTTCGTACCCTGCAGGCGATACCCGGTGCGAGTTTTCGTGCAACGCGCGGTAATGCCGGCCGCGTCCAAGCGGTCGCTCTCTTCCAAGAAAGCGAGCGCACCGATCGCCTCTCCCGTGGCGATGCGCGGCAGCCATTCCTTCTTCAACGCATTGGCGCTGCTGTGTACCAGACTCATGGCAGCCAACACCGACGATGAGAAGAACGGCCCCGGCGCGACGACCCGGCCCAGCTCTTCCGCCAGCGTCGCCAGGTCGAGCATTTGCATGCCAAGCCCGCCGAACTTCTCGGGGATGATCAGGCCGGTCCACCCCATCCCGGCCATCTTCTCGTGCAGTGCGCGGGAAAAGCCGTCGTCGCTGCGCATCATCTCGCGCACGAAGGTCGTGGGACATTCACGCGCCAAGAAGTCGCGTGCGCTCTGCTGCAATAGTTCTTGCTCTTCAGATAGTCCGAAATCCATAGCGAACCTCAGTCGAGAGTCAGAAGGCCAGCAACCTTGGGGGACGGATTCCAGCTCTCAACTCTCGACTATCGACGGCTTTCCCTCGGCATTCCCAGCCCGCGCTCGCTGATGATGTTCTTCTGGATCTGGGAGGTGCCGCCGCCGATGATGAGGCCGAGGGTGAACATCAACTCGATCGGCCACACGCCGCGGTCGACGACGTGGCGCGAGGTGCGCGCCAGGGCGCCGTAGGAGCCCATGAGCTCCATGGCCAGCGCGGCGATGTCGTGGTTGAGTTCGGTGGACACCAGCTTGTTCACCGAGGCGCCGATGCCGGGCGGGCGTTTCTTGATGCTGTCGGTGAGCTGGCGGAAGGCGTGGAACTTCATCTGCTCGACGCGGATCATCAGATCGGCGAGCCGCTGGCGCACCACCGGGTCCTGCGCGGCGGGCTGGCCGTGGCGTTGGCGGCTGCGCGCCAGGCGCAGCAGGCCGTTGAACATTTGCTGCGTGCGTGTCGTCGAGCCGAGCATGTTGCGCTCGTGGGCCAGCGTTGCGTTGGCCACGAGCCAACCTTGGTTCAGCTCGCCGACCAGATGCTTGCGCGGCACGCGGACGTCTTCGAAGAACACTTCGTTGAAGCCGGGATCGCCGGTCATCTGGATGAGCGGGCGGACGGTGATGCCGGGGGACTTCATGTCGATCAGGATGTAGGAGATGCCGCGGTGCTTCGGTGCGTTGGGGTCGGTGCGGACAAGGCAGAACATCCAATCGGCGAACTGTGCGTTCGAGGTCCACACCTTCTGCCCGTTGACGATGAACTCGTCACCGACCAGGTCGGCGCGCGTCTTCAGCGACGCGAGATCGGAGCCCGAACCCGGCTCGGAGTACCCCTGGCACCAGATCTCCTCGGCGGTGAGGATCTTGCGCAGGTGGCGTTGCTTCTGCTCGTCCGTACCGAACTGGATGAGCGTCGGCCCGACCATCTGAATGCCCATCATCCCGACCAGCCCCGGCGCCCGCGCCAGCAGCAGCTCTTCGTTGACGATAGTCTGCTGCACCACGTCCGCCTCATGTCCGCCGTACTCCTTCGGCCACCCCATGGCGACGTAGCCGGCGTCGTACAGCTTGCGCTGCCACGCCTTCAGCGCCGCGATGCGCTTCGGGTCACCGTACTCGATGCCCGAGCTGTCCTTCTCGCGCGGCGGCAGGTTGGCTTTGATCCAGGCGCGGACTTTCCTGCGGAAGGTCTCTTGTTCGGGGGTGTAGGAGAGGTCCATGTGGTATTTACCTCTGTTGCGATCGGTTCATCGGGCCATCGTTCATTGGCGCATTTCCTCGGTTTGATCAACAGGCGACATTCGACATTCAGATGGATTTTAGATGGGCCGCTCTTGAGGTCGAAGGCAGACGCAGACTAGGATTCACCCCTCCTGAAAGCCCTGTGCTATGGATGCCCGCGCTAAAACGGTCCGCGACATACTCCTCGCTGGAGACCAATACCTCGTTCCGTTCTTCCAGCGACACTACGAGTGGCAGAGGAAGCACTGGCAGCGACTCTTGGACGATGTGATCGCCTTACTGGATGACGACAGCAGCCAGCACTTTCTAGGCCCACTCGTTTGCACGCCGTTCCGGCCTGTTCCTGGCGAGGCAACACCGTACCAATTGATCGATGGGCAACAGCGACTAACGACGATCACCCTCGCATTGGCAGGCTTGCGTGACGTCGCTCGCCGGCACCACGAGGCTGAACTGGCAGACGAGATTGCGGAAGATTACCTAACAAACAAGAGACGGAAGGGAACCCAGCGGTTCAAGGTCGTGCCTCGCACAGGAGATCGAGAGATATTTTTCGATATCATGGAAGAGCGGAGGGCGAAGACCGCTGCGAACGAACGGCGAGTGAGGGGAGACGGCAGCGGGGGAATCAATGCCTGCCTCAACTTCTACAAGAAGGCATGGGACCGCTTTGCGAAGGAGCACCCGCCCGCTGCCCTGCGCCGGCTGTTTGTCGCCCTTACGGGTCGTCTCTCCCTCGTAGCCGTGACGATCGAGGGTGAAAACCCGTACGAAATCTTCGAGAGCCTCAATTCGACGGGTTTACCCCTCGAAGAGTCAGACCTCATCCGCAACTATATCTTCATGCAGGTCCCGTTGGAGGAGCAGGACGACTTCGAGCACGAGCACTGGCAGCCGTTCGAAGCCCAGTTTCTGGCAACCGCAGAGGATGACGCCCTTTCATCAACCGGATTCTTCCGGAACTACTTGATGCGCACCGGAGTCTACTCCAAGAATCGCGCGACGTTCGTTGGATTCAAGGAACAGAACCGCAATCAAGGCCTCTCACCGGTCGAGCAGGTTAAGGAGCTGCAGCGATTCGCCCGCTACGAGCTATGGCTGCAACGCCCACATACCTGTGACCACCCACGCGTGCGCCGCGCCCTGCAACGAATCGCTCTTATCGATGTGACGACGGCGTACCCGCTACTCTTCGTGTTGCTAGACAAATTCGCTGCGGACACCCTAAGCGAAGACCAGTTGATCGAGTGCTTGGAGGACTTCATCAGTTTTGTCTTGCGTCGCACAATCTGCGGGGAATCGACACGCGGGTACGGGCGTTGGTTTGCCGACGCGATCAACTCGGTAAGGGCCGGTGCACGCGACGGTCTGCGGGAGTATTGGCTGCAGAAGGGATGGCCGGATGATCGCACCTTCCTGGCACGATTACAGGACTTCGATCTGTATCGGCGTGAGCGACGGAAGTGCCGACTGATTCTGGAGTCGTTGGAGGAGTCCTTCGGGCACAAAGAGTCAGTTGACCTAAGCAGCTTGTCAATCGAGCACATCATGCCCCAAACGATCGGTGACGATAGCCACGGTAGAGCGTGGCGGCGGGCGCTAGGAGATGATTGGAAGCGCGTTCATCAGCGGTGGTTGCACACGCTGCCGAACCTGACTCTCACCGGCTACAATCCGGAGCTTGCGAACAGACCGTTCGAAGAAAAGCGCGGAGACTATGATCGAAGCAACCTGTCACTCAATCGCGAATTGGCGCGCTTCGCTGTATGGAACGAATCTAGCCTACTCGAGCGAGGGCGGAAACTTGGCTCGCGGGTTGCATCGCTATGGCCACGACCGTCCGATGGCCCGGAATACAAACCTGTCGCCGAGGTCGCCTCGGACGAAGGAGATCTGTTCGCGCCTGTGCGGTCCGGCCGTGGGCGTACTCCGCAAGGTAGCTTGTCGGTGACGCTGCGATGGACTGAACTGGGCGTGGATCGGCCAACGGAGACACTACAGGAGCGCACGTCGGCCCAGACCATGTCGGCATTCCTCGCGCGACTGATACAACATTTCGGCCCGGATCTGGTTTCCAAGTTACAGTCGTTCCGGTTGGGCCGCGGACCGTTGATTTCAACGCGGCCCCGTACGGACTTCGTGAATCCACGATCTGGTGAGGTCTACGGGCATGTGCCAATCCGCGGCACGTCTTTCGCGGTCATCACGCACAGCAGCACAAACGAAAAGGTCCGCGATCTACGGCGCCTTGTGGATTTCTTGGAGATGCCCGCTGGCTTTGCGGAGATCGGGCAGTCGGGTACGGACGATGAAGCAGAGTTGTGAGACCTCTTTCTCCAAGGTGGATGCTTGTTACCTTCAATCCTCGATCCCGCTCCCTAATCCCTACGACCGTACCTATGGTCAAGATTACCGCAGGTCTTCATAGCTCTTCATTCTCCTGAGCCACCAAGACACGCAGACCTGCTCGTTGCACACGCCTCTCCAACTGGCGGAGCAATGCGCGTCTCTGCTGGGGAGCCCATTCCCTGGACCTCTACGCCAAAGGGTTTCGCCAAGAGCTGCGGAATGAAGCAGGGCTCGGTGGCCGTCGAGGTGGTTGCTTCCTATTTTCGCTTGAATCGGCTTGCATTCAACCACGCACTTCGACTACGTTTTGGACGCAACTGATAGGGTTCCCCTTCTGGGACCCGGGATGCCCCACGGGGCATCGTCAGTTGCCTTTTTCTTTTCCCCTCGCGACAGCCATGTACCTACTGTACCTCGATGAGTCTGGAAACGAAGACAACCCCGCAGATCGGCACTTCGTCCTTGGTGGAGCGGCCGTCTTCGAGCGCGTCACGTTCCACCTCGCCAGCGCATTGGATGCCCTGCAGCAACGGCACTTCCCGAATTCCCCTCCGATCGAGTGGCACGCGTCGGCCATGCGTGCCGGCAAAGGATTCTGGCGTGGCGTGCAAGAGCAAGAACGAGAAGACCTGATCCGTGAGATCTGCGAGGCTATTCGCGACGCCAACCCGCAGGGAATGGTTCTCTTCGCCGCCATCGTCGAGAAGGACGCACAGCTATGGGGCGAGAGCGCAGTCGAGCACGCTACCGAGCAGGTCTGTAATCGCTTCGATCATTTCCTACGGCGCCACCGTCCCGGCGGGAGTGACCCGCAACGCGGCTTGCTCATCTTCTCCGAGGGACGCTTCGACAAGCGCGCAAAGGTATGGGTTCGTGAATTCCGGCAGCTCGGGACGCAGTGGGGCATCCTGAAGAACCTCGCCGACGTTCCGTACTTTGCAAGCATGAAGGAAACGCGACTCCTCCAGCTGGCCGACTTCGTTGCGTACGCCGTCTGGCTGCTGTACGAGAAGCGCGATGCGAGCCTGATCCGGCACTTCCTCCACCGCTTCGACCAGAACGACGGAGTCATCCATGGACTTGCGCACTACCGCAAGAACCTCAGGGTTATGTGCGATTGTCCCGCCTGCGCTAGCCGAATCACCCCCGGATCGCTGGGGTCGTGGCTCGCAGCCGCACCCTATCCCTGAGTCACTACGGTTGCAGGCGTCGGACGCTGTTGTCATCAGGTACCCGCAACATCTGCGACCAGGAGGGGGTTGCTCTGAACATTGACCGAAACCATCCAGAACGAACTGCACCGGCTGAAATAGTGGACGACCGGTAGCGTCGAGTCGCTACCGTCCCTTGAACACGGGTGGGCGGCGCTCGACGAAGCTCAGCGCGCCCTCACGATGATCTTCGGTGGTGAAGAGATACGCCAGTGTCTGGCCGATGTAAGCGCCGAGGTCGGACACGTCACCGTACGTCGCCCGGCGCAGCCCTTCCTTCATGTAGCGCAGCGCCAGGGGGGCGTTTGCCGCGATGCGTCCCGCCAGATCATGCGCCGCGGCGTGTAACTCGGCGTGCGGCACGACGCGAGACACCAGACCGATGCGCTCGGCTTCGCGGGCGTCGATGACGTCGCCGGTGAACAGCAGCTCGGCGGCACGCGACGGGCCGACGACCCGGGGCAGCCGCCAGAGGCCACCAAGGTCGGCGATCAGCCCGCGGCGGATGAAGAGTTCGCCGAAACGCGCCTGCGCGCTGGCGACGCGGATGTCGCACAGCAGGGCGAGGTCCATGCCCCAACCGACGGCAGCTCCGTTGACGGCAGCGATCACCGGGCGGTCGCATTCGAGCACCGCCATCGCCGCCGGCGTCGGACGCGGCCGTACCGCACGCAACGCCGCAACTGCCGCGTCGCGCTCTTCACCCAGCATGATGGCCTTTACGTCGTCGCCGCTGCAGAACGCCGGATCCGCACCGGTGAGCACGACGCAGCGCACCGCAGGATCACGCTGCGCCTCGCGGAACGCCGCCTCCAGCTGCGCGTAGGCGTCGCGGTTGAGGGCGTTGCGCACCTCCGGACGATTCAAGGTAATGGTCGCAACGTGCTCGGCCAACCCGTAGCGCACGAGGGTGAAGTCCATAGGCGTATCCTCATCTTGCGCGGACCGTAACCCATCCGCCGCTCCTGCCGCAACTGCAGCCTCGCGACCGTTGCTACGCAGCAAACGACGATGCCCTCCGACGCAGCATCGGCACAAGAGGACCACTGTGCGGTCATCCTTTGGCGCCTTGTTTCTCGGCCTGCTCCGCGGCTGGCTTGTCCGACTTTTCCTCGGGGGAGCGGCCCAGCAACCGCAAGACGAGCGGCAGCGCGGCGGTGATCGATGCGATCGTGCCGGTCGTCACATTGAGCAGGCCGGGCTGCGTAACCCATAAGAACGCCACCCCGAGAACAACGATCATCAGCACCGGCGTCTGCAGCTTCGACCAGCTACTGCGCTCTCCGTGGCGTTCCCATTCGGCGATTTGCTGTCGTGGTGCGTGCCGTAGGACGACCTCGCGGAAGCCCCTGGGGAGACGGAACGCCGGCGCGCGTCGGATCAGCTGACGCTGCGCCAGATTGCCAATGGCGCTTACATTGTTCGGGTTGAGAAAGCCTTCTTGCGCCAGTTGCGCCAGGATCAGGCGCTCTTCCTCGCTGCATTGCGCCCATATCGCCTCGTAGCCCTGCGGATCGATCTTCGGCAGACCGGCGGGCTCCGGCCATGGCAGGTCCCAGAGAAACACTCGGTCGGCGATCGACCACAGGAGCCGGAACACCAGCACCCCGGCAATCAGGGCAACCATTGCTATCAGCCACCAATCCGCCCCGCTCGGTGACACGATCGAGGCAACAGACGCCTGCACCCACAGGTGCCCGTTCGCCGGCCGTCCCGCGCCGCGTTCCGCACGCCCTGAGGCATCGACGCGGTCGTCGCAAAGAGTCAGCCGCAACTCCCGCATTCCGTCACCCATCCAGCGCCATGCCCACCGCCCATCGCTGGCGCGGTCGTACGTCATCTGGCTCAACAGGCTGGCCCTGTCGTTGTGGGCCGGCAACGCCCGCATCAATATCGAGCTGATGTTGTACTGCAGGGCCCGTACGAGGTCATTTTCTTCTCTCGTTGGGGTACACACCAGGTGCGCCCACAAGAAGCTCGTTAACGGGCAGCGCTTCGTGTCCTCGGACAGACACGGGTTTGCCGCACCAGAGTCCGCGGCGAGGTCTGCGCCCCCGGTCAGCGACGACGACTCCACGAAGAGGCGCGCGGCGTAAACATCGCGCCGGTCTTGCAACCGCTCGTCCAACGCCCAACTAGCCAGAGCACGCTGCCGATAGTCCTCGCGCAGACGATTCGCGCGCTGGACGAGCGACTGCGCAAACTGCAGTTGGCCCAACTTGACGAGCGCGATGGTACCGCCCTGGTAGGCATCCATGAAAAAGACGGCCGCCGGAAAGACACCAAGCACCACGAGCCAGAGGGAAAGCATGCTCACGTAGGCGGCCTGAAACGCCCGCCTGCCGCCTCCCCCGGACCCGCGGCGCGACAGCCCGCTCGCGCCCCATGCGCACGCGGTGAGGCCGACGGCGAGACCACCGTACCGATCACTCGCGCACCCCAGCACGATCGTGCCGGCGACGAGGGCGACCAGCAGCGCGACGGCACGTTGCCATACGACAAGCTGCCGGCCGCGATTGAGGTGGAGGTACAGGAGCGCAAGAGTCAGCGGCGGGAGCGCCATGACCAGCGTCGCCCGGGCCAACGCGTCACCGCGGCGGACGACGACGATCGCCGTCGCCATGGTGAGCAGCAGCAGCAGGGCCGCCTGCCAGTACAGTGCTGCGCGGGCCGGATCCGGCCACAGCCATTCGGCGCGATAGCGGCGGCGCCACAGCTGCAGCCCCAGCCCACCAACGACGCACGCCGCGACGTACAGACCGAACATGGCCAGCCACGCTTCCGCGACGCCAATATGCATCGTGTCGATGAATCCCCGATCGTAGAACGCCACCACCGACCATGGCGTGTTTTGCAGAGGCGCGGTGTACAAGCGATGCGCCTTGGCAGTGTAGGCGCCGGCCACGGACTCGGCGCGCCGCGCCTGGACGGCGGCGATGAGCGCACGGGCGTCTTCCGATTCCTGGAAGAAGTTCTCTTGCAAATTGTGCGTGGCATCGGAATGGAAAAGCACGGTGCCGGTGTCGTCGAGCACGGCGAATCCAAAGCCTGGCGGAACCACCGGACCGATCAGAGACAGCAATGGCGTGGCGATCAAGGCGACCTGCGGATCGACGGTGTCCCAGATGGCGACCGCGAGCACGACCGTATTCTCGCCGTCGATGCGCGAGCGCACCGGTTGAATGGCAAATCGGATTGGTCCATCGCGGCTGGCCTCATCTTCGCTGCACTCGCTCCCCTCGCCATCCGCAAGCCCGTCTGTTCGGTGCGCATCACCAGGACAGGAGCATCCTTGGTCGCAGGCAAGAGCCTCAGGCCCCAACTCCCACAGTCGGCCGCGCTGCACATCCTTGAAATAGGGTCGGTCCCGA
>Ga0335069_10005849_pt1 | contig 18002 bp, 15 predicted proteins | sample Lox_Sample_11_FD_206714 | JGI IMG/M metagenome (GOLD analysis project Ga0335069, IMG submission 206714) | Soil microbial communities from Loxahatchee National Wildlife Refuge, Florida, United States - Lox_Sample_1.1 | ecosystem: Environmental > Terrestrial > Soil > Wetlands | place: USA... | reverse complement strand
ATCTCCGCAGAGAGCCGGAACCCGATTGGAGGAAGCCATGGCGCAGTCCGCCGAGAGTCGGCCCGGGAACCTGATCCTGGTCCCCGCCGTGATCACCCTCGCCGTCACCCTGCTCCGGCTGGTGGGAGAGCTGCAGAACTGGTCGCCGAGGTTCTTCAGCCGGGCCGCCGGCGGAGGCTTCGCGCTGGTCGGCATCAGCTGGCTGGTGCCGGTCTTCGGCGTCTACTTCGGCATCAAGCTGGCGCGGGCGGGTCTCGGCCCCTCGCGGACCGCCGCGGGCGTGGGCCTGCTGGTGATCGCGATCGCCCTCCTGCCGGTCGCCGGGGTGCTGGCGAAGGCGGCGGGCATGAACATGCAGGACCGGCACGTGCTGCTGGTCTACGCGGTGGCCTCGCTGATCGGCGTCGCCCTCGCCTGGCTGGCCTGGCCGCAGCTCGGGCGCGTCCTGTTGCAGTACGCCCTCGCCGCCCGGGTGCCGGTGGCGCTGGTGATGCTCGCGGCCATCTACGGCAACTGGGGGACGCACTACGACGTGGCGCCCGGCCTCCCCGCCATGACCCCGCTCCACAAGTGGATCTGGATCGGCCTGCTGCCGCAGATGAGCATCTGGATCTGGTTCACCCTGACCATCGGCGGGCTGTTCGGGCTGGTGGCCGGCGCCATCGCCGCGCGCGGCCGGAAGGCGGCCCCGGGCGGCGCGGCCGCCTGAAGGCTCAGTCGAAGTCCGTCGGGCGGGAGGCGTCCGCCTTGTGAGCGTAGGCCAGCTCGACCTGGCCTCGGGTGGTGCGGTGCGTGTCCAGCTCGGGCAGGCGTTCCTTGGCGAAGAAGCCGACACCGTCCGTCTCGTGGCTCAGCACCGGCTCGCCGCCCAGCAGCTCGCAGCCGACCAGCACCTTGTAGGCGTAGTCCACCGAGGGCGGGTGCTCGTGGCGGGACTTGTCGAGCAGCGCCAGCAGCTTGACCGCGCGCACGCGGTAGCCGCTCTCCTCGAGGGCCTCGCGCTCCGCGGCCCCGGCCACCGTGTCGCCGATGTCGGCCCAGCCGCCGGGGAAGGTCCAGGCCCCGGTGCGCACCTCCCGCACCAGCAGCACCTGGTCGCCGCGGAAGACGACGGCGCGCACGTCCACCTTGGGCGTGGGATAGCCGAGCTCCGCGGCGAACACCGCCCGCAGCTCGGCGATCGGCGCCTGGGTGGCGAGGGCCGCCATCTCCACCGACATCTCGCGCAGCTCCTCGTAGCGCTCGCGGTCGAAGGGGTCCTTGACGTAGGTGAGGCCGGTCTGGGCGAGGGCCTGGATGCGCTGCGCCCAGCGCAGCAGCCGCGGCCGGTGGTCCTGGCGGGGGTTCACCGCGACGCCGTCGCCCTGGCGGCCGCGCCCTGGCGCTGCAGCTCGTCGTCGATCACCTTCTGGAACTCCTCGAAGGGCTGGGCCCCCACCAGCGGGCGGCCGTTGACGAAGAAGGCGGGGGTGCCGGAGACGCCGTAGGCGGCCCCGGCTTCCTGGTCGCGCTGCACCAGGTCCGCGTGGCGGCCGGAGTCCAGGCACCTGTCGAAGGCGGCGGTGTCGAGCCCCAGCGCCGCCGCGTCGGCCTTGAGGTCGCTCAGCGCGAGCTTCGAGTTCGTCGCCCACAGCCGATCGTGCATCTCCCAGAACCTGCCCTGGTCGCCGGCGCAGGCGGCCGCCTCGCCGGCCTTCTGCGCGTTCTCGTGGAAGCCCAGCGGGAAGTGGCGGAACGCCCAGCGGACCTTGTCGCCGTAGGCTTCGCGCACGCGCGCCACGGTCGGCCGCGACCGCTCGCAGAAGGGGCACTGGAAGTCCGAGAACTCCACCACCGTCACCGGCGCCGCCGGGTTGCCGCGCACCGGCGCGTCTCCCACCTCCACCGGCACCCGGAACGGCTCCAGCAGCACCTTCACCGGGTACTTCGCGCGCAGCTCCTCCGCGAACGCCCTCCGCCGCTCGTTCTGCCGCTGCTCCTCGACCAGCTCCCGGATCTTCTTCAGACCCTCGGCCTCGGAGCGGGCGCCCAGCCGCCCCTTGTTGGCCTCGTACAGGGCGCGCACCTCGGCGTCGCTGACGCTGACCCTGGTCTCGACCTCCGCCTTCTCGAGCGCCTCCACCGTGATGCCGCGGGCCGCCGCTTCCTTGGCGATCAGGGCCTCGGCCACCAGCTGGTCCAGGGCCTTGCTGCGCAGCTGGTACTCGCGGGCGCGCACCTCCACCAGCTGCGCGCGGACCAGCTCGTCGACGGCGGAGCGCTCGATCCGCTGGCCGGCCACGATGGCGGCCGGCTCCGCGGCCTCGGCCGCCGGCCTCTCCTGCGCCCCGGCAGCGGCGGCGACGGTGACGAGCGCCAGCGCACCCAGGATCCTCGGCTTCATCTCTCTCCTTCTCGCCCGGCTGGCACGGCCGGGCGCCCCCCGAACGCCAGCGCCGCGAAGCTCACCACGCTGGCGGGATCGATGTTCCACTGCTCGTAGCGCAGCAGCGTTCCCTTGCCGGGCGCGGTCGCCCTCAGGAACGCGTACAGCGGCGAGACGCCGCACCAGTTGAGGTCGTCCTCCCGCTCGCGGACCTTCTCCCAGAAGCCGTCCGCGTCGCCGTCCAGCACCGCGGCGATGCGATCGCGGTCGCGCCGCTCCACCTCGAGGAGCGGTCCCACCCCGGCGCGCACCGCCTGCGAGCCGCCGTAGCGGCGGCCCACGTGGGCCATGTCGATCCCCAGCACCCAGGCGAGGCGGCCGCTCTCGCGCGCCGCCATCTCACCGAGGGCGTCGAGCACGCGGGCGACGCCCGGGTCGTCCTCGGGGCGGCCGCCGTCGCGGACGGCCCGGACGAACGGACCGCACAGCACCGGCAGCACCCGCACGCCGGAACCGAAGAGGTGCTGCAGGAGCACCACCTGGAACTCGATCGAGTGCTCGACCGCGTGGCAGTAGTCTTCCAGCACGACCGCGTCGCCGCCGCGGCGGACGAGCTGCTCGACGAGCTCGCCGTCGGTGGAGGCCGCGCCGAAGGGCGTCTCGTAGGCCTTGCGAGTGAGGCCGAAGCGCTCGGGCGCGCCGTAGTGCGAGGTGCCCAGCACCACGAAGGTGCGCCCGGCGGCCCGGGCCGGCAGCGCGCGGTAGGCCGAGGCGTAGCAGCGGCAGCCGCCCTCGAAGCTGACGTGGGGAGCGGCCACGGCGAACACGTCCTCCGGCGGCTGGCCCTCCTCGCCGGGCGCCCCCGCCAGCCAGCCCTCCACGAGCGCCCGCAGGCCGGAGGCGTCCGCCGGGTAGGCGACTCCCGCGTGGCGCGACTCGCGGCGGGCCGACTCGGCGAACGCGCGGTGGCGCTCCTGGCGGCGGCGGACGAGCTCGGCGTCCTCCAGGAAGCCGTTGCCGCCCAGCATCTCGCGCAGCCGCCTGGCGAAGCCGTTCGCCTGCACGTCGCCGGTGGCCCGGAAGAGCGCCTCCGCCAGCTCCTGCTCCTCGTGGCCGCCGTCGAAGAACTGCAGCATCGGCACCAGCGGCGGCGGCACGATCACCACCGCTTCGGTGTAGCCGAAGGGGTCGCGCAGCAGCAGGCCAGGGCGGTCCTCCACCGGCGAGGGCATCACGTCGAGGGTCCGGCGGAGGGCGGCGAGGCGGGCCATCTCCCGCCATCGTACCAAGCCGATACGGCCGGCGGGCGCGCGACGCGCTAGCGCCGGTCCCGGTCCAGCCAGCTCTCCAGGCCCTGCGCGTTCAACTCGACGTCCACCGCCAGGAGCTCGCGCACGCTGGAGGCGGACAGCGGCGTGCCGTGCTCGTGCGCCCAGCGCAGGGACAGCTCCTCCACCCCGACGCGCAGCCGCTGGCCACGGTCGGGGCGGCCGTCCGCCGCGCGGCCGAGCGCGACCAGCTGGTCGATCCGGGACTTGAGGATCTCGGCCAGCCGCTCGACCTCGCTCACCTGCGAGTAGTGGGTCAGGTACATCACCCGCGGCGCGTACTCCAGCAGCCGGTCGATGGAGGCCTTCAGCGGCTCGGGCTCGAACTGCACCGGCGTGGTGGTGGGCAGGATGAAGGCGCCCCGGCCTCCGGAGAGCTCGCGGTAGGACAGGCCGAAGGTGTCGCCGGTGAACATCCCGTTGGAGCGCTCGTCCCACACGCAGAAGTGGTGCCGGGCGTGGCCGGGCGTGTCCAGGAAGAGCAGCCGGCGGCCGGACAGCTCCAGGGTGAACCCGTCGGGGGCCTCCAGCACGCGCTCCGCGGGGACGGGCACCACCGTCCCGTAGTTGCGGCGCATCGTCTCCTCGCCGTAGACGGCGAGGGCACCCTGCCACAGCCTGGCGGGGTCGACCATGTGGCGCGCACCCCGCGGGTGCACCACCAGCCTCGCCCGGGGCAGGTGGCGCATGATCTCGCCGGCGCCCCCGGCGTGGTCCAGGTGGACGTGGGTGACGATCACGTAGTCGACGGCGGCGGGGGAGAGCGCCTTGGCCTCGAGCGCTTGCAGCAGGGCGGGCGCCGAGAAGGTGGTGCCGACGTCCACGAACGCCGCCCTGCCGTTCTCGACCACCAGGTGGCTGGCGGCGAAGAAGGGCCGCTGGAAGGTGGTGTCGATCGCGGTGATCCCGTGCCCCAGGTCCTCGTGGGCCATGACGGAATTGTGGCTCGATCCGCGGGTGTGCGCGCGCCCGCAGCAGCCCCCCCCGGACTGGTCTAGGATTCGTGCGTGGGCACGCCGGGCTACTCCTGGGTCTGCGGCGCCTGCGGTCGGCGGGTGCCGCTCCGCGTGGACGTCTGCCACTGCGGCGCCGCCCGGCAGCAGGCGGCTGCCGCGACGGCCCAGGCGGCGCCCGGAGCCGCCCGCGCCGGGGCGAAAGGCGGCTGGCGATCGCTGCCGGTCGACGTCCAGGCGCTGCTCGCGGCCGCCGTCCTCAGCTTCGTCCTGGGCTTTGCCTGGCTCGTCTACGACCCGCCGCGAACGAAGCCGGTCCCTGCGCTCCTCGGCTACGTCGACGTGCCACCCCCGCCACGCACGCCGACGAAGGCTGCCCGGCCGTCGTTCCGCATGCCCTGGTGGAGGTGAGCCGGCGGGACGCCGGATCCGGTCACGGCCGCGCCGGCTCCTGCCCGGCGTGCTCCACGGCGAGCAGGCCGCTCCCGGCGCTCGCCGGAGGGGCCACCTCGCCGGAGAGCGCGGCGCGGACCAGCTGGGCGACCTCCGGCGCCACCCGGAGCGAGGGCGCGATGAGGTCGTGCGCGGTCAGCCGGGTGGCCATCAGGCCCTGGCCGTGAGGGATTCCCGGCGCCACCGCGTGCACCACCTCGTGCGCGATCACCCGCCCGAGGGCGATCGACAGCCGGTACTGGTCGCGGATCTCCAGGGTGGCAGAGGAATCAGGCAGCAGGCGCAGCCCTTCGCGCACGCTCGGCACGTGGACCCAGACAAAAGGCTGATCCTCGAACCTCACCGGCGTCGCGCCGAGCACGACGCCGCCGCCGGCGTTCCGTGCTCCACGGTCGAGGAGGATGACCCTGATCTCGCCCCGGCGGGAGGGCTCTCCCGCGTCCGCCCGCCGCCACTGCGTGGCGATGCCCATCGCCTTGAACACGCGCGTCGTCTCCTCGCGCGCTCCCGCGGCGCAGCCGCCCGCGGCGTCGGCGGGGTCGATCCAGGCGAGGTGCAGCACGCCGCCGGCGATCGCCGGGAGGGGTCGCGACGCGGCGAGCTCCGCGGGCAGCGGCGCCCCGTCGGAGGTCGGAGCGTCGGCGGCGGCGAGCTCGCCCGCCACCGTGGACGACGCGGCGAGCACCACGCCGGCGGACGCGATCAGCGAGAGCAGGACCGTGAGCTTCGGAGCCGACACCACTCCCTCCTCCGGCAGCGCGACCACCGCCCCCCTGCGGGGCGTCGGGCGTTTCCCTTGGTTTGGAGGGATGACGGCCAGGCGGACGCGACGGTTGCGTGAGGCGGGCAGAGCAGAGGGCGATCTGCGGGTGAGGCGACAAGCGCCGCGGGCGGCTGGGCTAACGCGACGGGATGAGCCGCGGCCGAGACGGCGTCCGTACGGCAGGCTGGACGAGGCGGGGGGCGCGCTTCAGGGCAGGCCGGTGGCGACGTACAGGTCCGAGAGGCGTCGCAGGACGTTGTACGCCCAGGCGCGGCCGTCGCGCGCCACCACGACCCCGGCCACGCCCTCGACGCCGGCGCGGTCGCGGGGCGCGAGGTCCGCGACCGCCTCGACGCGGCCCGTGGCGGCGCCGACGCGCCAGAGCCGCTCGGCGACGTGGTTCGAGCGCTCGCGGAACCAGACGCGGCCCTTCTCGTCCCAGCCCGTCGGATACCAGTCCGGCCTCGCGCCGCGCAGGGCGCGCGGGGCGCCGCCGTCGAGCGGCACCACGCACCACCCGCTGCCGCCCGGGCACGACATCGCCACGCTGGTGCCGTCGGGCGAGAACGAGTTCCGGAGCACGACCTGCCCTGCCGGCAGGGCCAGCCGGCGGGGGTGGGAACCGTCGGCGTCGACCAGCCAGCTCGCCCGCTGTCCGCCGGCGTCACGGGTGGTCACCCAGATCCGTGCGCCGCTCGGCAGGAAGCCGGCGGCCTCGTGGGTGAGCGCACCGGGGATGCGGATCGTGCGCGGCTCGCCCGGCCCGATGGGGAGGACGTCGAGGCGATCCGGCCGGCGCAGCCTGACCGCGAGCGCCCACTGGCCGTCCGGGGAGAGCGACAACGCGCGGCCGGTGCCGACCCGCACCGGCAGCGAGCCGTCCGTTCGGCGCACGAACGACATGTAGTCCGCGCCGCCGCCCTGGCCGCTCTCGTAGAAGAGGACGAGACCGCCGTCGGGCGTGAGGGAGACGCCCGCCGAGAAGTCGAGCCAGGACAGGTCGCTCGCCTCGCTCTCGCCCTCGCGACGGAAGAGCATCTCCGAGCGCAGCGCGGCGCTCTCCAGCAGCACCCGGCCGTCCGGCCCCACGTCGTGCAGGACCAGCCGCCCCATGCCGGCGAGAAGCAGCCGCACCCGGCCGTCCAGGCCGAGCGCGTGCAGCTCGCTGTCCGCCCCCGTGCGCGCGGCCGTGAACCAGACCTCGCCGCCGCCGGGCGGCCAGGCCAGGCCTTCGAGGCTGGCCCAGCCCTCCGAGGCCGCCACCCTGCGGCCCTCGCGGTCGAAGACGACCACCGTGCCGCGGTCGTCGTCGAGCAGCGGGTGCACCGCGAGGGCGAGGTAGCGTGCGTCGGGCGAGAGGCGTACGGCGCTCGTGCGCGCCACCTCCGCCACCGCGCGGCCGACCGGGAACTCGAGGCGGTACCGACCGGCCTCGCGCCGCACCACCGCGAACTGCGCCTCGTCGGGGGCCCAGTCGGCGGCCGAGACCTCCTTCAGCACGGCCTTCGGCGGCCCGCCGGCGACCGGGGCCCGGCTCAGGACGCCGTCGTGCAGGTAGGCGACCTCGCCCGAGGCGGCAGCGCCGACGATCATCCCGGCCTCGACGTCCAGCGCGCGCGTCTCCCGGCCGTCCGCTCCCGCCACGTACAGCCGCAGCGGCCGGCCGTCCCAGGACGCGGCGTAGACCACCTCGCCGTGCGGCAGGAAGCGGGCGGAGCTCACCAGCCCGCGACGGAAGGTGATGCGCTGGAACGACGGCGGCCGCGGCGCGGCGACCGGCCGCAGGGCCAGGCAGAGGGCCACGACCACCGCCGCCAGCGCCAGCCCCGCCAGCCCCAGCATCACCCTCTGCTCCCCTCGCGACACCGGCGGCTGCGGCAGGCCGGTGTCCACCTCCGAGGACCCGGCTCCGGGGGCCGGAGGGGGCTCGACCGCCGGGCGCTCCGCGACCGGCCGCGGCCACTCCCGCAGCTCCGCGATCGCGGTCACGCGCTCCACCGGCCCGCCCACCCACCGGTAACCGCGTCGGGGCAGGGTCTCGATGTACCGCGGCGAGAGCGCGCTGTCGCCCAGGGCCGAGCGGATCTGGCGGATGCAGAAGTTCAGCGACTGCTCGAAGTCGACGAAGGTCCCGGCCGGCCAGACCTCGGCCTGGATCTCCTCGCGGGTGACCACCTCTCCGGGCCGGCCTGCCAGGAGGGCCAGCACCCTGAACGGCTGCGGCTGGATGCGCACCAGCCGGCCGGCGCGCCGCAGCTCGCAGGCGCGCAGCGACATCTCGAACACGCCGAAGCGCAGCGCGCGCACCTCGGCGCCGTTGCTCGGCCGGGGACCCGGGTCAGACGTCATTCACGCCGCTCCCGGGCTCCCGCTCCAACTTTTTGGACGCGATCGAGACCAAGACCATCCTCGGGGGCTGCTCTGTGACTGAGACGCTGCAGGGTACCCCGGGGTTCACTGGAAACGTCGGATAATCCGCCTCTCGCGGAGGCCACCCATGAGCACGCCCCGGACCGCCTCGGTCGCCCTTCTCGCCATCGCAGTCCTCCTGCGGCCGAACGCCGCGCCGGCCGCTTCCGACCCGGCCCTCGCGCGGGCACGTGCCGTGCTCGCGCGCCACCCGGTGATGGACGGGCACAACGACCTCGCCTGGGCCATCCGCGAGAACCCCAAGGCGCCCGGCGACGTGTTCGCCTACGACCTGCGCACGCGCACCGCCGGCGACACCGACCTCGGGCGTCTGCGCGAGGGGCAGGTGGGCGGCCAGCTGTGGTCTGTATACGTCCCGGCCGAGATGGACTCCGGCTTCCTGCGCGCGCAGCTGGAGCAGATCGACATCGCCCGCCGGATGCTCGCCCGCTACCCCGAACGGCTGGCCCTGTGCACGACCGCCGACGAGGTCGAGCGCGCCATGCGCGCGGGCAGGGTCGGCTCGCTGCTGGCCATGGAGGGCGGGCACGGAATCGAGAACTCGCTGGGCGCGCTGCGCGCCCTCTACGACCTCGGCGTACGCTCGATGACGCTCACCCACTCGCGAACGCTCGACTGGGCCGACTCCGCCACCGACGCGCCCCGCCACGGCGGCCTCACCCGGTTCGGGGAGGAGGTGGTGCACGAGATGAACCGGCTGGGCATGCTGGTCGACCTCTCGCACGTCTCCGAGGAGACGATGGACGACGCCCTGCGCGTGTCCGAGGCGCCGGTCATCTTCTCGCACTCCTCCGCGCGCGCGATCTGCTCCCACCCGCGCAACGTGCCCGACGCGATCCTCGCGCGGGTGAAGCGCAACGGTGGCGTCGTGATGGTCACCTTCGTGAACGCCTTCGTCTCCGAGAGCTACTCGAAGGCGAGCGAGCCGCTGTGGAAGGAGTACGAGCAGCGCACCCGCGGGATGAGCGACCCCGTCGAGCGCGAGCGCATCGGCATTGAGATCCGCTCCCGCCTGCCGAAGATCGAGGTGACGGTCGCGCAGGTGGCGGACCACGTCGAGCACGTGCGGCAGGTGGCTGGCGTCGACCACGTCGGGCTCGGCGGCGACTACGACGGCAACGACGCCTGGCCGACCGGGCTCGAGGACGTCTCCGGCTACCCGCGGCTGTTCGCGGAGCTGGTGCGCCGGGGCTGGAGCGACGAGGACCTCGGCAAGCTGGCGAGCGGCAACGTCCTGCGCGTGCTGCGCGGGGCGGAGGCGGCGGCGCGACGGGCGCAGGCCGGCCGGCCGCCCTCGAACGCCACCATCGAGGCGCTCGACGGCAGCCCGAAGCGGCCGTGAGGAGCCCTTCCGGGGCTGGGTTATAGTCGGGAGTCCGGAGGCCGCCACGTGGTCGAAACGACGTTGAAGACGCTCATCGAACGCTTCCGCAGCAAGCCCGAGTGGCAGAGCCCGGATCCCACCGCCCGCGCCGAGGCGGTCCTGCGCCTGCCCGCCTCCGAACGCGAGACGCTCGCGGCGATCGCCCGCGAGGACGCCGACGCGCGCGTGCGCCGCGCGGCGGTCAAGAAGCTGTCCGAGGTGGCGCTGCTGGCCGAGGTCGCCTCCGCCGACGCCGACCCCGGCGTCCGCGACGAGGCGGAGACGCGGCTCGCCCACGCCGCGGTGCACGAGCCGGAGGAGGCGACCGCCCTGCGGGCCGTCTCGGGCCTGCGCGACACCCGCCACCTGCTGGCGGTGGCCAAGGGCGCCGGCCTGCCCTCGGTGCGGGAGGCAGCCGTGCGCGGCCTCGGCGAGCCGCGGGCGCTGGCGGCGATCGTGCGCGAGGCGGAGGACGCGTCCACCCGCCTGCTGGCGCTGTCGCGCATCGAGGACCAGCAGACCCTGCTGGCGATCGCGCTGCGGAGCGAGCACAAGACGGTCGCCGTGGCCGCAGTGGACCGGCTGACCGAGCCCGCGTCTCTGCGGGCGGTGGCCGAAAAGGCCCGTGCCGGCGCCGCCGCGAGGCGCGCCCTCGCCCGGCTGTCGCCCACCCCCGCGGTGGCGGTCGCGCCCCCGGCCCCGATCCCGGTGCCAGCCTTCGACGACGAGGCCGAGCGCGAGGCCTACGAGGCGGCCCGCGCCGCCCACGAGCGCGAGGCCGCGGCCCGCGCCCAGGCGCTCGACGCGCGCCGCCGGCTGGCGGAGTCGCTGGAGGCGGCACAGGGCGAGGCCATCCCGGCCACGCTGGAGACCGCCCGGGCCGAGATGGCGACCCTGCCGCCGGGCAGCGGCCCGGAGCTGGAGGCGCTCTCTGCCCGCATCCGGTCGGCGCTGCAGGACGCCGAGGCGCGCCACGCCGCCTGGCTCGCGGGGCTGCAGAGGCGCGGCGAGCTGACGGCGCTGGTGGAGCAGGCCGAGGCGCTGGCCGACGGCGACCCTGCCACCGCCCGGCCGGCCCTCGCCGCGCTGGAGGCGAGCTGGCGGCAGGCCACCGCCGGCGCCGACGTCCCCGATCTGCGGGCGCGCTTCGAGGCCGTCGCCACCCGCCTCGACGTCCGGCAGTCCGCCACTCGCGCCGAGCAGGTGCACAAGGACCAGCAGCACCTTCAGCAGCTGGTCCGGCTGGCGGAGCGCACGCTCGCGCTGGTGGCGAAGGGGGCCGAGGCGCCGCTGCGCGAGGCGGACCACCTGCTCCACGAGCTCCGCGAGGCCCTGGAGCATCCCGGCCACTTCCCCTCCCGCCGTGACCGCGACGCCACGGTGGCCAGGCTGGAGACGGCGCGCAAGCAGCTCTACCCGCTGGTGCAGCAGCTGCGAGAGGACGCCGAGTGGCGGCGCTGGGCGAACGTCTCCGTGCAGGAAGAGGTGTGCGCGCAGGCGGAGGCCCTGCTCACCGAGCCCGACCCCGAGAAGGCGGCCGCCGCGCTGCGCGAGCTGGACGCCCGCTGGAAGCAGGCGAAGGAGGCGCCCAAGGAGAAGGCCGAGGCGCTGTGGACGCGCTTCAAGACGGCCCGCGAGCAGGTGAAGACCCGCACCGACGTCTTCTTCGCCCGGCAGAACGAGCAGCTGGCCGAGAACCTGCAAAAGAAGGAGGCGCTCTGCGAGCGCGCCGAGGCGCTCGCCGAGTCGACCGACTGGCTGCGCACCGCGGAGGCGCTGCGCCAGCTGCAGGCGGAGTGGAAGGCGATCGGGCCCGTCCCCCGGGCCGCCTCGCAGCGGGTCTGGGAGCGCTTCCGGCGGCCCTGCGACCGCTTCTTCACCCGCTGGCAGGAGCACCGCAACCAGCGCAGCCACCAGTGGGCGGACAACCTGGCCAGGAAGGAGGCGCTCTGCGAGCGCGCCGAGGTGCTGGCCGAGTCGAGCGACTGGGAGACGGCAGCGTCCGAGCTGAAGCGGCTGCAGGCGGAGTGGCGCACCGTCGGCGCCGTCAAGAAGAGCCGCTCGGAGGCGGTGTGGCGTCGCTTCCGTGCCGCCTGCGACCGCTTCTTCGACCGCTACAAGAACCGCGACGAGCACGCGCGGCTGGCGACGCGCGCGGCCCGGGAGGCGATCTGCGCCGAGCTGGAGTCGCTCGTCCCCTCGGATGGCTCCGCCGGAGCACCCGTCCCCGACGACCTGCCGGGGCGGCTCACCGCCGCCCACACGGCGTGGCGGCAAGCCGGCAGCCTGCCCCACGAGGAGATGAGCGCGCTCGAGGAGAGGTTCGCCCGCGCTCGCGACCGCGTGCTCCAGGCCTATCCCGCCGCCTTCGAGGGCACCGAGCTGGACCCGGAGGCCAGCCGTCGCAAGGCGGAGAAGCTGGTCGGACGCGTCGAGGCGGTGCTCGCGGAGCTCCTGCCCGGGGCCGGCCCGACGGCGCAGACCGCCGAGGAGCTGGTGGCGCGTCTGCGCGACGCCCTCGCCACCAACACCATCGGCGGGCGGGCCGCGGTCGAGGACCGCTGGAACGCCGCCGCCAACGAGGTGGAGGCGGCGCAGGCCGCCTGGAAGCGGCTGGGGCCCCTGCCCGGCGAGGAGGGTCGCGCGCTGGCGGAGCGCTTCGAGCAGGCCGCCCGCCGGTTCGCCGCGCAGCGCCCGCGCCCGAGCGAGCGGCCGCGGCCGGATCCGGTGCGGGCGCGACCCTCGGGGCCGCGGCCGGGCCCGCGGCCGGGCCCGCGCCCGGGACGCCACTAAGGCGGTGGGCCCCTCCCGACCGGCAAGGCGGCGGTCCCGGGAGGTCCTCGAGCTGTTCGTGCTGGCGCCCGAGCCAGGGGCGAAGGCCGCCTCCATCCTCGCCTCCTTCCGCAACGCCCGGGTGCTCGAGCGGTTCCCCTGCCGCGGCGGCGAGCCGGGAGCACGCTGGCAGCGCATCATCCGCGTGCACGAGCGTGTGCTGGCGGTCCTAGAGGCACGCTCGGGCACGAGGTCGCTGCCCGGCCCCGGCGAGCTGCGCGACTTCGGCCGCGACCTCTTCGAGGCGCTCCTGCCCGGCGACGTGCGCCGGCTCTACGACACCGCCCGCTCGCTGCAACCTGACGGTGTCCTCGACCTCTCGCTCACCTCCATGATCGACTGGGTCGCCGACAAGCCCTGGGAGCTCGCCTTCGACCCCGCGCGGCGAGAGTTCCTGGGCACCTCCTGCGTCAACGTCGTCCGCAACGTCTTCACCGCGGTGCCGGCGGACGCGCCCGGGCGCCGGCGCGGACGGCTCCGGGTGCTGGTCGCCTCCGCGCGGCCGGTAGGTGCCTCCCCGCTGTCCGTCGCCGAGGAGACCGCTGCCCTGCGGGCGGCGTTCCGGCTGCTGGTGCGCGCCGGCGTCGCCTCCGTGGAGGTGCTGCCGCGCGCCACCGCCGGCGGGCTGCAGCGGCGGCTGGCCGGCGAGGCGGTGGACGTGTTGCACTTCATCGGCCACGGCGCGTTCGACCGCGACCGGGGCGAGGGAACGGTCCTGCTCGAGGACGAGCGCGGCCGGCCGCGGCGGCTGGGCGTCGAGGCGTTCCGCCAGATCGTCTGCCGGCGCGGGCTGCGGCTGGTCTTCCTGAACGCCTGCGAGAGCGGCCGCGGCGGACGCGTCGAGTGGAACCGCGGCGTGGCCCCGGCCCTGGTGGCCGCCGGCGTGCCTGCGGTGCTGGCGAACCAGTACCCGGTGCTGGACGCCGCGGCCACCGCGTTCGCCCGTGAGTTCTACGGCGCGCTCGGCCGCGGCCGCTCCCTGGGCGACGCCGCGCGCGAGTCGCGCCTGGCGGTCGGCCGTGAGCTCGGCACCGAGGGATTGGAGTGGGCGGTGCCGGTGCTGTTCGCGCGCCAGCCGGGAGGGTCGCTGCGTTGAGGCGCTCGCTCGCGGCGGCGCTTCTCCTCGGCCTCGTCCTCCGTCTGCTGGTGATGGCCGCCTGCGACCGGGTGGTCGTCGACGTCGCCCGCTACCAGAAGATGGCGCAGCACCTGCTGGACGTCTCCTGGAACCCGTACACCACGCGGCACCTGTACCCGTATCCGCCCCCCTGGGCGGCGGTCGAGGCCACCGCGGGCGTCCTCGACCGCCGCGGCCTGCTGCCCTTCGCCATCGCCGTGAAGCTGCCGGTGCTGGCCGCGGACCTGCTCATCGTCGTGCTGCTGGCGCTGGCAGCGAGGCGGGGAGCGACGGGAGAGCGCGCGCCGTGGCTCTACGCCGTGCACCCGGTGGCGCTGCTGATCGGCTTCGCGCACGGACAGTTCGACGCGCTGGCGCTGGCCCTGGTCCTGCTCGCGCTCGAGTGGCGGGCCCGCGGACGGCGCGACGCCTCGGCGCTGGCGCTGGCCGGGGCGGTGGCGGTCAAGGCGTTCCCCGTGCTGATGCTGCCGTTCCTGGCGACGGACGGCGGGGCCCGCGGGCGCGCGGCGCTGCGCTACGTCCTGCTGGCGACGGTGCCGGTGGCGCTGTTGCTGCTGCCGTTCGCGGTCGCCGACGCGGCCGCCCTGCGCCGCGAGCTGCTGGCCTATTCCGGGATCGCCGACTTCGGCTGGACGGGCTTCCTGCGCGGGCTGCGCTGGCTCGGCACCTCCGTCCTCGCACGCAGCGAGGCGCGGTTCTGGCCGGTGGCCTCGCTGGTGTCGAAGGCGCTCTTCCTGGCCGCCTGGCTCGCCCTGGCGCTGGCGACTCGACGCGGCTGGCTGCGCCTGACCGCGGAGCAGGCCTGCCTCGCCGTGGTGCTGGCGTTCCTGGCGCTCTACGGCCTGCTGAGCGCGCAGTACCTGCTGTGGGCGGTGCCACTGGGCCTGCTGCGCCCGGGTGGCGCCGGCGCGTCGTACGCGGCCGCGGCCACCGCGGGCCTGGTCGGGTTCTACCTCTTCCTGGCGCCCGGCGTCCTGCTGCCGGACCCGTTGGCGCCCGAGGTCCGGCGCCTGGCCGGGTGGCTCTGGGTCTTCGGTGCCGGGGCCACTCTCGCGGTGGCGGCTGCGGGGCTGCTGGGCACGGTGCGCAGCGCGCGCGTCGGCTTGCGCGCGGCCACCGAGGCCAGGTAGCGGCCGCCGAACTCGCCCTCCCGCCGGCGCACCACCTCGAGCGGCGCCACCAGCCGCGGCAGCTCGCCCGGCTCCAGCAGGTGCTCGGACCGCGAGGGCCGGCCGTGACGCTGGCCGTGCTCTCGGGTGAACGTCTCGTAGAGCAGCACGCCGCCGGGGGCGAGAGCCGCCACCAGGGCCGGGAAGAGCGGCCGGTGGAGGAAGTTGAACACCATGATCAACTCCCACTGGCCCTGGCCCAGCGAGCAGCCGGGCTGCTGCAGGTCCGCCTGCCGCGCCTCGATCGGCAGCCGCAGCCGGCGGGCCAGCGCGTCGAGCGCGTCGACGCGGGCGCGGTCCTGGTCCACCGCCCGCACCAGCGACCCGGCGGCGGCCAGCAGCAGGGCGTGGCGGCCGCGGCCGCAGGCCACGTCCAGCGTGCGCGCGCCGCGGGGCGCCAGCAGGGCGTTCGAGACCAGCCACTCCGAGGGGCCGAGGGGGACGCCGGGGCCTTTCTCGCGGGGGCCACGCCAGCGCGCCATGCCGCCGGACAGGACGTGCACGTTGCCGACGCCGGCCTCCGCCAGGAACGCGGCCGCGGAGCGCGAGCGCAGGCCCTGCTCGCAGACGACCAGCACCGGCCGGCCGTCCTCGGGCAGCACCGCGGGCGCCGTGGCCAGCGCCTCGCGAGGGAGCAACTGCGCCCCGGGCAGGTGGCCGTCCTCCGCGAACGCGCGCGGCGGGCGGATGTCGAGCACGAACGCGCCGGCGGCCAGCAGCGAGAGCGCCTCCTCGGCGCTCACGTCGTGGCTGCCGCCGGCGAGCGGGTCTATAGTGAAGGCGAGTGAGGAGAGCACCTTGGCCTCCATGGTAGGCGGCCCCCTCCGGGTCGGCGAAGTGCGCGCGCTCACGGACGCGCCGTCCCCCCGCAGCAGGTGACGGGGCACACGCGCTGGCGCGCGCCGCTGCTCTCGGCACTGGTCTTCCCGGGCCTGGGGCAGCTGGTCAACCGCCGCTGGGGCCGCGCGCTCGTGTTCGCCGTCACCGCGGGAGCCCTGCTGGTCGTGCTGTTGCGGCGGGTGACGCAGGAGACGCTCACCCGCCTGCCCGACGACCCCGTGGCGCTGGCCGACCCGACGCTGCCGCTGCGCCTGGCCGTCGAGATCCAGCGCGACAACGCCGTCTTCTTCCTGTGGGTGACGGCCGGGCTGCTGGCCGTCTGGGCGCTCTCGGTGTTCGACGCCTGGCGCGGCGCCGCCCGGGGTTCGTCGGCCAGCGGACGGCCGGTGCCCAGATCTGATAAAACCCGCTCTCGGGAGGGAGACCCCATGGCGGTGGCCCGGTACTGCTCGAACTGCGCCGCTCCCCTTCCCGCCCCGCCCCCGGTGACGTGCCCTTTCTGCGACACCAGCCACTGGCTCGACTCCAAGCCCTGCGCGGGGGCGCTGGTGGCACGGGACGGGCGGGTGCTGCTGGTGCGGCGGGCCCACCAGCCCTGGCGCGACCACTGGGACATCCCGGGCGGGTTCTGCAACGCCGGCGAGCACCCGATGGACGCGGCGGCCCGCGAGCTGCGCGAGGAGACGGGGCTCACCGCACAGATGGGGCCGATCCTCGGCATCTGGATGGACACCTACGCGACCGGGGAGGAGCCCGAGAAGTCGACGCTCAACGTCTACTACCTGGCGACCGCGGAGGGAGACGCGGAGACGCGGACCGACCCCAACGAGGTCGCGGAGATCGGCTGGTTCTCGCCCGAGGCGCTCCCCGAACGGCTGGCTTTCCCCGGCCACGTCCCCGCGGTCCTCCGCGCCTTTCGTGACAGCCCGGCGGCGGCGCGCCGGCCGGCCCTCGCGCCCCACGGCACCGGCGAAGGGGTCCGCCTGGGCCGGTAGTGAGCGGGCTCCCGCGACGGCGAGGTCCCGGTCGCCGCGATCACCGGCGGCGCCTTCGCCTCGTCCGACAGCGGCTGGGGATGGGTCCCCAGGACCTTGGGTCCGCTTCGAGCAGGATCACCCGCGACAGGCGCGGGTCGATGTGCCTCGCCTCCGGGTCGCCCTCCCGCTCTGCCTGCTCGAAGGTGAACAGCAGGCGCCGCCGGATCTCGAGCGCGTCGTCGAGGGTCTCGAGGCCGGGGGCGAAGCGCGCCGCGGCGAGCCCGCCGAAGCCTCCGCCCACGATCACGACCTGGGGTTTCGCGGCCATCGTCCATCCCAGGGCGATCGGGGGCGGCCGGTGACGTCGCCGGTGTGCTCAGCCTTCGCGCGCCAGCCGAAGCCGGTGCGCGCCCAGGGCGAGCGCGGCGGCCGAGATCGCGGCGACCAGCCACCCGGCCTGCGTCGCCGGCGTCGCCTTTGCCCACCACCCGGCGTAGTCGAGGGCGGGCGCCTCCCTGGCGTTCAGGCCCAGGTACCACAGCGCGAGCGAGGCCGCCATGAACGTCTTCGGCGTGCCGGTGGCGATGCCGAGGGCGACCGCCGAGAAGGCCAGCAGCAGCAGGCCGATCGAGGCGGAGACGGCGGAGCGGGGCTCGGCTGGGAGGAGGCGTAGCGCCGGCGCCCCCCCCAGCAGCAGGGCCGCGACGGCGGCGCTGCCGAGCTTCCAGACGGCGAAGCCCTCCCGCCGACCGGGGGCGGCGAAGACGACCGCCGTGGTTCCGGAGGCGGCCTCCCGCGTGGCGACGTCCGCGAGAGCGATCGAGACGAACGCGAACACGACCGGCAGCAGGCCCTCCCGCACGGACAGAGGCGGCAACGACAGCGAGAGAACGACGATCACCGGAACGGCGAGGGCGACGAGCGGCCGCGCGCGGAAGGTGAGGGCGACGTCGGGCGCGAGCCGCTGCAGAGGTCCCAGCAGGGGCCGGGTCAGGGCGCCGGCGATCCGGGTCACCTCGGCCGGCACCTGCAGCCGGCCGCCGACTGCCGTCCTGGTCCGGGCCGGATCGAACCGGCGAAAGAGGGCGAGGGCCAGCGGGAAGAGCAGCAGCGGGGCCAGCAGGCTGGCGGCCCGCGCCCCGAGCGCCTCCAGCGGAAAGCTCAGGCCCGGGAAGACGACCGGCGGGCGGGTGGATTCGATCGGGCCGAAACCGATGGTGAAGTTCCGGGTGCCGGCGATCCGCTCGACCTCGCTCACCATGAAGCCAAAGCCCATCACGTCGAGCACGCGCGCGAGCTTCGGCCCCCCCGGCTTCCAGCCAAGGAGGCCCAGCGGGATCGAGCAGGCCCAGACCAGCAGGTAGAGGACGTCCCCCAGCCGGCCGGACAGC
>Ga0335069_10005848_pt1 | contig 18004 bp, 21 predicted proteins | sample Lox_Sample_11_FD_206714 | JGI IMG/M metagenome (GOLD analysis project Ga0335069, IMG submission 206714) | Soil microbial communities from Loxahatchee National Wildlife Refuge, Florida, United States - Lox_Sample_1.1 | ecosystem: Environmental > Terrestrial > Soil > Wetlands | place: USA... | reverse complement strand
TCCAGGGGCGATACCGACGCATCTCACACGCTCCTCTCTCGGGTACCTCACCTTGTGGATCGTGTCGCGACCTTTCACCAGCCCTCGAACGAGGGAACCGGCAGATTCCCTCGGACGAGTGACCCGCGTGCCCGATGCCGGAGCGCCACGTCCCGGGGTCAGACCCCGGGACGTGGCTGCAGGAGTCACGAGCAGGTTCTCCGCGAAGGCGTCGCGCTCCTCGGCGTGCCGGCGCGCCATCATCAGCGCCTCGCACTCCTCGCCCTGCGGCCCCGGGTGCGGCTGCGGCCGCGTCCGGTGGAACCTCGGCCGGAGCCCGCCGCCGCGACCGACATGGCGGGCGCGGCACACCACCGCCCGAAACGAGTTCGCCGCCGCCCCACACCCTGCGAGCGGAAAGCGAAGCGGGCGACGCAGCGACTGATGGCCCCGGGAGGAGTCGAACCTCCGCACGCAGATTCGAAGTCTGCCGCTCTATCCGCTGAGCTACGGGGCCCGGCCGGACTAGCGTAGCCGGGCGGCTACGCGGCGACGGCGGCGCCGTACTTCCGCTTCAGGTACGCGAGGTACGGCTTCGCGTCGATCGTCGAGCCGACGGCTCGTCGCAGCGTCTCCTGCGGCGGGTACTTGCGGCCGTTGGCGTGCACGTGCTCGCCGAGCCAGTCGCGGATCGCGTCGAACTGCCCGCGCTCGACCCGCTCCTCGAGATCCGGCACGTCCTCGCCCATCTTCTCCCAGAGCTGGACGGACATGACCGTGCCGAGCAGATACGTCGAGAAGTAGCCGATGAGCCCGGCCGACCAGTGCACGTCCTGCAGGACGCCGTGTGCGTCGTCCGGAACCTCGACGCCGAGGTACTCCTCCATCCGCTCGTTCCAGATCCGCGGCAGGTCGGAAAGCTCGACGCGGTCGTTGACGATGTCCTGCTCGAGCTCGAAGCGGAGGATCACGTGCATCCCGTACGTGACCTCGTCGGCGCGGATCCGGATCAGCGACGGCTGCACCCGGTTGATCGCCGCGTAGAAGCGGTCGAGCTCGACGCCGCCGAGCTGGCCGGGGAAGCGCGCCTGCAGCCGCGGGTAGAAGAACCGCCAGAACGGGGTGCTGCGCCCGACGAGGTTCTCCCAGAGACGGCTCTGCGACTCGTGGATGCCGAGCGAGGACGCCTGGCCGATCGGGAGGTGCGCGATGTCGCGCCGGATCTGATGCTGGTAGAGACCGTGCCCGTACTCGTGCATCGTCGAGAAGAGCGACTCGAGCGAGTCCGGGTAGTAATGCGTCGTGATCCGGATGTCGTCGATGCCGGCGCCGGATGCGAACGGGTGCTCGGTCGGGTCGATCCGCCACGTGTCCGGCCGGTGGCCGAACAGGTCGATCACCTCCTGCCCGAGGTCGATCTGCGGCTGGATCGGGAAGTCGGCGGTGAGAAACGAGTCGTCGACCTCGCGGTCGCGCAGCTCGGCGATCATCGGGACGAGCTCGGCCTTGATCTCCGCGAAGATCCGCGTGACGTCGGCCGATTTCGTCTCCGGCTCGAAGTCGTCGAGGAGGATGTCGTACGGCTCGTCGGTCGGCTCGAAGCAGTCGATGTACCGGCGGCGCAGCTCGACGGCGCGCTCGAGCGCCGGCAGGAAGAGCGCGAAGTTCGAGGTGGCCTTCGCCTCGAGCCAGACCGGTGCCGCCTCCGCCGCGGCGCGCGCCATCTCGGCGGCGAGCTCGGGCGGGACGCGGACGGACTTGTCGTACTCCCGGCGCACGACGCGGATGAGCGCCGCGTCGTCCGAGTCCGGGTCGAGCGCGTCCTCGAGCGGGCGCAGCTCGTCGAGGAGCCGGCCGACCTCGGGGTCGATCAGCGCCTCGTGCCCGAGCTGCTGGAGCAGCCCGAGGTGCGCGCCGCGGCTCGCGGCGCCGGCGGGCGGCATGATCGTCCGCTGGTCCCAGACGAGGAGGGACGAGACCGCGCCGATCGCCTGGATCCGCTCGACGCGTGACTTGAGCTGGGCGAGCGCGTCGGCCACGGGAGGAGAGCGTAGCGGGAGCGCTGCCCTTTGTGCGCAGGTTCACTCGAGTGCCCGTTCAGGTGGCGCCGTCGAGAAGCGGACCTGGATCGCCTGATGCGGGGCAAGGGGGGGCACGCCGCACGCGACGGCCCCGGCGTACACCACGCAAGGGCGCCCACGAGAGTGCAAGATCTCCGTACCGGATTCGAATCCGCACCACGAAGGGAGAGAAGAGATGTTCAGACGCAGGCCACTGATGCGGGCTGCGGTCGTCGGCGGCACCGCGTACTACGCGGGCAAGAAGGGCGCCGAGCACGCCCAGGCGGAGGCCGACCAGAATGCGGCGATCGCAGATCTCCAGGCACAGCAGTACGCCCAGCAGCCGGCGCCGGCCGCGCCCGCGGGAGGCGGCATGTCCGAAGACTCGATCGCGAAGCTGAAGGATCTCGCCGCGCTCCACGAGCAGGGCGTGCTCACCGACGCGGAGTTCGAGGTCCAGAAGCAGAAGATCCTCCAGGGGATGTGAGGAACGCGATGGCAATCGGACCCGTACAGATGCTCATCCTCGGCTTCGAGGACCCGCAGTTCACCGGGGAGATCGTCGCCGAACTGCAGCGCCTGAAGGAGCAGGACATCGTCCGGCTGATCGACGCGATCGCGGTGCGCAAGGACGAGGACGGCAACATCGACTCGCTGCAGCTGAGCGACCTCAGCGAGGACGAGGCGATGGAGTTCGGCGCGACCGTCGGCGCGCTGATCGGGCTGGGCCTGGAGGGCGACGAGGGCGCCGAGGCCGGAGCGGTCGCCGGCGCCGAGGCGGGCGCGGACGGCCACGTCCTCGACGAGAGCCAGGTGTGGTACGCCGCCGACGCGATCCCGAACGGCACCGCCGCCGCGATCGCGCTCATCGAGCACCGCTGGGCGATCCCGCTCCGCGACAAGATCGCCGCGGCCGGCGGGTTCCCGCTCGCCGACGAGTGGATCCACCCGCTCGACCTCGTCGCCGTCGGGCTGATCGCCGCGGAGGAGGCCGAAGCCGCGAGCGCGTAGCACCTGTTCGGACAATCGAGAGAGGGTGGCGGATGGGATTCGAACCCACGACCACCGGGACCACAACCCGGGGCTCTACCAACTGAGCTACCGCCACCGCGCAGCGGGCTAAGCGTAGCGGGACGCCTCCGAGGACGGCGGTACGCTTCGGGCACGCGCGCCCGTAGCTCAGTGGACAGAGCGGCGGACTTCTAATCCGCGGGTCGGAGGTTCGAATCCTCCCGGGCGCGTCCGATGGGAGACACGCGCGAAGGCGGTTGCGCCTGCGGGTCCGTCCGCTACCGGCTCGCGGACGAGCCGCTCTTCGTCCACTGCTGCCACTGCCTCAACTGCCAGCGGCAGACCGGCAGCGCGTTCGTGATCAACCTCCTGATCGAGGCGGCCCGGGTCGAGGTGCTCTCGGGCGAGCCGCGGGCCGTCGATGTTCCCCGGGACGACGGCAGCACGCAGCGGATCTACCGCTGCCCCGGCTGCCAGGTGGCGGTCTTCAGCGAGTACACCTGGCCGGAGATCCGGTTCGTCCGCGGCGGCACGCTCGACGAGCCGTCGTCCGTCTCGCCCGACGTCCACATCTTCGTCAAGTCGAAGCTGCCGTGGGTCCGGCTTCCCGACTCCGTGCCGGCGTTCGAGGTCTACTACGACAGGAGCACACTGTGGCCGGCCGCGAGCCTCGAGCGGATCGAGGCGGTCGTCGCGCAACGCAACGCGCGCCGCTAGCAGCGCTCCTCCGACGGGACCGCCGCGAGCCAGACGGCACCGGCGGCCGCGAACGCAATCGACCCGGCGAGGGCGAGGTCGAGGCCCCAGCCGATCCGGACCGCCGAGTGCGCGAGCACGCCGGCTCCGTGGACGGCGAGCGTGACGTTGTCGCGGTCGTCGAGCGCGACGGCGGCGCCGACGATGCCGCCGACGAGCGGGAACAGGCCGGCGCCGCGGTTCGCGCGCGTCAGGACGAGGAGCACCGCTCCGACGACCGCCGCGCCGATCACGATCCAGCCGTGTCCGGTCGCGACGCCGGAGGCCGAGACGCCGAGCGCCGTCGCCCACGGGCCGAGCGCGCCGACGACCATGAGCGCCGCGCCCGCGAGCGCCCAGATCATGACCAGCGTCTTCACGCCGACGAGGCTAGCCGAGCCGGGTGCCGCTCCTCCGCAGGCGCGACCACGCGGCCGGCAGCCGCTTCGCGAGCCGTGCGCGCCGCACCCGCTGGCGCTCGACGAGCCGGCCGGCGACGAAGGAGGCGGCCGTGCGCGCGTCGCCGACGGCGAGCGCACGCAGCCGCTCCTCGGCGACGACCGCGTCCTGGTACTCGCCGAGCAGCGCCTGGAGCGCCTTCGCGTCCTCGACGAAACGGCGCCCCGCCCTGCCCGAGGGCGCGGCGAGCTCGACGGCGTACCGCGTCCGCTTCAGCGCGATGCGGAGCCGGTGCAGGTCGTCCTCGCCGGGATGCTTGCCGAGCCGGTCGACGGCACGGACGAGATCGTCGAGGACCTTCCGCACGATCCGCTCGAGCGGCACGGCGCCGGCGTCGTCGGCCATCCGGGGCGGCAGGCGCAGGCGCGTGAGCGCGACCCGGTAGCTCTCGCCGCGGAGCGCGTCGAGCAGCCGCTGACGCGCCGCCTCGCGCTCGGTCTCGACCGAGACGAGCAGCCGCTCGCACGCGTCGCGGTCCGGGCCGTCGAGCCGCGCATGCTCGTCCCGCAGCAGCTCGAGCAGGACGTCGAGGTCGCGGACCGGCCCGGTCGCCTCGCCGAGCTCGTCGAGAAGGCCGGCGAGCCCGCGGCGCCATGTCGGGTCGAGGTAGCCCCGCGCCGCCCGCAGGTATGCGCGGATCCGCCGCGCCGCAACGCGATGCTCGTGGAGGTTCTCCGGGTCGTCGCCGAGACGGACGCCCGGGTCGTGCGCCAGCAACGCACGCCGCTGCGCCGCGATCATCTCGCGGAGCCGCCGCGCACCCGGCTCGTCGCTCAGCGGCGGGGCCGGTACGAGCGGCTTCTCCCCGGCGGCCGACTCGATCAGCCGGGCGATCTCGTCGGGCGGCGCGAGCCCGCCCGTCCCGGGCTCCCACGCCTCCACCTGCTCGCCGCGGGGGAGCGAAAGCCGCCAGACGACACCCGCCTCGGACGGGAGCCGCGACACGCGCATGCCGAGCTGCTCGAGGTCCCGGTCGACCGTGTCGTACTCGTGCGCGACCGCGAGCTCGCGCTCCAGGCCGAGCAGGCTCTCCTCGGTCGGCCGCGCCTCGGGCTCCTCGCGGAGCTCGTCCACGCGGACGCGAATGCTGTGGCCCTCGTGCCCGTTCATCCGGTGGGATTCCCGCACATCCGTGCGTCCTCCTGCAAGGTCGCATCTGCGAAAATCGCCCGATGAGCCTGCGCGGCCAGCCGCTCGAGCAGGACGTGACGCTGCCCGACGGCCGGGTCGTGCACGTGCGCGTCGGCGTCCCGGACGACTCGTACATCGCGAAGCGCGACCTGAACACCGTCGACGTCGAGGTGTACGGCGACGGCCAGCATCTCGCGGCCGTGAACACCGTGCTCGGCGCGAACCAGGTGACCGAGGCCCGCGAGCTCCTCGCCGAGATCGTCTCCGGCCTCGCCTCGGGCGAGCTGAAGCCGACCGCCGGCGCCCTCGAGCCGCTCGCGGATAGGCTCCGCTGAATGAGCAACGCAACGCTTCACACCAACCACGGCGCGATCGCGATCGAGCTGTTCCCGGAGGAGGCGCCGAAGACGGTCGCGAACTTCGAGAAGCTCGCCGGCGACGGCTTCTATGACGGCGTCGTCTTCCACCGCGTCATCCAGGACTTCATGATCCAGGGCGGCGACCCGACCGGCACCGGCTCGGGCGGGCCCGGCTACACGTTCGAGGACGAGTTCAACGACCGGAAGGTCGTCCGCGGCGCGCTCGCGATGGCGAACGCCGGACCGAACACGAACGGGAGCCAGTTCTTCATCGTCACCGCAGACGCGTGCCCGTGGCTCGACGGGAAGCACACCGTCTTCGGCCTGGTCACGGACGGGATGGACGTCGTCGACGCGATCTCCGGGCTCGACACGGACGCGCGCGACCGCCCGCGCACGGACGTCGTGATCGAGCGCGTCGAGCTCGGCTAGCCGGAGCGGCGCTCGCGGCGCCGGCGGCGGAGCCGGCCGCCGAGCGCGAGCCCGTACCGGAGCACGAGGAAGAGCAGGCCGGTGGAGACGGCGGCCGCGACGCCGGCCGTCTCCCCGAACAGGAAGACGGTCACGGTGAAGACCGACGCGACCACCGCCCGCTCGTCGTCGACCATCCCATGACGCCAACTCAGTGGATGCACTGATGCGGTCCGCGAGGGCCTCCGGTACACCGAAAAGACCGCAGCCAGGAAGGTGGGAGACGTGAGATCCCGACTGGACACCCCGAGCACCGGGCCGGACGCCGTGCGACGGCCCGCAGAGCCGGCTTCCTCCGCCTCGACCGCGACGGCGACCGCGCCCGCCGCGCATCCGACGCACCTCCATCCGGCCCTCCTCGCCGCCCTGCGCCGCCGGATGGCGCAGGCGGCCGGGCACCATCACCCCGGCGAGCCGTTCCACTAGGTTCCACCGGCGTGCCTCCTTGCCCGTGACGGGGCCGGCGAGTACCGTCACGGGCCATGGGTGGGGAGGACTGCGACGCGCTGCGCCTGGACTACGCGCAGACGACCGACCAGCTGCGCGGGATCACCGACGTCCGCTTCAAGCTGCTCGCGATCGTCCCGACGATCGCGGGCGCCGCGGTCGCGTTCCTCAGCCGCGGCCGCCCCGCCGCCGAGCTGCTCGCGGTCGGGCTGCTCGGGCTCGCGGCAACGCTCGGGATCGTCGTCTACGAGGTGCGGAACACGCAGCTCTACGACTACGCGCTCCGCCGTGCGAAGGAGCTGGAGGCGCGGCTCGGCGCGCCGTCGATCCGCGGCGGCGACGCACCCGGCGGCGTCTTCACGGAGCGGCCCGGTCGCGACGTCCGGGTCTTCGGGCTCGCGCTCGCCGGCCACGAGCGCGGGCTTGCGCTCGTCTACGGCGCCGCGCTCGCCGGCTGGAGCTACCTCGTCGCCTGGGGCGCGCTGCGCGCGCTCGACGTCGGCTCCGCACAGAAGATCGGCGGGATCATCGGGATCGTCGCCGGCCTGCTCGCCCTCTTCGAGCTGCTGCGGATCGAGCCCGGCTCCTAGTGCCCGGCCCTACGCCTCGGCGAGGCTGACACAGGCGGCCTCGCAGGCGAGGAACGCGACGCGCAGCGGCAGCCAGAGCGCCACGACGGGGAGCTGGAGCAGGATCACGGCCTGACCGTGCGTGACGCTGCGCCGCTGGAGCGCCCGGAAGAGCCCGGCGAGCAGGGCCGCCGGGACGCCGGTCGCGATCGCGACGACGTAGAGCGACCGGTAGACCGCTCGGTTGATCGACACGTGCTCTCCCTTCGAGACGCCGCTGGGCCGGTTATCGACCACCGGCGCGTTCGACGTTAGGACGATCGAATCCCGGGAAAGGAGAGCGGAGGGTCCGGGTCCGGCGCCGCCCCGGACCCTCGCGTTCGTTCCTACGGCGTCGCCGTGCAGACGTGCGACCCGGTCGTGCCCTGGAGGATGGATCCGTCCGGGTTGAGCTTCCAGGCGAACCAGTTGCCGACCTGCGAGTAGACGCAGTAGTGCGTCGCATCGAGGGTCGCCTTGGTCGTCACGCCCGCGGCCTCGGTGGCGCCGCTGTTGTTGACGTAGTCGCTGCCCGGGATCGCCTGGTCGTACTGGCTCTTGAGCAGCGCGATCGTCATGCCGGCGTAGCCGCTGTCGGTCGTCGAGGTCGCCGCATCCGGGTCGTTCGGACCGGCCGGGACGTTGTCGGCGTTGTACGACTCGACGCTCGGAATCAGCGAGCGGACGTTGGCCGCAGCCGCCGTCTTGTTGGCGCGATCCTTGAAGCTGAGATACGACGGCACCGCGATCGCGAGCAGGATGCCGAGAATGATGATGACGACCAGCAGCTCGATGAGCGTGAAGCCCTCATCGGCGGCAAGGCGTCGTGTGGACCGATGCATGGTGGAGTGGGTCTCCTTCGCAGATGGATCGGGGCAGGATGGATCGGGGATGGCTCAGCCTGTCCATCGACCCGCTCCCGCGCGATATACGACCCCCATTCCGGTGACGCCGGTATGAGACGCGTAAGAACGCCGCCGCGCCCGACATGGCGGGCGCGGCCCAACGCGCTCCCGGCACGAGCTCGGCCCGCCCAGACCCTGCGAGCGGAAGGCGGAGCGCGAAGCACGCGCGCGCAGCGCGCCTGCTCGCGCGCAGCGGCCGAAGCAGCAAGAAGCGGGTGGCGGGAATCGAACCCGCGTAGCCAGCTTGGAAGGCTGGAGCTCTACCATTGAGCTACACCCGCGTCCGGCTAGCGTACCCGCATGCACCTCTCGGCCGAGGCCGTCGTGCTCGTGCCGGTCCTCGCGGTCGCGTACGCGCTCGCGGCGCGCGCGGAGCGCCTGTCCCGGGCGCGTGTCGCCGCCGCAACGGCCGCGCTCGCGCTGATCTTCGCCGCGTTCGCGAGCGGGCTGCAGCCGCTCGCGGTACACACGTTCCTGTGGGCGCACCTGCTCCAGAACGTCGTCCTCGCGGAGTGGGCGCCGGCGCTGCTCGTGCTCGCGGTGCCGCGAAGGACGGCGGCGCGCTCGGCCGGGTTCCCGTTGTTCCGGCCCTTCGTCGCGCTCCCGCTCTGGCTCGTCGCGTACTACGCGTGGCACCTGCCGTGGATCTACGACGTCGCGCTGCGGCATCCGCACTCGCTGCTCCATCTCGAGCATCTGACGTACCTGCTCGCGGGGATCTGTCTCTGGTGGCCGGTCGTCCACGGCGCGTACTCGAACGGCGCGAAGGCGCTGTACCTCTTCGCCGCGTTCGTCCTCGCGTCGCCGATCGGGCTGATGCTCGCGCTCGTGCAGCGGCCCGTCTACTCGTTCTACGCGCACGCGCCGCGCACGTGGGGCCCGAGCCCGCTCACCGACCAGCAGATCGCCGGCGTGACGATGGCGGTCGAGGAGGCGGCCGTCTTCTTCGCCGCGTTCGCCCTCTACTTGCTGCGTTTCCTCGAGGACGAGCAGGCGCGCGGCGCGCTCGAGGGCATGCGCGACGCGCGGTCGCCCTGGTAGGACCCGCACGTGGAGTCGCATCGACTCGTGATCGTCGGCGCCGGCGCGGCCGGTCTCGCGACCGCCGCCCTGCTGCGCCGCGCCGGCCGGGACGCGCTCGTGCTCGAGGCCGGGCCGGAGCCCGGGGCCGCGTGGCGCGGGCGCTACGACCGGCTCCGCCTCCACACCCCGCGGCTGCTCTCCGGGCTCCCGAACCGCCGGATCCCGCGCCGCTACGGGCGCTGGGTGGCGCGCGACGACCTGATCGCCTACCTCGCCGAGTACGCGCGGGCGGAGCGGATCGACGTGCAGACCGGCGCGACGGTGGAGCGGATCGACCGGGACGGCGACGGCTGGCTCCTCTCGCTCGCGGACAGGCAGATCCGCGCGGACACGGTGATCGTCGCGACCGGCTACAACGGCGCGCCGCGGATCCCCGACTGGCCGGGCCGCGACGGCTTCTCCGGCGAGCTCGTCCACTCGGTCGACTACCGGAACCCGGCGCCGTATCGCGGGCGCGACGTGCTCGTCGTCGGCGCGGGGAACTCGGGCGCGGAGATCGCGACCGACGTCGCCGAGGGCGGCGCGGCCCGGACACGGCTGTCGGTGCGGACGCCGCCGCAGATCGTGCGCCGCTCGACCGCCGGCGTCCCGGCACAGCTGATCGGGATGGCGATCCGCTACCTGCCGCCGGACTGGGTCGACCCGATCTCGCGGACGCAGCGCAGGCTGTCGATTCCCGACTTGTCGCAGCAAGGCCTGCCGCGGCCGCAGGACGGTGTGCGAACGGCGTTCCTCGCCACCGGCACGACGCCGATCCTCGACGTCGGCATCGTCTCCGCGGTGCGCCGCGGCGCGGTCGACGTCGTCGCCGCCGTCGAGGGCTTCGACGGGGCGGCCGTGCTGCTCGCCGACGGGTCGCGCATCGAGCCCGACGCAGTGATCGCGGCGACCGGCTTCGGGGCGGGCCTCGACGGGCTCGTCGGGCACCTCGGCGTGCTCGGCCCGCACGGGCTGCCGCTGAAGACCGACGGCGAGCCGGCGCTACCCGGCCTCTGGTTCGTCGGCTTCCGTCCCACCCTCGGCGGCCAGCTTCGCGAGGGCAGCATCGCCGCGCGTCACGTCGCCGCGGCGGTCGCGGCGGACTGAGCGGACGCCGCGCGCCGGCCGAGCAGCGTCACGCCGGCCGCCGTCGTCGGCAGCGACAGGAGCGCGGCGGCGACGATCGCGGATGCCTGGCCGCTCGTGATCACGTGGTAGTGCAGGCCGAGGGCGACCACCGCGGCCGGGACCCCGAGCTGCGCGGTCGCGGCGAACCCCGCGCCGAGCGGCTGCCGCGTCAGCAGCGCGGCGAGCACGTGCACGGCGGCGTTGCACACGGCCAGCAAGGCGGCGAGCGCGATCAGGATCGGCCGGGAGTAGAGCGCCCGCAGGTCGATGTTCGCCCCGAGGACGACGAAGAAGATCGGGATCATGAATCCGCTGGCGACGCCCGTCACCTGGCGGGACAGCCGCTTCGGCCCGCCGATCGCAGCGACCATGAGGCCGACGCCGAAGCCGGCGATGAGGATGCTCGTGCCGAGGCGCAGCGCCAGCCACGCGAGGCCGAAGAGGACGAGCAGCGACAGGCGCAGGTCGAGTGCCCACGCACGCCGCTTCGACCAGCGGCGCACCTGCCGGACCCACGGCCGCCCGTTCAGGAGGCGGGTCGCGCCGTAGAGCAGAAGGATGCAGGCGGCGACGCCGAGCCCGCCGAGCGCGGCGCGCAGCGCGTGTCCGGGGCGGAGCACGAGCGGGACGGAGACGATCGCGGCGATGTCCGCGATGGCCACCTGTGCCATCACCGTGAGCGCGTGCGGATCGGTCATCAGCCCGTGCTCCTCGAGCGCAGGCAGGAGGACCGCGGCCGACCCGCTCGCAAGCAGGAGGGCGTAGATCGCCGCGTGGTCGGTGTGCGTCGCGATCGACGCGAGCCAGCCGAACGGCACCGCGAGCAGCGCCGCGACCACCGCCGCGACCGCACCGCGCCGGAGCCCGCGGACGAGGCCGGGCTGGCGGAGCGGAACGTTCATCCCCGCAGCGAACATCAGCATCGCGAACCCGACCTGGGCGAGGAACGCCGTCGTCGGCTCGTTCGGGTCGAGCCAGCCGAAGCCGCTCTTCCCGATCACGACCCCGGCGAAGATCTCCCCGACGACGACGGGGACGATCGCCCGCCGCCCCAGCGCGAGCAGCGGCCCGGCCAGCCCGGCGAGGACGATGAGCGTGAGGACGCCGAAGGTCACCGGCCGATTCTCCTCCCGTGGCCGGAGGCCGCGCCCGAGGTGCTACGCGCGTCGCAGGCGCGCCATGGCCGCGCGGACCTTCGAGGCCCACGACGATCTCGGGTCGTACCAGGCGGAGACGTTGCGGACATCGAGGTGGTGGTCACCGATCTGGTACGCGAACCACTCGCCTGTGGCCGGAGCCACCTGCACGGAGACCCGGAAGTCCGCCGGGACCGACCACGTCTCCCGCACGCCGGTGTAGTCGGGCGAGCTGAGGTCGACGAAGGCGCCGTCCCTCCGTTGCAGCGTCAGCGGCAGCCCGACGGCGGCGAACGCGGCCATCACCTGCGTGACCGTGAGATCGGGTCGGTGTGCCGGCGGCGCGGCCTTCCGGGAGGCGCTCCCGCAGCCGCCGACCACCGCCGCGACCGCGAGGCAGCCGAGACCCGCGCGGAGGAACGTGGCGGACCGCACACGGAGAGGGTAGGAGCCGCTCGACGCCGCGTCCCTCACCCGTTCGAGCGACCTCCTCAGTCGGGACGGCCGGATTCGGACCGGCGGCCTCCTGCTCCCAAAGCAGGCGCTCTGACCAGGCTGAGCTACGTCCCGCCCAGCGGAGGCTACCGGTAGGTTCGGCGCGTGGCGATGACGGAGACGGCGCGGCGACCCGCGCTCGGGTACGCGATGGTGATCGCCGCGGCGACGCTGTTCGGCCTGAACGGCGCCGTCTCGAAGGTCGCGCTCTCGTCCGGGATGTCGGCGCTGCGGCTGACGGAGGCCCGCTCTGCGGGCGCGTTCATCGGGCTGACGGCGTTCTCGCTCGCGCTCCGGCCGGCATCGCTCCGGCTTCGGCCGGGCGAGTGGTGGCGGCTCGCGATCTTCGGCATCGTCGGCGTCGCGTGGGTCCAGCTCTTCTACTTCCTCGCGATCGACCGGCTCCCGATCGGGATCGCCCTCCTGATCCAGTACCTCGGCCCGCTGCTCGTCGCCATCTGGGTCGTGGGCGTGCGGCACGAGCACGTGCGGCGGCGGATCTGGGCCGCGCTTGCGCTCTCGCTCCTCGGGCTCGCGCTCATGGTGCAGCTGTGGAGGGGCGTCACGCTCGACGGGCTCGGGATCGTGTTCGCGCTGATCGCGGCCGTCGTCTTCGCCGCGTACCTGCTGCTCGCGGAGCGGGAGGTCGCCGAGCGCGATCCGATCACCCTGCTCGCGTGGGGCTTCTTCTTCGCCACGGTCTTCTGGGCGTTCGCACAGCCGTGGTGGAGCTTTCCCGCGGGCACCGTCGGCCGGACGGTGCCGCTCGAAGGGCGGCTCGCCGGCCTGCACCTGCCCGTGTGGGCGCTCGTGCTCTGGGTCGTCGTCCTCGGGGCGATCGTCCCGTTCGTGCTCATCGTCGGCGCACTGCGCCACGTGCCGGCGACGCGGGTCGGCGTCGTCGCGATGCTCGAGCCCGTCGTCGCGACCGCCGTCGCGTGGCTCTGGCTACGGCAGTCGCTGTCCGCGGCGCAGCTCGTCGGCGCCGCGGTCGTCCTCGTCGGGATCGGACTCGCGCAGACCGCGCGCTGAGACGCGCCGTTCCCGATTGCAAAGATGGGCCGACCGGCCCATTGTCGGCCGACGGCGAGGCCGTTAGGTTCACCCGCACTGGGCGATGCGAACCGCGGCTTTCGTAGGCCTCATAGCCCCGCGGTGAGCACTCGAGAGAGCCCGCCGCACCGACCCCCCTGAGCGGCGGGCTTTCTCATTTCCACGGTCTTAACGCGACTCTCACGGCATCGGGGCTATCCTGGCCGCGGTTTGGTGAAGCGCGTTCTCCTGGCCTCCCCACGGGGCTACTGCGCAGGCGTCGAACGAGCGGTCGAGACGGTCGAGCGTGCGCTCGCTCTCTACGGAGCGCCCGTATACGTGCGCAAGCAGATCGTCCACAACACGCACGTCGTCCGCGACCTCGAGGAGCGCGGCGCGATCTTCGTCGACGCGATCGAGAAGGTGCCTGAGGGCGCGACGGTCGTCTTCTCCGCCCACGGCGTCGCGCCGTCGGTGCGCATCGAGGCGCTCGAGCGCGGGCTGACGGCGATCGATGCGACCTGCCCGCTCGTGATGAAGGTGCACACGCAGGCGCGGCGCTACGCCCGCAGCGGCTACACGATCGTCCTCATCGGCCACGCCGGGCACGAGGAGGTCGAGGGGACGACCGGCGAGGCGCCCGAGGCGATCGTGCTCGTCGAGTCCGTCGCCGACGCGGAGACGGTCGAGCTGCCGGCGACGCCGCTCGCCTACATCACCCAGACGACGCTCTCCGTCGACGAGACGCGCGAGATCGTCGCCGTGCTCAGGCGGCGCTTCCCGCTGATCGAGGGGCCGGCGAAGGAAGACATCTGCTACGCCACGTCCAACCGACAGTGGGCCGTGAAGGAGCTGCTCGGCGAGGTCGACCTGCTGCTCGTGATCGGCTCGCCGAACTCGTCCAACTCGGTCCGCCTCGTCGAGGTGGCGCGTGCGGCCGGCGTGCCGGCGCATCTCGTCGACGACGAGACCGAGATCGACGAGGCGTGGCTCGACGGCGTCGAGATCGTCGGTCTCACGTCGGGCGCGTCCGCGCCGGACCGGCTCGTCGCCCGGGTGTGCGACTGGTTCCGGAGCCGGTGGCCGGTCGTCGAGGTCGGCGAGTTCCGGTCGGCGTTCGAGGACGTCGTCTTCAAGCTGCCGGTCGAGCTGCGGCGCGCCTCACGCCCTGCGGCATAGCATCGACCCGGTGCGGGCGCGCCCCCACCGGCTCGAGCGTCTCCCGGAGCAGTACTTCACACGGCTGCTCGCCCGCGTCGCCGCGGCCGCAGCAGCCGGCGGCGAGCCGCTCGTCGACCTCGGCCGCGGCAACCCGGACGTGCCGCCTCCGCCACACGTCGTCGAGGCGCTCGCGCGGGCCGCGGCGCGCCCGGACACGCACGGCTACGCGCCGTTCGCGGGTCTGCCGGCGCTGAAGGAGGCGCTCGCCGCGCGCTACCGCGACGTCTACGGCGTCGACGTCGACCCGGGGCGCGAGGTCGCCGTGCTGCCCGGGACGAAGACGGGGCTCGTCGAGTTCGCGCAGGTCGCGGTCGAGCGCGGGCGCGCGCTCGTGCTGCCCGACCCGGGCTATCCCGACTACCGCTCGGCCGTCGCGCTCGCCGCGGCCGCGCACGTCCCGCTGCCGCTGCTCGACGACGCACGGCCGGACTGGGATGCGGCGCCGGTGGAGGCGGCTGCGCTCTACCTCAACTACCCGTCGAACCCGGCGGCGGCGGCCGCGCCCGCGGGCGTGTTCGCCGAGGCGATCGAATGGGCCGAGCGCGCCGGCGCGTGGCTCGTGCACGACTTCGCCTACGGCGACCTCGTCTTCGACGGGCGCCGGCCGGAGAGCTTCCTCGCCGCCGACGGCGCGCGCGAGGTCGGGCTCGAGCTCTATTCGATGTCGAAGTCGTACGGGATGGCCGGCTGGCGGCTCGGCTTCGCGGTCGGCAACGCGGAGCTCGTCGCGCGGATCGAGGACCTCCAGAACCACGTCTTCGCCGGCGTGTTTGCTCCTGTCCAGGAGGCGGGCGTCGCTGCGCTGACCGGGCCGCAGGAGACCGTCGAGGAGCGGCGCGCGCTGTACGAGCGGCGGCGTGACCGGGCCGTTGCCGCGCTCGACGGGCTCGACGCGCGCGCCGAGGGGACGTTCTTCGTCTGGTTCCGCCTCCCGGAGGGGACGACGTGCGAGCGGCTGCTGGAGGAGCACCGCATCGCGCTCGCGCCGGGCGAGGGCTTCGGCGAGCGGGGACGCGGCTGGGCACGGCTCTCGCTCGCGGTCTCCGACGAGACGCTCGACCGCGGGCTCGAGCGGCTCACCTCCGCCTTCCCTAACGGTGACAGTCACCGTTAAGAAGCGCGACGCACCTGAGAGGCGTGTCACTCGTCGTCCCCCGCGAGGTCGACGAAGGCGCGGAGCCTCCGCCGTGCACGTTTCCTTGCACTTCCGAAGTATGCGAGCAGCGACGACGAGTCGACGAATGGAAACTCTGTCTCCCGTCCGATGCAATCGCGGTAGCTGCTCCACCTCCAGTCGGCCGGTCGTCGGCACATCCCGGCCCGCACCGGGTTCCGGGCGATGTACCGCAGCAGCTCGAGCATGTGCTCGTCCGATTCGGCCGGAACTGACGTGTAGCGCTCTCCGAACAGATGCCCGACGCGCTCGTGCCGAAGGTTGAACCCACGCGCGTAGAACCCGTTGAGGCGACGCATTCCGGCCGGAAGCGACTCGTTCGGCACGTCGATGAGCAGGTGGTAGTGCGTCGTCATCAGGCAGAAGGCACGCACCACCCAGCTCTCCGTGACGAGCGTGCGGATCAGCAGGGAGCAGAACCGAGTCCGGTCATCGTCGTCAAGGAAGACAGGACAGGGGCCGGCGCCCCGTGTCGTGATGTGATACACGCCGGGAGCCGCGTCGCGGGGAGCTCGCGCCATCACCAAACGGTGCCCTTCCGACCTGGCGCGCACAAGACTCCGGAATCGCCGTGGCCGCAAGCGCCACCTCCCACCCTTAACGGTGCCTGTCACCGTAAAGGCAGAGCCGGTGCGACGTCTTAACGGTGACTGTCACCGTTGTGGGGATGCGGCGGCCGCGGGTCGAGCCGCTACGGGCCGCGCTTCTCGATCTCTAGCGCGTCGCCGATGCTGATGTCGACGGCGAGCACCTCGCGCTCGATCCACTCGCGATGCCGTTCGACGAGCTCCGAGAGCTCCCGCGGAACGGTCAGGACGATGCGGTCGGTCACGTCGAACCCCTCGTCCTTTCGCATCGCGTTCACCGTTCGGATCAGGTCGTAGACACGCCCCTCGAGCAGCAGCTCGTCGTTGAGCGTCGTGTCGAGCGCAACGGTGATCCCGTCTTCTGAAGCGACGGCCCAACCCTCACGTCCTCCGCGCTCGACGAGGACTTCGTTCGGTTCGAGTTCGTGACCGGCCACACGGAACCGGCCACCGTCGAGCTGCTCGAAAGCACCCGCCCGGAGCGCTTCTTGCACCGTGCGGAGCTCCTTGCCGAGCCGCGGTCCGAGTACCGGCAGATTGGGCTTGACGCGGAGCTCCACGACCCCACTCCCGCTTGCGACCACCGCCTTGACGCGAAGCTCGTCCAGCAGCTCGTCGACGTGGCGAGCGGCGCGCGGCGCACCGTCGACCGACGCGGCCTTGAGCGGCTGCCTTAGCTTGATCCCCGCCGTCGCCCGCGCCTGGTGCGCAAGCGCAACGACGCGCCGCACCTCCGCGATCTCGTCGAGCAGCGCGCGGTCCGGCGGCGCCGTCTCCGGCCACGGCGCGAGATGCACCGACTCCGGCGCGTCCGGGCACGCGCCCGCGACGAGGTTTCGCCAGAGGTGCTCCGTGAGGAACGGCAGGATCGGCGCGAGCACGCGCAGCGTCTGGACGAGCGCGTACCAGAGCGTCTGCAGCGCGGCCGGGTCGCCCTTCCAGAACCGGGCGCGGGAGCGGCGGATGTACCAGTTGGAGAGATCCTCGAGGTAGTCCTCGAAGTCGCGGACCACGTCGATCGTCAGCCACGACTCGTAGCCGCGCTCGGCGTCCGCGACGAACGCATGCGTCCGCTCGACGAGCCAGCGGTCGAGCGGCTCGAGCTGGCCTTGCGGCTCGAGCGCCGACCACGACGGCCGGTACCCCTCGATGTTCGCGTAGAGGACGAAGAAGGAGACCGAGTTCCAGAACGTGAGGAACCGGCGCTTGACCTCGTCCGCGTGCGTGTAGCCGAAACGCAGCGGCTCGCTCGGAGTCTGGGCGCAGTAGATCCAGCGCATGACGTCGGCCCCCATCCGCTCGAGCGCCTCGTTCAGCTCGATCGCGTTGCCCGTCGACTTGTGCATGGCCTTGCCGCGCTCGTCGAACACCTTCTCGTACGTCAGCACCTTCCGGTACGGCGAGATCCCGGTCAGCGTCACCGCCATGAAGCACTGCGAGTAGAACCAGAGCCGGATCTGCTCGCGCATCTCGGAGACCCAGTCCGCGGGATACCACGTCTCCCAGTAGGCGTGGTCGGGGAGGTCGGCGCCGGAGAGCCCCGCCGACGCGCCGGTCGCGTAGCCGTGCTCGCGCCACTCCGGGTTGTGCCATCCGAGCGTCGAGAAGTGGACGATGCCGGCGTCGAGCCACGCGTCTCCGACCTCGGGGATGCGCTCGACCTCGCGGTCGCACTCCTCGCAGCGGATGCGGACGGCGTCGATCCACGGACGGTGCAGCTCCTCGAGCTGCTCGAGGCCCGACACCGCGCGCGCCTCGAGCTCGGCGCGCGAGCCGATCACGTTCAGGTGCCCGCACCCGCACGGGTAGAACGGCAGCGGCAGCCCGAAGTAGCGCTTTCGCGAGATGTTCCAGTCGCTCATGTTGCGGAGCCAGTCGTCCATCCGCTTCTTGTACTGGGGCGGCGTCCACTCGACCGTGTCGTTCGCGTCGAGCATCGGCTGCCGGATCTCGTCGGCGGAGATGAACCAGTCGTCGACGACGCGGAAGACGAGCGGCGTCTTG
>Ga0335069_10005847_pt1 | contig 18004 bp, 20 predicted proteins | sample Lox_Sample_11_FD_206714 | JGI IMG/M metagenome (GOLD analysis project Ga0335069, IMG submission 206714) | Soil microbial communities from Loxahatchee National Wildlife Refuge, Florida, United States - Lox_Sample_1.1 | ecosystem: Environmental > Terrestrial > Soil > Wetlands | place: USA... | reverse complement strand
CCGCGAAGTAGATCGGGATTTTCGGTGCAAACTCGAAGTTCGAGGGTACGGTATACTGGTTGATGGTAACGGTCTTCCCGTTTATATTGCCGGTCCCCGTGATCGGGTCCCAGACTTTCTTTCCATTCTTTTCAAACGTCAGCACCGCCGCACCGCACTGGGTGGCAGTGCCGAATCCGTTCGCGTCTGTAACGACGAACTGGAGAACAGGCTTATTTTTTACGGTGACCGGTTTGATCGTTTGCGTGCTCTGATTGACCGCGGTGGCGTAGACGTAGGTCGTGCCGCTCGCTTTGTACGCGGGGAATGCCCCACCCTTATACTTCGAGATGTCGCCGTTCTTGTCGATCGCATCGGCGAGAGCCACTTGGACCGAACCCTTCGTGGTGTTCTTGCCGATCGAGCCCTTGACGGTGATGTTCTCGTACGCTTGCAGGCTGAACTTACTGCCGCCGGGCAGGAGCGTGAACGTCTGGCACGCGCCGGAGAAGATCCACTCGTATTGCGGCGGGCTGGTCGCGCAGGTCTTCAGCGCGAGCGGCGCCATAGCGCCGCCGGTCGCAAGTTGCGCCATCGGGCTCTGCGCCGTCGGAACGACGCCGTGACCCGCGCAGGCGGCCAGCGCGATCGCGAAGGCGCCGGCACTCGCGGCGATGCAGGCTCGAACGAATGATAAACGCATGGAGTTTTGTATTGACCTCACTCGACAGTACAGTAACCGTTGGTGTGAAAGAATTGGACGGCAGGCACGCCAAGCCTGCCGACTTTAGGCGCGAGAAAGCTGATAATTGCTGATGATGGCGGTTAAATTAATTCGTTGCGACTTATGCCGTGAGCACGCGAACGTCGTGGTTGCGGCTCAAAACGTGCGTGAACTCGCCGTCGCTCTTCTCGATCCCGCGCTTTAACTCGGTGGCGAGCACGCTGCTCGCGCAGAGCGCTTGGGCTGCATGTTCGCAAGCGAGCCAGGGGTCGGTGTGGTCGCCGCACGTGTAAAAATCCATCGCCGCGTAGCCCTTCTCGGGCCACGTGTGGATCGAAAGATGGGACTCGGCCAAGATGACCGTCCCGGAGACGCCTTGGGGTTCGAAGCGGTGAAACGCGCTCTCCATGATCGTGGCGCGCGCGGCTTTCGCAGCCGAGATCATCATCGCCGCGATGGCATTGATATCCGATAACAAGGAGGGGTGACAGCCCGAAAGCTCGCACACGATGTGCCGGCCCAGTGCCTTCAATTTATTTTAGGTCTCCCTGACCTTTGAGGAATCCCACCTCCGGACTTCGTCGGCTGGCGGCTGCGGTGCAGACACGTCCCCGACCTATCGGCTAGCTCCTGCCGGCGCTTTTGAGCGGTGCGCGGGCGACTCGCCGCGATGGCGCGAATGGGCGCGCCCTCCCCCAAACCGTGACTCCTCCCGTATGACCTGCTCAGGACTCCTCTTAACGGAAGGGCCGGGGGAAATCATACCCCCTAGCCCCCCCGCTGTAAAGAGTTTTCCACCGGCGGCGGCGATGAAATTTAAGCTCGCACTGCACTATCTTGACTATGTCGGCCCGCAAGGGGTACGCTGAGATGGAATCATGGCAATCAAGCTCGACGCTCCGGCGGCACCCTCGGCCCTCATCGAGGAGTACCGCCACGGCTTTCACGACCCCGAAAACTACGTCTTCAAGTCCGATAAGGGGCTGACGCGCGAGATCGTCGAGCGGATCAGCTCGATGAAGGACGAGCCGGCCTGGATGCGCGAGTTCCGCCTCAAAGCGCTCGAGCTCTTCGCCCGCAAGCCGATGCCGGCGTGGGGCGATACCGCGCTGCTGAACGAGATCGACTTCGGCAACATCCACTACTTCGTGAAGTCCACCGACCAGACCGAGCGGTCGTGGGACGACGTCCCCGAGGATATCAAGCGGACCTTCGATCGCTTGGGCATCCCCGAGGCGGAGCGAAAGTTTCTCTCCGGCGTCTCCGCGCAGTACGAGTCCGAGGTCGTCTATCACAGCACCACCAAGGCGCTCGACGAGCAAGGCGTGCTCTTCTGCGACATGGACACCGCCGTCAAGCAATACCCCGAGATCGTGCGCAAGTATTTCGCCACGGTGATTCCGCCGGGCGACAACAAGTTCGCCGCGCTCAACTCCGCGGTTTGGTCGGGCGGGTCGTTCATCTACGTGCCGCCGGGCGTCTCGGTCGCGATGCCGCTGCAGGCCTACTTCCGCATCAACGCAGAGAACATGGGCCAGTTCGAGCGCACGCTGATCATCGCGGACAAGGGCGCGAAGGTGCACTACATCGAGGGCTGCACCGCCCCGAAGTTCTCGACGTCCTCGCTCCACTCCGCAGTCGTCGAGCTGATCGCGCTCGAGGGCGCGTCGATCCGGTATACGACGATCCAGAACTGGTACCGCAACATCTTCAACCTCGTGACGAAGCGCGCGGTAGCGCACGCCAACGCGACGGTCGAGTGGGTTGACGGAAACATCGGCTCGCGCTTGACCATGAAGTATCCGGCCATCTATCTGATGGGCGAAGGCGCGCGCGGCGAGGTTCTCTCGATGGCGTTCGCCGGCGAGGGCCAGCATCAGGACGCGGGCGCGAAGGTGATCCACGCCGCCCCGCGCACGACCTCAGTCGTGACGAACAAGAGCGTGAGCGCGCACGGCGGCAAGACCACCTATCGCGGGCTCGTCGAGGTGCATCCGGGAGCGGTCGGCGCGAAGACGCGCGTGCGCTGCGACGCGCTGATCATGGACGAGGAATCGTCGAGCGATACGAAGCCGACGATGAAGATCCACGAGCAACGCTCGACGGTAGAGCACGAAGCGAGCGTCTCGAAGATCGGCGAAGAGCAGCTCTTCTACGCGATGTCGCGCGGCCTGTCCGAAGCCGACGCCACGGCGATGATCGTCAACGGGTTCTTCGATTTCTTCGTCAAGGAGCTCCCGATGGAGTACGCGGTCGAGCTCAACCGTCTCGTCAAGATGGAGATGGAAGGCGCCGTAGGCTAAAGAACCCGCTCGCGGTGAGAACGGAGACCTCGCGGGCGATCGCGGTCGTCGGGATGCACCGCAGCGGCACGAGCGCGATCGCGCGCGGGCTCGCCGCGCTCGGCGTCTATCTCGGCGACGACTTCCTCGACGCGCAGCCCGAGAACCCGACCGGCTACTGGGAAGACAAGGGGATCGTCGAACTCAACGAGCGCGTGCTCAAGGCGCTGCGTTTGCGCTGGGACGACGTCGAGCGGATCGAGCGCGGCCGCTTCTCCGGCTGGCGCATGTGGCGGCTGCGACGCGAGGCGATTGACTATCTACGCCGGCATTTCACCACGCACGCGCTCTGGGGTTTCAAAGACCCGCGCACGATTCGTCTCTTGCCGTTCTGGCGCAGAACGCTCGGCGACGCGGGCGTGGACGACGCCTACCTGCTCGCGATCCGCAATCCCGCGAGCGTCGCCGCGTCGCTCTTCGCGCGCCAGCAGATGGATGTCGAGACCGCGCAGCGCCTCTGGCTCGCACACGTCGTTCCGTTTCTCGAAGACCTGCGGGGGAGGCCGATCGCCGTCGTGGATTACGACCTCTTCATGAGCGATCCGCGCGCGCAGCTCGAGCGCATCGCGCGCAAACTGCGGATACCCGTTCCCGAGAGCGCCGCCGGCGAGATCGAGCGGTTCGCGAGCGAGTTTCTCAACGAGGGGCTGCGTCACACGCTCTTCTCGCCCGACGAGATCGACGCGAGCACCCCGCTGGGCCGGCAGACGCGAGACGCGTACGGCCTGCTGCTGGCTCTCGCCGCCGGCGAACGCGAGCCCGACGATGCTTTTTGGTCGCAGTGGAACGGGAGTATAGCGGCGGGCGCGTAACACCGCCTTCGTGGCCAAGCATCGCGTAGCGAAACTTTCGGAGATCGCGTCGGGCACGACGCGGCGCGTCGTCGTCGGTTCGACGGAGCTCCTGCTCTGCAACGTCGGCGGGAAGGTCTATGCGATCGAGGACGTCTGCACCCACGACGGCGGCCCGCTCGACCAGGGCGAACTCGAGGGCGAGCACGTCGTCTGCCCGCGCCACGGCGCGACGTTCGACGTCCGGACCGGCGACGCGCTGACGCTGCCGGCGGTGCTCCCGCTGATGACGTACGACGTGAGCGTCGAGGGCGACGACGTCTTCGTCGATCTCTGAGCCGCGGTGAGACTCTTCCTCCGATTGGTGGTCGTCGCGGTCGCGCTCGCCGCAATCGGCGTGCTCGCCTTTGCCGCCTACGTCGCGATCGGGATGCGCGCCCACGCCCGCGACGTCGGCATCGTCTCGGGGCTTCGCGTGCACTCCCCCGTCACGATCGCGCGCGACGACCGCGGCGTGCCGCACGTGCTGGCGGGCAACCTGCACGATCTCTTCTTCGCGCAGGGATACGCCGAAGGTTCGGACCGGCTCTTTCAGATGGACCTTTTGCGCCGCTACATTCTCGGCGACTTGTCCGAGGTCTACGGCGCGGCGGCGCTTGCGAGCGACGAGAAGGAGCGCGCGGTTCCCGTCGCCGCGATGGTGCAGAAGCAGTGGCTGGGCCTCGACTTTGCCTCGCGCGAAATTTTCGGAGCGTTCAGCGACGGCGTGAACGCGGCGATCGCGCGCGAGCCGCTGCCGGTGGAGTTTCGCATTCTCGCCTACCGGCCGCGCCCGTGGACGCCGCAGGATTCGCTCGCCGTCGCGATGGTGACCGTGCTCGATCTCATCGATGATTGGAACTCCGTCGAGGCGCGCGACACGGCCTATCGAGCCGGCGGCTTGGCGTTGCTGCGCGCGCGGTTTCCCTTCACCGACCCCTGTTACGACGCGCCCGTCATGGCGGGCCTCGGCGCGATCGCGCCGGGACCCTCCTGCAAGCGTAACGTCGCCGCGCTGCTGCGCGTCCTCGCCGACGCGCGGCCGCCGGTCGGCAGCAACGAGTGGGCCGCCGGCGCGGATCGCACCGCGCACCATCGAGCGCTGCTCGCAAACGATCCGCATCTCGCGCTGCAGATTCCGGGCGTCTGGTATCTCATCGATTTGCGCGCTCCGGGCTTTCACGTTGCGGGCGCGACGTTACCCGGCACGCCCTCGATCGTGCTCGGTCACAACGAGAACCTCGCGTGGGGTGCGACCGACGGCACCGTCACCTCGCTCTCGGTCTTCAACCCGCCCGCCTCCCTCGATGCAAACGCGTGGCAGACCGAACGATTCCACGTGCGCTTCCGTGCGGACGAGACGAAGCGCTACTATCGAGCGGCGCACGCGTTCGGCGTCACGACGAAGAACGGGCGATTCGTGCTCGTGCGCTGGAGCGCGTACGACGATCCGGTCTCGCCGGCGGTGACGTTCCTTCGCCTCAACGCCGCGGCGACGATCGAACAGGCGACGGCCGCGCTCGCCGCGTTTCCCGGCCCGACGCAGAATTTCGTGCTCGCCGACACGAGCGGGCGAACCGCCTACGCGCTTGCCGGACAGATTCCCGACGATCCCGCGCGCGGACGCTGGTTCCATCCGGCGGCCGATCTACAGAAGAACTATCCGGCGTTCCCGTTCGCGCGGCTGCCGAAGGTCGCGCCCTCGACGAGCGCCGTCGTGTGGACGGCGAACAACAAGATGTACGGCAGCGGCTATCGGCTGGAACTCAGCCCGCAGTTCGCCCCGCCCTATCGCGCCTACCGCATCGCGCAGTTGCTGCGAGCGCGACGCGTCTACGACGTCGCGTATTTCGAGCGCATGCAGCTCGACGTGCTCTCGCTCGCCGAGCGGGAGTTGGCGCGCGATCTCGCGCCCGCGATGGGCCGCAGCGACGCCGCGATCGGCGCAGCGCTCGCGGGTTGGGACGGAGAGATGACCGGCGACTCGACGACCGCGACCGTAATCAACGGATTGCGCCTGCAACTGACCGATCGGCACACCGGCAGAATGCCCACGCTGCTCTCGGCCGGCGTGACCGGCGACGCGCTGCGCGGGATCGTGCCGCCGTCGCCCGCTCCGTGGCGAATTGCCGGCGCCGTCCCGGTGCTCCATGCATTCTCGTCGCTCGGCATCAACTTGCTCGACGGAACGACGCTTCCGGGCAACGGCGACGCGCTGACGCTGCACGTGCAGTATTCCGGCTACTCGCAGAGTTTCCGCGCGGTCTGGGAGGTCGGGAACTGGGACGCGGGCGGCATCACGCTGCCGCAGGGCGAGTCGGGCGAACCCGGCTCGGGTCATTACACCGACGAAGCCGATGCGTGGGTCTCGGGCCGCCTCTGGCCGCTGCCGTTCAGCGACGCCGCGGTCGCCCGAACGACGCTACGGCGCGAGACGCTGTTGCCGTAACCTACCGGTTCGGAGCGACGCTGAAGGTGACGCTGTCGAGCATCTGATGTCCGCCGCCGATGAATCCATCGATCGTGTCGATCGCGGGACCGCCCTTCGGATACGCCCAGACGCGAATCTCGATCGCGCGCCTGCGGCCGCTTGAGGGCGATGTCGGAAAGGCGATCTTCCCCTTCTGAATCCACGACTGCATCGCGCGCTGTCCGATGCCGTCGAACCGCACGATGTGGGCGACCCTCGCGACGGAGTCCTGGAACTGCAACTGGTAGATCGCGGGCCGGATGCGCGTCTGCACGGCCAGGTACTTGCCGTCCCATTGAATCTGCGTCGCGAACTGAATGTTGCGGTCGAGCGTGATGGCGGTGAACTTTTTCTTACCACGGCCCAGCCTCGCGAGACCGAACTTCGAGCCGGTGAAGCCGTCGACGAAGAGGTTTCCCTTATCGTCGTAGGCACAGAAGAGCAGCGATCCGATCGAGTGCACGTGATACGCCGACTGCGAAATCGCGGCGGCTCTCTTCGAAAAGACCACGACCTCGTTGCCGCAGCCGGTGAAACAGAGCACGACGACGGCTAGATTTCCGTTTGCCGGATCCACCGAACACGAATAGGCCGAGCCGGGCACGGCGTACGTCGCGATCGGCGTCGTGCCCGCGTGCGCGAACTCGACGACTTCACCGGCGCGTCCAAAGAAGACGTTGCCGCCGGCGTCGGAGCACGAGCCGAATCCCGTCATCGCGATCTTCCCGACCAACCGCCCGGTCGGGTAGGTTAACACGTACGAAGCCTCGTCGCCGGGCGCGTAGATCAGCGCGCCCTTGCCGGCGCCGGGAGCCATCCAAGAGCCGTTCGCGAGAACCGCGGGCGCCTGCGCGCGCGGCATCGTCTGCATTCCGCCGCAGCCGGCGATCGCGCTCGCCAGCGCGCAAACTCCCAACGCGCGGCGTCCCCAACCGAGAAGTATCACGTGTCTTGCCCCTTTTTACTCGTGAACGCTTGCGCGGCCGCAAACGTTCGACCTTCAAGTGACCGGCCTGCGGCGGCGCGAATCCGGCGAGGATGGCAGTCGAGGTTCGCCGGGTCGAGGATGCGCCGGAGTTCGCGGAGTTGCGGGAGCTTCTCGCCGCTTACGAGGCGGATCTGCCGCCGGAGCTGCGTCACGGCGCGGTGCCCGAGCTCGACGCGATCGCGCAGGTCTACGCCGGAGAGAACGCCGCGTTCGTGGCGAGGCGGGACGGCGTGCCGATCGGCTGCGTCGCGGCCGGACGTTTCGACGCCTCGAGCGCGGTCCTGATGCGGCTCTTCGTCCTTCCCTCCGCTCGCGGCATCGGCGCGGCGCGCGCTCTCGTCAACGCCGCGATATCGTTCGCGCGCGGGCGCGGCGACCGGCGCATCGTGCTCGATACGCATAAGGGGCAGCTCGTCGCGGCATACCGGTTGTATCGCTCGCTCGGCTTCGAAGAGTGCGAACCGATCGCCCCGGTGAGCTACGAATGCCCGACGTTCATGGAGCTGCGAATAGAAGAGCAAGCCGACGATCGGATTTGAACCGATAACCTATCGCTTACGAAGCGATTGCTCTACCGTTGAGCTACGTCGGCGCCGGTGCGGCGCGCCAGGGCGCCCGAGCCGCCGGTCCTTCTCTGCTAGCCCTGAGGCTCCTCGTCGTGAAAGGTCCGCCGCCCGCCGCCATGGTCGAGCTCAAGGTCGTCGAGAAAGTAATAGACGATTTTGCGGTCGTCGAATCCGACTTTGGCCAGAGAGCGCCCGCCGATCTCGACCACCTCGTGCACGCGACCGGTCTGCCCCGCGTACGAGTAATTGACGGCCGTATAGCTCGGGTCGCCGGGCTTGGGATGCGGCGTCGCCTTCACGCCCCGCAGCGGCGTCCGGTGTCGGTGCATGGCGGCGAGGTTCGACGCGGCGGCCTGCGAAGCATCGCCCAATGATCATCGAGTATCGAGGGAAGCGGCCGAAGATCCACCCGTCGGCGTTCGTCGCGCCGACGGCCGTGCTGATCGGCGACGTCGAGGTCGGCGCGGAGTCGAGCATCTGGTTCGGCGCGGTCTTGCGCGGCGACAACGGTCCGATTCGAATCGGCGCGCGCACCTCCATTCAGGACAACTCCGTCGTGCACGTCAGCGAACGCGGCGGCACGTTCGTCGGCGACGAGGTGACCGTCGGTCACGGCGCGATCATGGAGGATTGCCGCATCGAGCGCCGCGCGCTGATCGGCAGCAACGCGACGCTGCTCAACGGATGCACGATCGGCGAGGGCGCACTGATCGGCGCGGGCAGCGTCGTCGCGGAGCGCGCCGCGATCCCCGCGCGAACGCTCGCGGCCGGCTCGCCGGCGGCCGTAAAGAAGCCGCTCGCGGGCGAGGCGGCGGCGTGGATCGACCACGCGGCCGACGAGTACGTGAAACTCTCGCGACTCTACTTAGCGCAGAGCATCGGCGCCGTCGAGGATCAAGAGTCGAGAATCTAGCGGGGCAACGCCGTCCAAATCAAGAGGACGTTGAGCGCGAGGATTGCCGCGCCGGCGGTCGCGGCCAGCGCCGTGACCCAGCGCGCGTTGACCATCGGACCCATCGTCTTCTCGCGCGCGGTTAGGACAACGAGCGCGACGACCGGCACCGGCAACACGAAACTCAAGATCACCTGACTGACGACCAGCGTCTGCGTCACGTTGAGGCCGAGCGCCACGACGGCGATCGCGGGCAGCATGGTGACGACTCTTCGCACCCAGAGCGGCACGGTGAAGCCGACGAAACTCTGCATGATCACCTGGCCGGCCATCGTTCCGACCGCGGAACTCGAGATGCCCGAGGCCAAGAGCGCGATGAGAAAGACGACCGCGGCGAGATTGCCGAGCAGCGGCATCAGCGTTCGATAGGCGGTCGCGATATCGGCGACGCCGGCGTGTCCGGTCGCGTGAAAGACCGCCGCCGACATGTACATCATCGCGAGGTTGACGACGCCCGCGATCGTCAGCGCGACGACGACGTCCACGTAGGAGAACTTGACGATCGCGGCGAGCTGCCCGCGGTCGCGCGGCACGATCCGGTCCTGCGTGAGCGCCGAGTGCAGGTAGATCGCGTGCGGCATCACCGTGGCCCCGACGATCCCGACGGCGAGAAAGAGGCTCGACGGGCCGCCGATCCACGGCACGACGGAATGGTAGAGCACCGCGTCCCATCTCGGCCGCGAGAGCAACGTCTCGACGACGTAGCAGACCGCGATGACGCCGACGAGAGAGCCGATGAGCGCCTCCATCGTGCGAAAGCCGTAGCGATGGAGCGCGAGCATCGCGTAGGTTACGACGCCGGTCACGAGCGCGCCGGCGAGCATCGGAACGTGGAAGAGCAGATTGAGCGCGACGATCGCGCCGAGGAATTCCGCGAGGTCGGTCGCCATCGCGCCCACCTCGCTGACCGCCCACATGCCGAGCGCGACCGGCCTCGGCGTCGCGTCGCGCGATAGTTCGGCGAGGTTCTTTCCGGTTGCGATGCCGAGCTTCGCGGAGAGTCCCTGAAAGAGCATCGCCATGAGATTTGCAAGGACGACCACCCAGAGCAGCCGATAACCAAACGCCGCGCCGCCCGCGATGTTGGTCGCGAAGTTGCCGGGGTCCATGTAGGCGACCGACGCGACGAACGCGGGCCCGGCGAACGGAAGCAGCGCGCGCCAGCCGCGCCGGTTTCCGGCGAGCGCCTCCTGCGCCGCCGCGACGACGCGCGGGCTCGCCGCGCCGACGCCGTAACTACGCTCCAACGCGCACCTTCTCGGCGTGACGCCGCTGCAGCGCGATCGCGCGCTTCCCGCAGCGCACGACGACCTTCCCGCGCTCGTTGCTCTCGACGCGCAGCGTCGCCCCCGGCAGCACGCCCGCTCGCGCGAGCGCCGCGACCGCCTCTTCGTCGCGGTCGTCGAGGCTCGCAACCCGCGCTCTGCTTCCCGCGCCGAGTTCCGCCAGCGTCGGCAGCGATCGCCGGCCCGCCGCAGCGTCGCCGTACGGAATCGGATGGCCGTGCGGATCGGTGCGCGGCCTTCCGAGCAGATCGGCGATGCGCGACGCGACGTCGTCGGAGATGACGTGCTCGATGCGCTCCGCCTCGGCGTGCACGCGCTCGAGCGGCACGCGCAGCGAACGATGGAGAAAGGTTTCGAGCAGACGATGGCGCCGCACCACCGCGACAGCGAGATCGCGACCGCGCCGGCTCAGATGCAGCGGCTCCGACGGCGAGGCCGCACGCTCGAGCAATCCCTCGCCCTCGAGCAGCCGTTTCGCCTTGCTCACCGAGACGCGGCTTACGTGCAGGTAGCGCGCGAGCGCCGCCGCGCGAACCGGCCCGTCGGCGCTCAGCTGATAGATCGCCTTGACGTAATCCTCGCGAGCCCGCGCCGGCGATCTGTCCGATCCAACCGCAAGCAGTCCGGACGGCGTCTTGTTAGCCATGGGTAACGCAAACCATGGTTAACACTTTAGCGCACTGCCGCCGCCTTTCCTAGGGGCGCAGGTTGTTACGGACCGTGGAGGAGGCTCTGACGCGAGCGCCATTCACAGGATGTGATGATTGTCCTCAGCAGGTGGCGCGAGCGCAGCGCAGCAGGAGCGGAACACGGATGTGGAGCGACGAGCGACTCCGACACGGTCCGTAGCAACCTGCGCCCTTAGGCAGCGGGGAAGTGTGATTCGTCGCCGTACGGCAAAAAGAGCGTGTATTCGCGCTGGAAGCGCAGCCGGGCGGTTCCGGTCGGTCCGTTGCGGTGCTTGGCGATGATGAACTCGGTGAGATCGGGCTCGGCGCACTCCGGGTTGTAGTAGCCGTCGCGATAGAGAAACGCGACGACGTCGGACTCCTGTTCGATCGAACCGGAGTCGCGCAGATCGGAGAGCAGCGGGCGCTTCGCATCGCTCGCGCGCCCTTCGACGCCGCGATTGAGTTGCGCGAGCGCGATGATCGGCACGTTGAGGTCTTTCGCGGTCATCTTCAGCGTCCGGCAGATCTCCGAGAGTTCTTCGTTGCGGTTGGCGCCGCGCGCGAGCACGCCCGGCCGAACCAACTGCAGATAATCGATGAAGATCGCCGCGAGACCCACGGTGGACTTCAATTTTCGGCAGCGGCTGCGCACGTCGCCGACGGTCAGCGCGCCGAGGTCGTCGAGGTAGATCGGGAGATCGTTGATCGCGCCCATCGCGCGCGAGATCTCCTCCCACTGGTGCGGCTTGATGTTGCCGCGCCGCATGTCGTTCATCGAGATCCGCGCCTCGGAGCAGATCAGCCGCTGGATCAACTCGCTGTTCGACATCTCGAGCGAGAAGAACGCGATCGGCCCATCCTCTTCGCGCGCGGCCGCGACCGCCATGTTGAGCGCGAACGAGGTCTTGCCCATGCCCGGCCGGCCGGCGATGATCACGAAGTTCCCCGGCGCGAAGCCGGTCGTCATCGCATCGATGTCGCGGTATCCCGACGTGAGGCCGGTCCGGTCGCCGCGCCGGTGGTAGAGGTCGTCGATGTGATCGAAGACGCTCTTCATCAGACGGCTGACCGGCATGAACTCGGTGACGCCGCGGCGCTCGCCGATCGTGTAGACGAGCTGCTCCGACCGGTCGAGCGCGCCGGGGACGTCTTCCTCGCCCTCGTAACCGAGTTGCGTGATCTCGGTGCCCGCGTGGATCAGCGAGCGCAGCACGGACTTCTCGCGCACGATCGTCGCGTAGTATCGGGCCGAGGCTGCGGTCTGCACCGTCTCCATGAGCGCGCTGATGTAGGAAAGGCCGCCGACGCGTTCGAGCACGCCTCGGCGGCGCAGCTCTTCGGAAGCGGAGATCTTGTCGAGCGGCTCGCCGCGCTCGTAGAGTTCGAGCAGCACGCCGAAGATCGTCTCGTGGACGTGCGCGTAGAAGTCGCTCGGGCGGACGATCTCGCCGATCTCGGCGAACATCTCCTTGTCCACGAGCACGCAGCCGATGACGGCCATCTCCGCCTCGAGATTATTCGGCGGAATGCGGTCGATCGTCGTCGGCATCGGGTGTGCGGTCATGGGCGTCGAACCGCTGTCCGGCACGCCGTTTGCGAACGCCTTGTGGGCCGCTTGTGCATAGATAGCAGAAATCTGCGTGTAAGGTGTGCCAGACGTGGTGGCACACTGCGGCTACCGGCCTTTGCGCCGCCTTTCGCGAAGGCCGCGCAAGGCTTGGGCGACGCCGGCGACCGGAACGACCTCGACTCCCGCGAGCGGGGCGTCAACCTCGCGTACGTTCTCCCTCGGCAAGAACACGCGGCGCATGCCTGCCTGCCGCGCCGCGTAGAGCTTCTCGACGATGCCGCCGACCGCGCGCACCTTCCCTTGAATCGAAAGCTCGCCGGTAACCGCGACGTCCTGCGGCAGCGGCGTCTTCGTTACCGCCGAGTAGAGCGCGAGAAAGATCGCCAGACCCGCCGACGGTCCGTCGATGTTGCCGCCTCCGACGACGTTGATGTGGAGATCGAAATCGCCGATGTCGATGCCGGTCGTCGAACGCAGGACGCTCGTCGCGTTGAAGACGGAGTCTTTCGCCATCGTGCCGGCGGTGTCGTTGAAGCGGATCGTTCCCTTTCCGGCCTGCGCCGCGGGAAAGGCGACGGCTTCGATCTCGATGATGCTCCCCAGATGGTGGAGCACGCCGAGACCGAAGGTCTTGCCGACCTCGAGCGTCGCGCGCCCTTTCACGAGCGTGTGCTGGACGAGCCGGCTCGCCTGCACCACGGCGCGGACGTCGTCCTCGAGAATCGTCGGCACCTTCCGCGTCTCCGAGCGCCGGCCCGGATGGAGCCGGTAGAGCACCTGTCCGTAGGCGTCGGCGACGATCTGCACCGCCTTGCGCCCTTCGATCGTGTACGAGGCGATGAGCCGCGCGACGCCGCGCGCCATCTTCGCTCCCAGACGCTTGGCGGCGCCCTGGACGATCGTCAGGATCTGGTGCTGCGTCAGCGGCGCGAAGAAGATCTCCGCGCAGCGCGAGCGCACCGCCGCGTCGATCTCGTCGGGCTCGCGCGTCGTCGCGCCGATCAGAATGAAATCCGCCGGGGCGCCCTCGCGGAAGAGTCGCTTGATATACTCCGGCACGTTCGGCGCGCTCTCGTCGTAGTAGGACGACTCGAACGTCACGCGTTTATCTTCCAGCACCTTCAGCAGCCGCGATTGGAGCGCGGGGTCCATCTCGCCGATCTCGTCGATGAAGAGCACGCCGCCGTGCGCGCGCGTCACCAGGCCGAGTTTCGGCTCGGGAACGCCCGCCTCGGCAAACTCGCGGCGGCTGCCTTGATAGATCGGATCGTGGACGCTGCCGAGCAGCGGATCGGTGGTCTCGCGCGGATCCCAGCGCAGCGTCGTCCCGCTCGCTTCGACGAAGGGAGCGTCTTTTGCAAACGGCGAGTAGGGCCGGCCCTTCGCAACCTCGAGCGCGAGCCGCGCGACGGTCGTCTTGCCGACGCCGGGCGGTCCGTAGAGGATCGCGTGCTGCGGATAGGGCGAGCTGATCTTTGCGAGCAGCGCTCCGATCGCGGCCTCCTGGCCGACGACGTCGCGCAGCGTCTGCGGACGAAGCTGCTGCAGCGCCGATGCCGCGAGGTGGCGCTGCGAGAGCGCCTGCAGCTCTTCGAGCTTTGCTTGAGAGGCGGGCGTCTCGGGGCCGCCGCTCTCGCGCAGCGCCTCGAGCTTGAGATCCTTGACGTACTCTTGGTGGCGCTCGGTCATCTTCTCGTTGACGCGCCGCTCGATCGAATCCGAAGCGTGGCGCTGCGCGATGACGTCGGCCATCGCCTCTTCGATCTCGCCGAGCACCCTGCGCTGCTGCGCGCGCGTCGTGGCGCGCTCGAGCGTCGGATCTTCAAGAACGAGACGCTGCAGGCCGCAGAGCCGATCGGGCAGGTTCTGCGAGCGCATCATCTTGAGCGCGTTGACCTTGCCGGCCCGGAGCACGAGCTTATCTTGACCGAGAACCGAGGCGAGCATCTCGTAGAGTGCGGTGACGTAGCGGCTCAACTCGTCTTCGACGCCGAACTTGCGCCGGAAACGCGTCGCGTAGGTTTGCTGTGCGCTTGGCAACGCCGCGTTACGCCGGTACGACGTCCACCGTCGTCTTGGCGAGGACGCTCTTGTGGAGCTTGATCTCGACGGGATACGTGCCGAGCGCTTTGATCTGCCCGTCGATATCTACCTTGTGCTTGTCTATCGCGACGGAGAGCGCTGCGGCGATCGCGCCGGCGACGTCGGCGTTGGTCACCGCGCCGAAGAGTTTGCCGTTCTCGCCGGCCTTCGCTTTGATCGCGAGCTTCGCCGATTCGATCCGCGCTGCGAGCGCTTTCGCTTCGTCGAGCTCCTGCTGCTCGCGGCGCCGCTGCGCTTTGTGCTGCGCGTCGAGTTGCGCGAGCGCGCCTTTGTCGGCCTCGCCGGCGAGCTTGCGCGGCAGCAAGAAGTTGCGGGCGTAGCCGTCGGAGACGTCGACGAGGTCGCCGCGTTTACCGAGCGCCTTGACGTCGGCCAAGAGAATCAGCCGCACGCGGCTACTCCGAGCCGAAGGGCAGAAACGCGATGAGGCGAGCCCGCTTGACCGCCACGGTGAGCATGCGCTGGTGCTTGGCACAGTTGCCCGAGATCCGCCGCGGGACGATCTTGCCGCGCTCGGAGACGTACTTTCGCAGGCGGCCGACGTCGCGGTAGCTGACCGCGATGGCCCGCTCGGTGCAGAAGGAGCAGGGTTTGCGCTTGGTACGCCGTTCCTTGACGGCGCGGGAAGCGCGCTTGGGCTTCGTTGGCATAATAGATTCCTCTCGACTAGGTGGGTGACGGCTCCGCAGCGCCCGGGAGGGCCGGCGGAACCCTAGCCAGGTGACGCGACAGACTCGCGCCACCACCGGCCTGCATAGCAGGGCCAGATTGCGGAACGTATGTTCGCTTGGGGCTGGGAGGGTCCTGCCAAGCGCCCGTGGCGGGCAGGGCCGGGATGGTGTATAGTGATTTGGTTACCCAGGTTTCGACCCCCGCGCGGTTCTGAGGCATCGAGCGAATCGGATCCGGAGAACATAGCCAACCATTTAAGACTTAGGAGATTCGCTCTTTTTATGTATACAGACGAAACGCTCACCTGCGTTGATTGCGGACAGCCGTTCCCATTCACGTCGGGCGAACAAGAGTTTTTCGCAATGAAGGGCTTCACGAACAAGCCCAGCCGCTGCTCGGAGTGCCGTTCGGCCCGCAAGGCCGGGCGTTCGCCCAACGGCGGCGGCAGCCGCGGCGGCCCGCGCGAGATGTTCAAAGCCACGTGCAGCCAGTGCGGCGGCGTCGCGGAGGTGCCGTTTCAGCCGCGCGGAGATAAGCCGGTTTACTGCCGGGACTGCTTCGCAAGTCGCCGGGCGTATTAGGCTAGCCTCGGTCGCGATGCGATCGAACATCGCTGGGGAGCCTGCCGGAAGGCAGGCTCTTTTCATCGGCGGAGAAAAACTGCCGCGCTAATGAACCGAGTTGCCAAGTATGGGACGGGCGTCGGACTCGCCGCTATCCATATCGGGGCGCTTGCCGCGTTTGTGCCGGCGCTCTTTCGCCTATCCGACCTCTTCGTCTTCGCGATCATCGCGTACGCCACGGGCGTGCTCGGCGTGACGCTCTGTTACCATCGCGTGCTGACGCACCGCAGCCTGCGCCTGCGAAAACCGCTCGAGTATCTCTTGGCGTTTCTTGGAACGCTCGCTCTGCAGGGCGATCCGATCCGCTGGGTTGCGGTGCATCGCAAGCACCACGCGCACGCCGACACCAGCGACGACCCGCACACGATCGGCCTGGGCTTTCGCTGGGCGCACGTGGATTGGCTCTACCGCCATAACGTCGCCTATCCGAGCGACGAAGAGATCGCGCGGTATGTTCCCGATCTCTACGCCGACCCGTTCTATCGCGCGCTGCAGTATCTGGCTCTGCCGATGCAGCTCGCGCTCGCGATCGCGCTCTTCTTACTCGGCGGGTTGCCGTGGGTCGTCTGGGGCATCTTCGTCCGCCTCGTCTTCAGCTATCACTCCACGTGGTTCGTCAACAGCGCGGCGCACATGCTCGGCTACAGAACCTACCGCACCGGCGACGAGTCGACGAACTGCTGGTGGGTCGCGCTCCTCGCTTTCGGCGAGGGCTGGCACAACAACCATCACGCCTTCCCGTTCTCGGCGCGGCACGGCCTGCGCTGGTTCGAGGTGGACATGACGTGGTGGCACGTGCGGCTGCTCGCCTTCCTGCGGCTCGCCGATCGCATCCGGATTCCGAGCAGGGAGATGCTGAGCCGGCTTGCCTGGTCAAACGTACGTTCGGGTGAGATGCGCGCGCGCCCGGCGGCGGTGTATACTAAAGCGGCACCTATCTCTCCAAGGAGTACGGCATGAAGGCACGCTGGGAGCGCCCCGACTTTCAAGAACGCCCGCTCGGCGCCGAGGTCACCGCGTACCTCACGGCGCCGGTCCGCAAGCCCAAACTCTAAATCGCAATCGTGGAGCCGGGCCTCGTCGCGCGGCTGAACGCCGTCGGCGAGGAGCGGTATCACGACAAGCATCCCTTTCACCGACGGCTCGTTGCCGGAACGCTGACGCGCGATCAGGTCCAAGCCTGGATCGCGAATCGCTACTACTACCAGAAACAGATCCCCGTGAAAGACGCCGCCATTCTCGCCAACTTACCGACGGCGGGACATCGGCGCGCTTGGATATCGCGCATCGTCGATCACGACGGCAACGAACGAGATCCCGGCGGCACCGCATCGTGGCTCGCGCTCGCGCGCGCCGCGGGTCTCGACGAAGCCGGCGTGCTCTCCGAGCGCGCGGTGGCGCCGGGCACCCGGTTCGCCGTGGATGCCTACGTCACGTTCGCCCGGACGCGCCCGTGGATCGAGGCGGTGGCATCGTCGCTGACCGAGCTCTTCGGGCCGCCGGTCATGGAGCGCCGCATCGCCGCGATTCTCGAGAAGTATCCCTGGATCGATCCGGCCGGGCTCGCCTACTTCGAGAAGCGCATTCCGCTGGCGAGGCGCGACGCCGATTGCGCGCTCGCCTGGGTGCTCGAGGAGGCGCGCACGCCGGAGATCGAGGAGCGCTGCGTCGAGGCGCTGCGCTTTAAGTGCGACGTGCTCTGGTGCATGCTCGATGCGACCGCGCTGGCGAGCGGCGCGCTTTGAATGGACGCCTCGCAGCGACCGCGATTCGGTAAGGGCGTCAAGCTCCGGCACGATCCCGGCGGCGCCGCGATGCTCCTCGTTCCCGAAGGAGCGCTCGAGTTGAACGCGCCGGCCGCGGCCGCGCTCGAACTCGTCGACGGCGAACGCACGCTCGCGCAGATCGTCGAGGCAGTCGTCGAGCGCTTCGAGGTCGCGCCGGCGCAGGCGCAGCGCGAGATCGACGAACTCTTCGACCGGCTCGCGGAGCGCGGCTTTCTGCGATGACGCCGCGCCCGCTCTCGCTCCTCTGCGAGCTGACGTATCGCTGCAACCTGCAGTGCCCCTACTGCTACAACCCGCTCGCGCTGCAGGCGTACCGCGACGAGCTTTCGAGCGACGAATGGGAGCGCGTCTTGCGGCAAGCCGCCGAACTCGGCGTCGTGCAGGCGCACTTCTCGGGCGGCGAACCGACGCTGCGCCGCGATCTTCCGTCGCTCGTGGCCG
>Ga0335069_10005846_pt1 | contig 18004 bp, 9 predicted proteins | sample Lox_Sample_11_FD_206714 | JGI IMG/M metagenome (GOLD analysis project Ga0335069, IMG submission 206714) | Soil microbial communities from Loxahatchee National Wildlife Refuge, Florida, United States - Lox_Sample_1.1 | ecosystem: Environmental > Terrestrial > Soil > Wetlands | place: USA: Florida... | reverse complement strand
GCACCCCCACGGTGATGAAGTCGCGGTACACCAGGCCGGCCGCGACCTCGCGCACGTTGGCGGGCACCTCGCCGTCGAGGGCGGCCACCAGCTCCTGCACCGGCATGGAGGAGAGCACGTAGTCGGCCGCGTAGCGCTCGACGGTGCCGTCGGCCGCCCGTGCGTGCACGGCGGCGACCCGTCCCTCCCGAAGCTCCAGCCGGACGACCGACCGCTCCTGCAGCACCTGCCCGCCGCGGGCGCAGACCCGCCGAGTCACCTCCTGCCACATCTGGCCGGGGCCGAGCTTCGGGTAGAGGAACTGCTCGATCAGCGAGGTCTCGGTGCCCTTCTGGCCGAGGTCGCGCTTTCGGAACGGCCGGGTGAGCGCCTGGGTGACGGCCCGGAGGATGGAGAGCCCCTTCACCCGCTGGCCTCCCCACTCCGGGCTGATCCGGCGGCAGGGGACGCCCCAAACCTTCTCCGTGTAGGACTTGAAGAAGGTGCGGTAGAGCTCGCGGCCGAAACGGTTGATGAAGAAGTCCTCCAGGTTTCGCTCGGGGCGGATGGGGAGTAGCGCGCTGCGCAGGTAGCTGAGGCCGATGCGGAGCGACCGCAGCAGGCCGAGCTTCTGCAGGGTCTCCAGGCTGAGGGTGATCGGATACCGGAAGAGCTGCCGGAGGTAGTAGATCCGCGACCGGCGCTGGCGCAGCAGGAACACGCGGTCCTCGCGCTCGGGGTCCCCGGCCTGGGGCAGCACGTCGAGCCACCACCGCATCACCCGGTCCGACTTGGAGAAGAAGCGGTGGCCGCCGATGTCGATGCGGTTGCCCTCGTGGACGACGGTGCGGGAGAGGCCGCCGATCTCGGCGGTCTTCTCCAGCACCGTCACCTCGGAGTCGCCGCGCGACACCAGCTCCCAGGCGGCCGTCAGCCCGGCCGGACCGGCTCCGATGACGATGACTCTTCGGCCCATGAGGGCCGCTATCTTGCGCTCCCGGCCGTGAGCCGGGCCGTGTGCCCCTTGCGGCCGTTGCCGTCGAACGCGGCCACGCGCAGCCCGGGGCCCGGCGCGACGCCGCCGCGCAGCTCAGGGCTCCTGGCCGTCGGCTCGCTGCCGTCGGTCGCGTAGCGGAGGACGAAGCCGGGGATCTCCAGGCTGGCCCGCGCCTGTCCGTCGACCACCGCCAGCCCCGGCTTGGGGATGCGGTACTGCCAGGGCGGAGACTCGCGGTCGAGCCGGGGCAGCTCGCGCTTGCCGAGCAGGTTGACGAACACCGACCACGAGTCCGCGAACAGGGCGTCGGACTTCGCGGGGTTCTTCTCGCGAGCCCAGTCCGGGTCCTGCGCCCAGGCGCGCTCGGCCAGGCCGAGCAGCTTCGGCAGCAGCTTGTAGTCGAGCTTGCCGGGAGCGTTCAGCGTCTCCGACCAGAGGTTGCCCTGGAGGCCGACCACGTTGGAGCGGCCGTAGTCCGTCAGGCGGTCCTTGCCCACGAACATCGCCGGGTCGACGGGGTTGCCCCGCAGGTCGAACCGCGTGTTCTTGTAGTAGTCGAAGGGGATGAACTCGAACGGCTTCTTGAGGTCGACGTAGCCGCCCCAGTCGAGGCCCGTCTCCTCGGGGTTCTGGTTCCAGGCCAGGTCGAAGTACAGGTTCGACACCGGGCAGAGAACGACCGGGTAGCCGCCGTTGGCGAGACGGTACGGCAGGTCCTCCGAGCCGCTGCCAACCGCGTTGTTCCAGACGTAGGCGATCCACCCGCGTTCGGCAAAGCCGGGGTTCGGGATCGTCTTCGGCCGCCCGTCGAGCCGCGTCTTGCGCAGGGCGATCTCCTCCCAGCCCGAGAGCGGGATCCCCTGCGCCTTCAGGATCTCCGCCACCCGCCCGTAGAAGACGTACCAGAGGTCGTCGACCGAGCCGAGGGCCTTCGCCTTCAGGAAGGCCTGCACCGCCGGCGAGCCCTGCCACACACCGCCCGGCACCTCGTCGCCGCCCATGTGCAGGTGGCGCAGCGGCACGCCGGCGTCGCGGTGGATGGCGGCCAGGTCCTGCACCACCCGCGCGATGAACGCGTAGGTGGAGTCGAGCGCCGGGTTCATCACGTTGTCGTGGTAGCCCTGGGCCGAGGTGTAGACGGACTTGTCGTCGGGGTCGCTGAGGCGGTACTGGCCGGCGCCCGCCTGGTCGCCCTTCGCCGCCAGCGCGCGCGAGCGCGCCTCCATCGACTTGATCGCCGCCCGGGCGTGGCCGGGCATCTCCAGCTCGGGGATCACCTCGATGTGCCGGGCCGCCGCGTACTTCAGGATCTCGACGTAGTCCGCGCGGGAATAGAAGCCGCTGCCCCAGGGCCGGTCCACCTCGGGACCGGAGCCCCAGGCCGGCGGCAGGAAGCTCGTCGAGTCGAGCGTGTGCCCCCGCCGCGCGCCGACCGCGGTCAGCTCGGGCAGGCTGGGGATCTCGATCCGCCAGCCCTCGTCCTCGGTGAGGTGGAGGTGGAAGACGTTCAGCTTGTAGCGCGCCATCAGGTCGAGGACGCGCAGCACGGCGGCCTTGGGCTGGAAGTTGCGGGCGACGTCCAGGAAGAAGCCGCGGTAGCCGAAGCGCGGGGCGTCCACCATGCGGAGAGCAGGAAGCGACACGGTCTTCTGCGCGAGCGCAGCCCGGATCGTCGGCTGCGGCAGCGGCAGCAGGTCGCGCAGCGACTGCAGGCCGTAGAAGACGCCGGCCGGCGAGTTGCCGGTGATGCGGATGCCGGACGCCGGGTCGATCACGAGCTGGTAGGCCTCGGGCGAGGCCTGTCCCGGGACGGCGCCGACCTCGAGCCGCAGCGCGGCCGTCGACGCCTTCGCGGGCAGGCGTCCTGTCCCCTTCCCGGCGGAGAAGAACGGGCGCAGGTCCTCCGCGGCGAACGCCGCCTCCGCCGCCAGCTCGGGCGCCGCCGTGATCGTCGGCGGCCCTGCCAGCGTCAGACGGCCGTCCCGTTTCTCGACCGCGATCGGCGTCGGGAAGACGGGGGGCAGCGCCTCGACCGGGAGGTCGCGAATGGCGGCGTCGCGGCGGAACTGCTCCTCGGCCGTGATCAGCCGCGGGTCGTGGGTGCCCTGTGACGGCCGCTCGAACGGCACCGCGGTGTACGCCAGCGGCAGCCCCTGCGCGGGCGAATCGTCCATCACCAGGTACGGCCCGAGCGGGGCGAAGCTGTTGTTCGTCAGCAGGTGCGTGGCGTACCCGATCTCCAGGCTCTGCCCGGGCGAGAGGCCCTTGAAGTCGGGGCCGGGCACGATCCGCCACAGGTCCCCGTTGACGTTCTCGATCGCCATCCCCCCGCCGACGGGTCCGGTGCGCGGCTCGTGCAGCGCGCTGAAGTAGATGGCCCAGCCGTGCGGCGGCAGCGGCTTCGTGTCGCGGTTGGTCAGGGTGAATGCAGCGCGCGCCGAGCCGGGATCGCTCGCGTCGCGGAACACGTCTTCCTTGAACTCCCACTTGAGCTGCAGGCCGGCGGTGGTGGCGGTCGCCGCCGCCAGGACGGCAGGCATCGCCAAGGCGAGGAGGAGGGCGGTCAGGGGATGGCGCATGTCCCGCATTAGACACCGGCCGACGCCGAGTCTCCAAGGTGGCGGAGGTGTCGTGGCCTACGAAGCGACCGCCGCGGACTCCACGAAGTATCTATAATTCGGAGGCCCGCAGGAGGCGGCCATGAAGGGGCCTCTCGTCGAAGGCGTCATCGCCCCGCTGCTGCGGGACCTCTACGTCCACCGCCGATCGGGGACGCTGACCTTCCGCCGCGGCGACGAGTGGCGCGCCGTGCGGCTGCGCAAGGGGCACGTCGTCCACGCCTCCACCAACGTCCGCGAGGACCAGATGGGCGAGGTGCTCGTGCGCAGCGGCGCCCTCACCGATTCCCAGCTGGAGCGCTCCGCCGGCTTCGCCCTGCGCGACCGCAAGCGGCTGGGCCAGGTGCTGGTCGAGCAGGGCCTGCTGCCCGCCGAGTACCTGGGCGACGCGGTGGCCCTGCACGTCCACGAGGTGCTGGCGAAGGTCTTCTCGTGGCGGAGCGGCCAGTACGAGTTCGCCGACGGCGGCGAGACCGAGGCCCTCCCGGACGAGATCACGCTCAAGGTCTCGACCGGCCAGATCATCCTGGAGGCGGCCCGCGGCGTCGCCGACCTCGAGGTGGTCCGCGACTACCTGGGCGACGTCGACCGCCTGGTCGTGCTCTCGATGGATCCCCTGCTGCGCTTCCAGCGCCTGACGCTCACGCCCGGCGACGGGTACGTGCTGTCGCGGGTGGACGGGACCTGCAGCGCCCGGGAGATCATCGCCATGAGCCCGCTCGCTCCCGAGGAGACGCAGCGCTGCCTGTTCGCCCTGCTCTCGACCGGCATGGTCGAGTACGCGATCGGCAAGCCGGGGCTCAAGCCGAAGCTGGCTCTGCCCGAGCTCGGGGTGGGCCGGCCTGCCCCGCCAGCGGCGCCGCCTCCGGCCCCGCCTCCGCCTCCGCCACCGCCGCCGCCGGCGGCTCCAGCCGCTGCGCCCGCTCCTCCTCTCCCCCTCGAGACGGTGCCAGAGACGGGCCCGATGCCGGCGATCCCGCCGCCGTCGCCGGCGCCCCCGGTTCCGCCAGCACCCCCGCAGGAGGAGCCGGCGGAGCCACCGCCCTCGGAGGACCCGCGACGCCTCGAGATCCTGGAGATGCACAGCGGGCTCGAGAGGCGGACGCACTTCGAGATCCTCGGCGTCGCCCGCGACGCGACCGAGGCCCAGGTGAGGGAGGCCTACTTCCGCCTGGCCCGCCGCTTCCACCCCGACGTCCACCACGACCCGGCGCTGGCCGATCTGCGCGACGCGATCGAGGCCGTGTTCGTCCGCCTGGGCGAGGCCTACGAGGCGCTGAGCAACCCGCGCAGCCGGGCGAGCTACGAGGCGCAACTGCGGCGGCAGGAGTCCGACAAGGCCGCCCCCGCCGCCGTCGACGCCAAGGAGGAGGCGCGGCTCGCCGAGGAGGCGATCCGGCGCGGGGCCCGCAGCGTCGCCGAAGAGCGGTACTGGGAGGCGATCCGCACGCTCGAGCCCGCGATCCTGCGGGCGAGCGGGCCGGTGCGGCAGGAAGGGCGGGTGCTGCTGGCCCGGGCCTACTCCAAGAACGTCAACTGGGTCAAGCAGGGCGAGGAGCTGCTGCAGGCGGTGCTGCGGGAGGACCCGCGCAACCTCGAGGCGATGCTGCTCCTCGCCGACATCTACCGCGCAGGAGGCCTGAAGATCCGCGCGGCCGCCATGCTGCGCCGGGCGCTGGAGGTGCAGCCGGGACACGAGCCGGCCACGGCCGCCCTGGAGGCGCTCGCCACCGAGGAGCCGGCCGGCGCCAGGGCGGGGCGCCTGAAGAAGATGTTCCATCGGGGTTGACGGGGACGGAGTAGAGTCGGCCCGATGCCTGTCCCCGCGCTCCTCTGCCTCATCCTGATCGGCCAGCCGGCGCCTCCGCCCGCGAATGGCCCGGTGCCGATGCCCGAGTACGCCCGCGCCTTCCAGGCCGGCGACTTCGCCAGGGCCGAGGCGCTCGCGCGCGCGCGGCTGGCGGCGCAGCCCGCCGACGTCCAGGCCCGCATCGTCGCGGCCCGGTCGGAGGCGGCGCGGGGCCGCTTCGACGCCGCCTACGCCGGCTTCCGCAAGGCCCTCGAGATCGACCCGCACAGCGCCGACGCGCTCTACTACCTCGGGATCACGGCGGGGGTCCTGGCGCAGGCCGAGTACGAGCGGCTCCTCGCCCTCGCCCCCGGCTCGGCGCGGGCCCACCAGCTGCTCGGGCTTTCCTACAAGGCGCAGGAGAAGACGGCCGAGGCGGAGGCCGAGCTGACGGCGGCGCTCGACGCCGGGCCGCCGACCGCCGACGTGCTGGTCGCCCTCGGCGACCTCAGCCGCTCGAAGCTGGCCATGGCGGAGGCGCGCGCGTACTACACCCGGGCGCTCGCCCTCGCCCCAGCCAGCTATGACGCCCTCTACGGCATCGGCGTCTGCGACTCGTACGCGGGCGATCACGCAAAGGCCGTCTCGTCTTTCCGCCAGGCCCTCCGCGCCAGCCCGGACTCCGCTCCGGCGCTGCTGGCGCTCGGCATCTCCCTGCTGCAGACGGCGCAGCCCGAGGCAGCGGTCACCGAGCTCGAGCACGCGGTCAGGCTGGAGCCGCGCATGCGCCAGGCCTACTACCATCTGGGCCGCGTCTACCGGACGCTGGGACGGGCGCACGACGCGGAGCTGGCGTTCGCGAAGGTCCAGCAGCTCATCGACGAGGAGCGGAGGGGCGCCGAGCAGCGGCTCGACCCGGGGCCCGAGCCGCAGTAGGCGGAGCATCCCCCATGAGAAGCTGCCTCGCACTCGGACTGCCGTTCGTGCTCCTGCTGGCACAGACGCGGCCGCAGCCGCCCACCGTGGTGGTGCCGCCGGCCTCTCCTCTCGCCGCACCCGGTGTCGGCTTCGTGGACGCGACGCGCGCGTCCGGCCTCGCCGCCTTCCATCGCGTCTCCGGCAGCCCGAACAAGGACTACATCCTCGAGGCCAAGGGCGGCGGGGTGGCGGTCATCGACTTCGACGGCGACGGCTGGCCGGACGTCTACCTCACCAACGGGGCGAGCTTCGCGGCGCTGCGCGGCGAGGAGCCGGCGCCGGCCTCGGCTCTCTTCCGCAACAACCACGACGGCACCTTCAGCGACGTCACCGAGACGGCGGGTGTCGCCAACCGCGGCTGGGGACAGGGCGCCTGCACCGGCGACTACGACAACGACGGCCACGAGGACCTCTACGTCACCAACTTCGGGCCGAACCGCCTGTACCACAACGACGGCCACGGCCACCTGACGGACGTGGCCCCCGCGGCCGGGGTGGCGCTGGGCGGCTGGTCGACGGGCTGCGCCTTCGGCGACTACGACGGGGACGGCCTGCTCGACCTCTTCGTCGCCGGCAACATCATCCTCGACCTCGACCGCCTGCCGCCGGCGCCGTCGGCCGCGCGCTTCGGCTTCCAGCGGCCGGCCGCGGAGGTGAAGCCGGAGCCCGGCGGGAGCATGCAGGCACCCTACCGGCCCGGCATGGCCTACTGCGAGTACCGCGGCCAGCCCGCCATGTGCGGGCCCAAGGGGCTGAAGGGCGCGCCCGACCACCTGTTCCACAACAACGGGGACGGGACCTTCACCGAGGTGAGCCTCGCGGCGGGCGTCGGTGACCGCGCCGGCTACTACGGCCTGGGCGTCGCCTGGTTCGACTTCGACGACGACGGCCGGCTCGACCTCTTCGTGGCCAACGACTCCTGCCCCAACTACCTCTACCGCAACCGGGGCGACGGCACCTTCCAGGACGTGAGCTTCGCCTCCGGGGCCGCCTTCAACGAGGCCGGCCAGGAGCAGGCGCACATGGGGGTGGACGTCGGCGACTACGACCGCGACGGCCGCGACGACCTGCACGTCACCAACTTCGAGAACGACGCCAACATCCTCTACCACAACGAGGGCAACGGCCTGTTCGCGGAGGCCACCTACCCGGCCGGCGTCGGCAACGCCAGCGTGCCCTTCGTGGGCTGGGGCACCAACTGGATCGACTACGACAACGACGGCTGGCTCGACCTGTTCGTGGCGAACGGCCACGTGTACCCGTTCGTCGATCGCTTCGACTGGAACACCTCCTACCAGGAGCGGGCGCTCCTGTTCCGCAACCTGAAGGGGCATTTCGCCGAGGTGGGGCGGGCCGGGGGCGACGGCCTGGGCGCGCTGCGCTCCATGCGGGGGTCGGCGACGCTGGACCTCGACAACGACGGCGACCTCGACCTGGTGGTGAACGCCATCGACGGCCAGCCGCTGCTGCTGCGCAACGACGGCGGCAACCGCGCCGGCCACTGGCTGACCCTGCGTCTCGTGGGCGACCCGAGGCAGCGCTGCCCCCGCGACGCCACCGGCTCGGTCGTCTTCCTCACCGCCGGAGGCGGCCGCCAGCGCGGCGAGGTGGCGAGCGGCCGCAGCCTGATGTCGCAGTCGGACCGGCGGGTGCACTTCGGCCTCGGAGCCACGACGAAGGTCGATCGCCTGGAGGTGCGCTGGGCGAACGGCCCGACGGTCGCCTACGACGTTCCCGCGATCGACCGCGAGCTGACGATCGACCAGGCGCGGGGCGTCATCTCCGAGAAATGAAACCGGGGTGACGAGCCTTCGCTCGCCACCCCGGAAGGCGACGTCAGAACTGGAAGCGCGCCGACACCTGGAGGACCCGCGGGGCGGTCACGTTCCCGGACCACTGGCCGAAGTTCGGGCTGGCGATGTCGGTGTTGAAGGCCTGGCCGTTGCCGGTGTTCCCGGAGTTCGTGAAGTTGTGCCAGTTCCAGATGTTGAAGGCCTCCAACCGGAGCTGGAGGTTGACGTCCTTGTAGAGCTTCGTGGTCTTGAACAGGCTGAGGTCCTGGTTGCGGTACCCGAAGCCGCGGTAGGTGGTGATGCGCGGGCCGTCGCCCCAGTTGAAGTTGAAGTCGGTGGAGGGCTGGAAGGCGTTGATGTTGAAGAGCGGCCCCTTGTTGGGGTCGTAGCTCCCCTTGTCCTGCGCGAAGATGTTGCCGCTGCTCGAGGGGATGCAGGCGGCCCCGAACTGCCCGGGCACGTTGCAGTAGCTCGAGCGGAAGTAGAGGGGGATCGCCGACGAGTAGCGGAAGATCGTGGAGAGGGTCCAGCCGCCGAGGATCGCGTTGGCCGCGCCGCTCTCCAGGCGCTGGTGGCCCTTGCCGACGGGGATGTCCCAGACCAGGGCGGCGGAGAGGACGTGGGTGACGTCGTTCGCCGCGAGCGCCCAGTTCCGGGAGTACTCGTAGGGTGAGATCACGCCGCCCGCTCCATTCCACGTGTCGCTGCTCTTCTGGACGGAGTCGGCGGCATCGGTGTAAATCCGCGAGAGCGTGTACGAGACGAGGAGGAACGAGCCCGCGGAGAGACGCTTCTCGACCTTGGCCTGTAGCGAGTGGTACGTGGTCTTGCCGTTGTTCTCGTTCATCGCCACCAGCGTGCCGCAGTACTGCGGGTACGGCAGCAGCGCCTGGGCGAGGGACGGTGGGCAGGAGCCGTTCTGCATCTGCTCGACCCACCCGGCGTACGGCGCGGGCACGCCGTGCAGCGAGGTCTGGCCCGACTGGAACTCGTCGTTGAGGGCCGTGCCGAGCGAGAGGTACTTGGGATCGAGGACGTTCACCGGGTTGTTGTTCGAGAACTGCCGCTCGCCGTGGGTGCCGACGTAGGCCAGGCTCACCGTCGTTCCGCGCCCGAACTGCCGCTCCACCGTCAGGCTCCACTGCTGCGAGCGGGCCCGCTGGTTCGCGTCGAGGGCGCGGTAGTAGATGCCCTTGCCGTTGTCGTAGTCGGACTGGATGAACGGCGGGGGCGCGAAGTCCTGGGGGAAGCCGTCCTGCAGGTAGAAGGCCGGGTCGAGGCCGCCCAGGCTGCTGCTGAACGCCGGGTTGGCGTTGAACCCCTCGGTGTTCATCCCGCCGCCCCAGTCGGGGTAGTAGGCGCGGTCGTAGAAGATGCCCCAGCCCGCGCGCAGCACCGTCTTGCTGTTGAGCGCGTAGCTCGCCCCCAGCCGGGGAGCGAACGCCCCGTAGAACTTCGTCTCGGGGTAGGGCGCGCCGTAGCTGGCGCTTCCGTAGCCGTTGCCGGCAAAGGCCAGGCGGCCCTTGAGTCCCTCGGCCGAGGGGTTCGCGCCGTTCGGGTCGAGGAACGACAGCTTGTCGTACTTCTCGCTGGCCGGTGAGAAGTAGTCCCAGCGCAGGCCGTAGTTCACCGTCAGCTTCGAGTTGACGTTCCAGGTGTCGCCGGCGTGGAAGATCCACGCTGTCTGCCTGGGGTACCAAGAGGACACGGTGTAGAAGTTCGTGTTGGCATTGTCCACGGCACCGAGCAGGAAGCTGGCGACCGGGTTGCCGCTGTTCTCGCCCAGGATGCCGGTCGCCCCCCGGCCGAAGCCGAAGGTTCCCGCGGTGTTGACGTGCGTGTGCACGTTGCCGCCGATGTTGCGGTACTCGGCGCCGGCCTTGAGGGTGTGGCTCCCCTTGATCCAGGTGAGCAGGTCGCTCACCTGGTAGGTCGGCCGCGTGGTGATGTTCCCGAGGTTGCCGCCGTTCGGGTCGCCCCACTGGGCGAACCCGTCGCTGAAGGTGATCGTCGGCGGGGAGTCGTGAGCGGCGACGCCGGCGATCTGGGGCAGCTTGTCCACGGCGTCGGCGTTGATGCTGCCGTACCCTTCGTTCCGGTTCAGGTAGCCGAACGTGACGTGGTTCAGCAGGTTCGTGTTGAAGGTGTGGTCCCAGTTGAGGCGGTGGACGGACGAGTTCTGGGGGTCGGAGTAGGTGTTGTTGGAGATCTCGTGGGGCAGGTCCGAGTAGAACTTCGCCGGCGCACGCTGGAACCAGAGGGAGGCGAAGATGTGGTCCTTCTGGCCGAGGTACGTGTCGAAGCGGCCGAAGAAGTAGTTGGTGTCGCCGAGGATGGTGTCCGGGACCGCGGTCGGCTCCAGGTAGTTGTTGAGCGGCCCGTCGCTGGTCGGCGTCGGCAGGTACTGCAGCCACTGCTTGGCCATCGGGGTGATCCGGTCGGCCGGGATGATGTTGCCCGGGAACGGCTGGCGGCTGACGGTGCCGTCGGGCAGCACTTTCGTCGTCGCCGGGTCGTAGATCGGGATCAGGTTGCCGTTCGCGTCCCGCCAGTCGCTGAAGTCGCCGTTGCGCTCCTTCATCGACGGGATGGAGAAGGTCGACCGGGTGGCGCCGCCTTTCTGCCGGTAGCCCTCGACGTCCACGTAGAAGTAGGTCTTGACGGAGTCGGACCACAGGCCGGGGATCTTCAAGGGGCCGCCGACGTTGCCGCCGAAGTTGTGCTTCCGGAGGTACGACTTGTCCGTGGCGCCCCACTGGCGGGCGTTCATCGCGTCGTCCTGGAAGTACTCGAAGGCCGAGCCGTGGAACTTGTCCGTCCCCGACTTGGTGATCGCCGTGACCTGGCCGGAGGTGGTGGCCCCGTACTGGGGCTCGTAGGTCGAGGTGATCACCTTCACCTCGCTCACCATGTCCGGGGAGTAGGGGAAGTCCTGGTAGATCGCGACCATGCCGCCCTGGCTCATGAAGCCTTCCTGCATGCTCGCGCCGTCGAGGACCGCCTCTTCCGAGGTCGACGTCCCGCCGTTGATGCGGGCGTCGTACGGGCTGGAATCTCCGCCGGTGGTGACGCCGGGCATGAGGATGACGAAGGCGGCCGAGGACCGCGGACCGCTCGAGTTCATCTGCAGCGGGAGCTGGGACAGCGTGTCGGGGGCGATGCCGTCCTCCCGCTGCCCGCTGTAGCTGAGGTCGGAGGCCGCGCCGACCACCTCGACCTTCTCGGTCTGGGCGCCGACGATGAGCTTGACGTCCAGCCGGACGTTGGCGTTCAGCCGGACGTCGACCGAGGTCTGGTACTGCTGGAACCCGGGGAAGGTGACGGAGAGCTGGTAGGTGCCGGGAACCAGGTTGCGGAAGGCGTACGCGCCGTCCGCCTCGGACGTGCGCTTGAGCTCGACGCCGGCGGCCGTGTTCTTGAGGGTCATCTGGGCCGCGGCGATCGCCGAGCCCGAGGGGTCCACCACCGTGCCGGACACGGAGCCGTTGAAGCTCTGCGCCTGGCTGGCGACGGGCAGCAGCAGCAGCGCCGCCGCCAGGAGGAGGGACAGGAATATCAATCGTCGGTCGTGCATTCGGCCTCCTTCAAAAGCACGGAACCGGTCGCCAGCCTCGGGGCGCCGGGTGCCGACACCCGGCCCGGATGCGTCGCCTCGGAACTGGGTGACGTCTCGTCGGCGATTCGGCTCGTTTGGTGCTCGTGCCGTCAACAATCGTAAGTTTTCGACAGCAAACATTAATAAACGCGCATTTCGTATGTCAAGGCTTTTTACATGGCGCGCTATCCTCCATGGCGAGCAGGGGAAACTCGTGACCAAGCACGCCTTGCCGTCGATCGCCGTGGTTCTCGTCGTGATCGCCGGTCCCGCCCGGGCGGCGGAACCGGTGAGCCTCAGCCAGGACGGGTGGACGATCCGGGCCCACCCCGACCAGGGCCTGCTGAGCGTCGCGCACGACAGGCTCGGGACCCTGGTGCGGAACGCCCGCCTGAACCTCTCCGCCGGTGACGGCCTGCGGACGTGGGCGGCGTTCGCCGCCGAGCCGGCCGGCCGCGCGCTGCGGCTGCGCACGGTCAGCCCTCGCACCACCTGGGTCTTCGCGACCGCCGGCGACCGCCTGACGGTGTCCAGCACCTCACCAGGGGCGGTGTTGACCGGCGAGGTCCTGGCGCCCGCCGACCGCCCCGTCGCCCGCCTGCTCGATCCGGCGGGGACGCCGGTCGACTGGGTGGGGACGGACGAGGTCGCCCACGGCTACGGGGGCTCCGAGACCCGCAACCCGTCCTTCCTCCCGGCGAGGAACCCGGACGTCATGTACTTCGCCCTGGGACCGGTGTCGGCGACCACGCTGCACGCCCTCTTCGACCGCAGGACCGACACCGCGGTCGGCTTCCCGGAGGCGGCGCGCCTGCAGCGAAGCCACCGGGACCGCGAGGCGCTGGACCTCACGCTGCCGGTGCCCGGAAGCGCGGTGATCCACGTCTTCCCCGACTACTTCCAGAAGACGCTGGGCGTCCCCTTCTACGTCCCCTTCGACGACGCGACGTTCCCCCGGCCGCCCATCATCTGGTGCAGCTGGACCAGCTACTACGCCGAGGTGCGGGAAGAGGACGTCGTCCGCAACGCCGACTGGATCGCGGCCAACCTCGAGCCTTACGGCTTCGACTACGTCCAGCTCGACGACGGCTACGACCGCGGCACGAGCGGCGCGCACTACTGGATCGAGAGGTGGGACCAGGCGAAGTTCCCGCACGGGCCGAGGTGGCTGGCCGGCTACGTCAAGTCGAAGGGCCTGCGCCCGGGCCTGTGGCTCGTGCCCAACGCCTACGCGGGCGCCGTGGAGCAGCATCCCGACTGGTACCTGCGCGACACGCAGGGCCGCATCATCAAGGACTACGACACGCCGGCGCTGGACTCGACCCACCCGGAGGTCCTCGGCTTCCTGCGCACGCTCTTCACCACCCTGCGGAACTGGGGGTTCGAGTACTACAAGTTCGACGGGGAGCACGCGCTGCCCCGATACGTGCCCGCGGTCGACCGCAGCCGGCTGCACGACCCGTCGCTCGACCCGCTGGTCGCGTACCGCCGGCGGCTCGAGGTCATCCGCGAGACGATCGGGCCGGGGACGTTCGTCGAGGGCTGCCCAGCCGGCACGCCGCTCAACGGCATCGGCTTCTTCAACTCGTACTTCGACGGCCACGACGTCTACAACAGCTGGCAAGGCATGTACGCGCTGTTCAGCTCGATCAACGCCAACGCCTTCTGGAACCACGTCGTGGCCTACGTGATGCCGGGCGAGGGGATCGAGATCGGCCCGCCGATGAGCCGGGAGGAGGCGCAGAAGCGGCGGCCGCGGAGCTTCCTGGAGACGGCGCTCACCCGCGAGGAGCCGTTCCGCGGCTTCGGGACGACGCTGGCCGAGGCCCGCACGCTGGTCAGCCTTCTCTCCCTGACCGGCGTCGCCTACCCCGTCTCCAGCGTGATGCCGGAGCTGCCGGCGGAGAGGGTGACGCTGCTCAGGAAGACGCTGCCGACGCTCCCCATCCTGCCGGTCGACCTCTTCAGCCGCGGCACCGACATGCAGTGGGACCGCTTCAAGCACACCACCCCCGACGACTACGTGCACCACTACCCGGAGATCCTCGACCTCAAGGTGAGCGGCCCGTCAGGGACCTACGACGCGGTCGGCGTCACCAACTGGCGCAGCGAGAGCGCGACGCGGACGGTCTCGCTCACCGACAAGCTGGGCCTGGCGCCCGGCCGCTACCTCGCCTTCGACTCCTGGGCAGAGACGCTGCTCGGCGTCTTCAGCGAGTCGCTCGCGCTCGAGGTCGCCCCGCACGACACCCGCGTCGTCCTCGTCCACCCGCTGCTGCCGAGGCCGCAGCTGGTGGGGAACTCACGGCACCTCACCGGCGCCCACTCGATCACCGCCCTGGAGTGGGACGACGCGCGCCGGGTGCTGCGCGGGACCTCGAGCCCGGTGGCCGGCGAGCGTTACACGCTGTTCGTCCACGTGCCGGAGGGCTTCACGGCGACCGGCGCTCGGGCACACGACGCGGCCGGCCACGAGGTGCCGGTGACGCAGGCGCGGAAGAGTCCGCTGCTGGAGGTCAGCTTCCCGGGCGGACCGGAGCCGCTCGCCTGGGAGGTCGCCTTCAGTACGGCCGCACCTCGATCGGCCGCAGGAAGTCCGCCGCCATCTCGGCGCGCTTCTTCTTGACCTCGTCGAACCGCTGGCGCTGCGCCGGCTCGCGAGGGTCCCGGGTCTGCGCGTAGAGCATGGCCAGGTGCAGGTTGCCGAAGTAGCTCTCCGGGTCCAGCTCCAGGCAGCGCCGCAGCGCCTCCTCCGCCCTTTCCGGCTGCCCGAGGCGCAGGTGGACGAGTCCCAGCTCGGCCCAGGCGTCGGCGTACTTCGGGTTCGCCTCGGTGGCCTGCCGTGCCAGGCGCAGGGCCTCAGTGAGGTCGTTCTCGGCGCGGGCCATCCGCGCCAGGAAGTAGCTGGCGGCGGCCGCCGTCTGCGGCCGCCTGGCCGCCGGCGCCAACAGCTCCTGCGCGGTGTCGTAGTCCTTCGCGTAGAAGGCGGCGATGCCGACGGCGAAGGGCCCGCGCGGCTCGCCCGGGCGCAGCGCGGCGTACTTGCGGAAGTACGGGACCGCCTCGCCGGGGTCCTTGCGGTGCAGCGCGACCGCGCCCATCGCGTAGTTGACCTCCGGGTTCTCCGGGTCGAGCCGGACCGCCTCCTTCAGCGAGTTGTAGGCCTCGGCACCGAGGTCGAGGTCCACGCAGACCATGCCGAAGAGGAAGTGGACGCGGGCGTTCTTCGGCTCGAGCGCGCGGGCGTGCGCGAGGTAGCCGAGGGCGCCGCGTCCGTCCCCGGCCTTGTGGGCCACCCGGGCGAGGTCGAGCAGGAGCGGCACGTCGTCCGGCCTGGACTGCGCCGCCTCCTCCAGCCGCACCCTCGCCTCCACCAGCTTCCCCTGCTTCTCCATCAGCAGCGCGAGCTGCTGCAGGTCGTCGGCCGAGGCGTGGCCGCGCCGGCGCAGGTCCTCGACGAGGCGCACCGCCAGGTCCTCGCGCCCGTGGGACAGGAGCGCCGGCAGGACCGGCCGCACGTCGAGCTCGTCGAAACCACCCGCGGCGAGCAGCTTCTCCGCGGTGGCGTCGGTCGCCGCGCGGTCGCCCTGGCCGGCGAGGTCGCCCAGACGGACGGCGAGCGCCGCCGGCCGTTCCTGGTCCGTCGCCGGGAGCCGGCCCAGCGCCTGCAGCGAGCGGTCGAAGCGACCCATGGCCTGCAGGAGCGCCGCCTCCTGGAAGCGCGCCTCGGCGTGGTCGGGCGCGTAGCGCAGGACGGCCTGGTACGCGGCCAGCGCCTTCGCAGCCGCCTGCGGGTCCCGGCTCGCGTTCTCCTGGTACAGCCGGCCCAGGTTGAGCCAGGCGTCGGTGTAGTCCGCCGCCCGGGAGAGCGCGTCGCGGAAGTGCCTCTCCGCCGCGGTCGCGTTTCCCTCGCCCGCCTCGAGGACACCGAGGAAGTTGTGGACCGCGGGGCTCCCGGGGAAGAGGCGCAGGGCCTCCTCCAGCTCACGGCGCGCGGCCGGGCGGTCGGGGAGCTCGAGCAGCCGGCGCGCGTGCTCCAGGATCGCCGGCAGCGACGGCGCCGACGCGGGCCCCGACTGCAGCGCGAGCGCGAGCAGGAGCGACGGGACCACGCGGGTACTATACTGCGCTCCGCCATGGGCCCCCGGCCGGTCCTCCTCCTGGCGCTCGCGTTGCTCGCCTCGGCTGCGGCCGCCCAGCCATCCCGCACGCCGCCGCAACCTGAGCTGCCACCGTCGTCGCAGGAGCGTTTCGAGCAGGGCGTGGGCGCGCTGAAGGCCGGCCGGCTCGACGAGGCGGAGGCGGCCTTCCAGGCCGTGCTCGCCAGCGGCGGTGCCGTGGCCTACGTCTACAACAACCTGGGCATCGTGGCGCAGGAGCGCGGGAACCACCAGCAGGCGCTCCTCCGCTTCCGTCAGGCCGTGCGCCTCGACCCCGGCTACGTCGCCCCCCGGATCCTGCTGGGGGCGAGCCTGCTCGCGCTCGGCCGCGTGGACGAGGCGCGCGCCGCGCTGGAGCGGGCGGTGAAGCTCGCGCCGAAGGAGCCCCTGGCGCGCCTGCAGCTCGCACGGGTCGAGGAGCGCGCCGGCCGTTGGCCGGCGGCCGTCGCCCAGTACCAGGCGCTGCGCGAGCTGAAGCCCGACGATCCGGAGACCGTCTACGCGCTGGGCAACGCCTACCTGCGTCTCTCCGAGTGGTCGCTCGGCGCGCTGCGTGACCTGCCGGACGGCAAGGCACGCCTGTATCAGGCCCGGGGCCACAGCCTCCGCGTGCAGGGCCGGCCCGACCTCGCGCTCGCCGCCTTCGAGCGTGCCGTACAGGCAGACCCCGGCCTGCCGGAGGTCCACCTCGCCATGGCCCAGATCCACCTCGAGCAGAAGCGCTTCCCCGAGGCGCGGCAGGAGATCGAGCGCGAGCTGCGCCTGGTTCCCGAGAGCGCGGGGGCGCGGGCCCTCGCCGCGCTGCTGCGCGCCGCCGAGGGAGGTGCACCGTGAGGGCGCACGCGTTCGCCCGCGCGCTGGTCGCCACCTCCCTGGTCGCCGGCTCGGTGGCCGTCGCGGCACAGGAGACGAACCCGCCCGCGGCCTTCGCCGCTCCGGAGCCGCCGCCCGACTCCCGCCAGCTCGGTGTCGTCGACGGGGACCTCTCCGCCGCCGGCGTCGGCGAGCGCAGCGCCAGCATCCAGCTGGCGATCCGCACGGGCGCGTACGACGAGGCCGAGCGGCTGCTGCTGCAGGAGGCGCAGGCACAGCCGAAGTCGGTCGAGGTGCTGCGGCTGCTGGCCGGGGTCTCCCTGCTGCAGAACCACCCGCTGAACGCTGCCATCGCCCTGAAGAAGGCCGAGGCGATCGCGCCGCTCGACGAGCGCAGCCGCTTCCGGCTGGTGATGGCCTACGTGGCGCTCGGCCACCGCGACTGGGCGCGGCCGGAGCTGGCCCGGCTGGTGACGAGCGCGCCCGGCAACGCGCTCTACGCGTACTGGACCGGGCGGCTGGACTTCGACGAGGGCAGGTTCGCGGCGGCGGCGAGAGGCTTCCTGCACGCGATCGAGCTGGATCCCGCCTTCATGAGGGCGCACGACAACCTGGGCCTCTGCTACGACGCGCTCGGCCGCTTCGAGGAGGCGACGCGCAGCTTCGAGGAGGCGATCCGCCTCGACCGCGAGCAGAAGACGGGGTCGCCCTGGCCCTCGCTCAACCTGGGGCTGATGCTGAGCCGCCTCGACCGCCTGGACGCGGCCGAGGCTCGCTTCCGCGAGGCCGTGGCCACCGCTCCGCGCTTCGCCCTCGGCCACTACCACCTGGGCGTCACGCTGGAGAAGAAGGAGAGGACCGCCGACGCGCTCGCCGAGCTCGAGGAGGCGGCCCGGCTGGACCCCGCCTCCGCGGAGGCGCAGTACGCGCTCGCGCGTGTGTATCGCCGTGCGGGAGCTCCGGAGAAGGCGGCCGCCGCGCTGCGTCGGTTCGAGGAGCTGAAGGCCCGGCAGGACGACGCCCGCAGGCAGCCGGCGACCGAGGGAGCCCCCTAGGCGGCGTCTGAACGCCGCCGAACGCCCCTCCGCACGAGTTTCCACTCTCGTATTGCGTCCCGCTTACAGTCCACCTCGCCGCACCGTGCGCTCTGAGGCCACAATGGGCAGACCCGATCCGTCGATCTGCCGGTGCTGGGAGGTTCCATGAGAGCCCTGCTGGTCGCCCTCTCGATCGTGCTGCTGGGTGCGGCCCGCTCGTGGGCCGTGCTGGGCGAGTCGCTCGA